>Ga0137307_100166_pt1 | contig 103651 bp, 63 predicted proteins | sample NAcewD2O_March_2_FD_97180 | JGI IMG/M metagenome (GOLD analysis project Ga0137307, IMG submission 97180) | Mouse cecal microbial communities from Vienna, Austria - N-Acetylglucosamine amended D2O_March | ecosystem: Host-associated > Mammals > Digestive system > Large intestine > Cecum | place...
CAGCGGGGCGAGTTTTGCGAGCCTCCGCAGGGCGGGGCTTCGGCTCGCACGGCTGAACGCCGGTGTTTATCTCTGCAAGCTGCGGTCGCCCCGAACATCTTTTCCCTCCATCCTTTCCGCGTTGCCGCCAGTTGCATACTCCAGTCTGCTGCGGAGTTTGCGAACAATTCAGTAGTTTGTCATTCTGAGGAGCATAGCGACGAAGAATCTGTATCAAGTATACGTAGACAGATTCTTGACTGCACTTCGTTAGTCTTTCTCCTCCTTGCTTGGCATAGTCCGCAAGCGGCCTTTGGTTCGCAAGGGAAAAAGATTCTTCGCTTACGCTCAGAATGACAAAGTAGGGTTGTCGAGGTGGGACGATCGCAGCCGGTCCGGGCGAACGATTTCATCATCGCCGTCGTTCGGCTCTTGGAGCCGTGCGGGCCGCAGCCTCCCCCGGCGGAGGCCCGCAAGCGTGCCCCGCAGGCTGCGTCCGACATTCCGGCCGCATCGACATTCGCAGCAAAAACCATTGTTTCGCACCCTCCGCGTCATTCCTCATAGCGATTGCTTTTCGCGCCTGCTGCGGGCTACCGCAACCGCGAGACGGGCGAGTTGATCAATGTCGGCACGCATTGCTGCTATTGGGCTTCCTCGTCCTATGCTTCGGACAGCAATGCGGCGAGCACGCTTTTCTCGCATGCGTCCGGACTGGTCTTGTTGGGCGACGGGCACCGTTCGTTCGCACGCACCGTGCGCTGCGTCCAAGCATCTGCACGGAAGTTGCCGCCGAAAGCGAACGTGCCGGTCAGCCCGGCACGTTCCTCGCAGACACGGGCTTTGCACCCTCCTCCGACACTTTCCGACGTTTTTTCCATCATTTCGGACAATAAACCGATCGATTCGCAACTATTTTTTGCGTAAATTTGCATAATTGTAGAATTACGTCTACATTTATCTAATATTTTGTCACTTTACTAAATTTTCATACCGACAATGGTCATTTTGGTTCTCAACTGCGGCTCCTCGTCGATCAAGTATCAGGTCATCGACATGCAACCCGCATCCAGCAAACTGCTCGCGAAAGGTCTCGTCGAGCGCATCGGTCTGCCGGAAGGCGACCTCACGCACAAGCCCGTGGGCAAAACGCCGTTCGAGCTGCACCGCCCCATTCCGGACCACACCACCGGCATCGAGCTGGTGATGAAGGCGCTGACCGATCCCGAACACGGAGTCATCAAATCGCTCGGCGAAATCAAGGCCGTAGGCCACCGCGTGGCCCACGGCGGCGAGTTTTTCCCGCAGAGCTGCCTGGTCAACGAAGACACCAAGGCCAAGATCCGCTCGCTCTGCCAGATCGCACCGCTGCACAACCCCGCCAGCCTCGAAGGCATCCACGCCATCGACCAGGTGCTGCCCGGCGTGCCGCAGGTCACGGTTTTCGACACCTCGTTCCACCAGACCATCCCGGCCGTCAACTACATGTATGCCCTGCCCTACGAATACTACGAAAAATACCGCGTCCGCAAGTACGGCTTCCACGGCACGAGCCACAAATATGTGGCCCGCGAAGGCGCCAAGCTCGCGGGGATCGATTTCGACCGCTCGAAAATCATCACCTGCCACATCGGCAACGGCGGTTCGGTGACGGCCGTGCTGAACGGCAAGTCGTTCGACACCTCGATGGGCTTCTCGCCCCTCGACGGCCTGGTGATGGGCACCCGCTGCGGACAGGTGGACGCCAGCGCCGTCACCTTCATCGGCGACAAGGAAGGCATGTCGTTTGCCGAGCTCGACACGATGATGAACAAGCAATCGGGCGTCTACGGACTGACGGGCATTTCGAGCGACATGCGCGACATCGACCGCGCCTACAACGAGGGGAATCCCCGGGCCATCCTGGCGCGCGACATGTACTACAACCGCATCAAGAAGTTCATCGGCGAATACGCCGCCGAGATGGGCGGCGTGGACCTGATCGTCTTCACGGGCGGCGTGGGCGAAAACTCGTGCGAGATGCGCGAGTCGGTCTGCTCGGGACTCGAATTCATGGGCATCAAGTTCGACAAGAACGCCAACGCCGGAGCCCGGGGCGTCGACAAACTGCTCTCGGCCGCCGACTCGAAGGTGAAGATCGCCGTCATCGCCACCAACGAAGAACTGGTCATCGCTACGGACACCTACAATCTGGTGAAGTAGCACATTCGCTTGAACCTTTTTGGCCCGCGCCGCCCCCCCCCGGCGACCAAAGGTCGCCCGGCGCGAGGCCAACAAGAATGTTCGGGAACAGAACAGGCAAAGTAGCAATTCAAAAAAAATAAAAACTTAAAAAAATACACATCATGATCCAACATCTTACGGAGATCGTCGAAGAGGCGAGAAAGAAAGGCAAAAAACGGCTGGCCGTCGCCTATGGCCAGGATTCGCATACGCTGGAAGCCGTTTACGAGGCCTGCAAGGAAGGGCTGGTCGAACCGACCCTCTACGGCGAAAAAAGCGTCATCGAAGAAGTGTGCCGTGAGAACGGCATCGACATCACGGCGTTCAACATCGTCGACGAAAAGAGCGACGTCAAGTGCGTGGCGCTGGCCGTGGCCGCCGTTGTGGCGGGCAATGCCGACGTCCTGATGAAAGGCCTCGTGTCGACCGACAAGTACATGCGCGGCATTCTCAACAAGGAAGCCGGCCTCTTCCCGCCCAAGGGCGTGCTGAGCCATGTCTCCGTTTCGGAGATGCCCTGCTACCACAAGCTGCTCGTCATGTCCGACGTGGCGGTCATCCCGCAGCCCGACTTCAAGCAGAAGATGAAACAGATCTCCTACCTTGCGCAGACGGCCAACCTGCTGGGCGTCAAGACCCCGAAGATCGCCTGCATCGCTCCTTCGGAGCAGGTGCTGCCCAACGTCATCTCGTCGACCGAAGGCGCGCTGCTGGCCAAGATGGGCGACCGCGGCCAGCTGGGCAACGTGATCGTCGACGGCCCGCTGTCGCTCGACGTAGCACTGTTCAAGGAGGTGGCCGAACACAAGAAGGTCAAGGGCTCGTCGGTGGCCGGCGATCCCGACTGCCTGCTCTTCCCCAACCTGGAGTCGGCCAACGTCTTCTTCAAGTCGACGACCCACCTCTGCGGCGGCGAACTGGCAGCCATGGTGATGGGCACCAAGGTGCCGTGCGTGCTCACCTCGCGCGGCGACAGCAGCAAAACCAAACTCTACTCCATCGCACTGGCCTGCCTGGCAGCGAAATAAGCACACACTCAAACGGAACCGAGACCTATGGCATTCAAAATATTGGCGATAAATCCCGGCTCTACTTCCACGAAGGTCGCCCTCTACGAAGAGGAGCGGCCTTTGTTGGAATCGACTCTGCGGCACACGACCGAAGAAGTGTCGCGATTCGTCGACGTCATCGACCAGCTCGACTGGCGCCGCGGGCTGATTCTCGAAACACTGAAAGAACACGGCTTCGACATCGGCGAACTCTCGGCCGTCATCGGCCGCGGCGGTCTGATCCGCCCCGTTCCGGCCGGTGTCTACGAAGTCAATTCGCGCATGCGCCACGACCTGCGCAACGCGCAGATGAAACACGCCTGCAACCTCGGCGGACTGCTCGCGGCGCAGATCGCCCGCATGGCCGGCGTCAAGGCCTACATCGCCGATCCGCCGGTGGTGGACGAAATGGACGACGCGGCCCGCATTTCGGGCATGCCGATGTGTCCGCGCAAACCCATCTTCCACGCCCTCAACCAGAAAGCCATCGCCCGGCTCCACTGCCAGCACGAAGGGCGCGTCTACGAAGAATCGAACCTCATCGTCGCCCACATGGGCGGCGGCATCTCCGTGGCGGCTCACCGCCGGGGACGCATCGTCGACGTGAACAACGCCCTCGACGGCGACGGCCCCTTCGCACCCGACCGGGCGGGAAACATCCCCTCGGCCGAACTGATCAAGGTCTGTTTTTCGGGCAAATATACGCGGGAGGAGCTGCTCAGGTTCGTTTCGAGCAAAGGCGGCCTGGTAGCTCTGCTGGGCACCAACTCCGTCATCGAAGTGATGGAACGCATCGCTCAGGGCGACGAACGCGCCGCTCAAGTACTCGACGCCATGAGCTACAACATTGCCAAACAGATCGGGGCCATGGCCGCCGCACTGGCAGGCAAGGTCGACGGCATTCTGCTGACGGGCGGCATCGCTTTCAACGAACCCGTCGTGGAGAGCATCCGCCAACACTGCTCGTTCATCGCACCCGTCACGATCTACCCCGGCGAAAACGAGCTCGAATCGCTGGCCGTCAATGCGCTGGTCGTTCTGCGGGGCATCGTCGAACCCAAGGAGTACAGATAGGAAGCAGCCCCGCGCCCGGAGTGGCGGAGGCCACGGCTCCCGTCAGTGCGGCAAGGCAGATTCAGCAATCCGCTGACGCCCCGAAGACGTCAGTTGTTCATCCCGGTTTGCACCGGAGTCTCGGGCCCGCAGGTCCGGTTCCCCGGTCCATCCATACCAGCGATTGCTTCCACACATCGGCTGCGGGCTACCGCAGCAACGATACGGGAGCCTTGGCGAACGTCGGCGCGAACGGCTACTCGTGGTCTTCGTCGCCCTATGTTTCGACAGGCTCGAACGCATACAACGCGGGCATGTTGAACTTCAACTCGACGAACGTCAACCCGCTGAACAATGGCAACCGTGCAATCGCACGCGCCGTGCGCTGCGTCCAGCATCTGCCGGGCTGCTTTTATCTTTCCTGCAAGCCCCGCCCGTCGGGACCGGCTCAAAAAAAAACGTAGCGGCGCAGAGACGATGGCAAACGGACTCCGACGCCCTCGCGCATCATTCTATCCTAAAAACGCGACACACGAACTGCCACAAAAGAATCCGGATCCGATCGATGCCAGTCGCGACGGTAAAAACCAAAGCCAGGGCACACATGGTCATCACAACAAAAAACACGGGATTGGCAACTTGCTCTCGTAAGGAAACTATCAATCCGGTGTAACAAGGCAGAAGCAAAGGGTGGCAATGCAACAGATAGACTGCGAAAGCCGAGGCCGCAATCCGGTTGATACCCGGATGCGGTCTCATTTCGATTTTGGTAAAAAAAAGGAACAGTGCAACGGTTCCAACAATTACGATCGGTGCATTGTAGTCGAAAAATTTTCCGATTGCGGACACGAAAATATCCGTATCGACCAAACGGCTCGACAGCCACACACAACCTACCGTAAATGCGGCAGAAGCGGCGTAAACGGCCAAATACCCCCCCCCTACGGTTCCGGGACCAACGAGGGGCGTAGAGACGAATATACCGTGCAAAAAGGTACAACCCGACGAAAGATACTACCGAATAACCGTTCTTGAAGAGAAAAAGCAGATCGTCGGTATACCAGCAATACGTTTGAACAAGAAAGAACAGCAAAAGCAGGATTTGCAGTCCGCGCCGCGAACAACGATCGACCAGCAGGTTCAGTACGGGTGCAATCAGATAAAGCAGAAAATAATGAACTGCAAACCAATAACCAGGCCAGGAGCTCGGAGAAAGCAATTTGAGGGGGGGGGAATTCGCACAGCGGCATAATAAGCCAAACAAATGCCAGCCGCGAAAAAGAGTACCTGGAAAAGATAAGCGCCCAGACTTTTGAAACGCCACACGATGCCAAAATAGCCGGAAAGCAAGACGAACAGATCGACACACACGATGGCGAACGCTTCGACCCAATAACTCAGCCAAGATGCGCACGGATTCGAGCCGATCTGTGCAATATCCGGCTTGCCGAAAGCGAGGAAATCGGCATGTACGACCAACACCAACAACATGGCGACAATTCGCAACAACTCGAGATTCGACTGTCGGAGAGTTCCCATTTTATTTTAATTTAAGCTGCTTGCGAACAATGCCGAGTACCTCGGTGAAAGCCTCAAGGCGGAAGATAAAGGAGAACAACAGGTAAGAGACGGCACCGGCGGCGATCATGCAGACCAGACGCAGCAAAGCATGGCCGGGAATGAGCTGCGCAACGCCGAGGACGACGAAGTACATGGCCCCGGAAACGAGGGCAACGGGCAGCAGCGTACGCACGAACCGCCGGACGGAAAGCGAAGTGACGCGCAGGGAGGCGCAGACGTTGACGATCATCTCGCAAGCAGCGAAAACCACCAATCCCCACACGACGGCCTGCACGCTGCGAGGAATGGTCAGCACGAGAATCACCGTCATGACAGCTTTCTTGAGAATCTCCAGCCGCACGATCGCAGGGCCGCTGCACCGTACCTTCATGATGTTATAAGCCACCATGGCGACGGGATAGAAGAGCCCGGCCAGGCAGATCGTCTCGAAATAAGGCACCGTGGGCATCCACTTGGCGCCGATCAACACCGCGAAAAGGTCGTGCGCGACGGCCGAAAGCCCCAACATGGCAGGGAACAAGACGTAGGCGACGACCATCACCACCTGGCGGTAGCTCTCGGCGAACTTCCGCTCGTCGGTCCCGATTTTGGAAAGGGCAGGAAAGGTGACTCCCTGCACGGCGGTCATAGCCGAAGTGACGGGCAGGTCCTTGAGCTTGAGCGCCTGATCGAAATAACCCAGCATCCGCGACGAATAGAGTTTGCCGATGAAGAGCTGGGGGATCCTGGTATAGACCGACGAAATCAAGTCTGTGGCCAGGAGGCTGAAACTGTAGGGTGCCATTTCGCGTATGGCAGCCGGGCTCCACGCGCCCGACGAAGCGGGCCGCCAATCGCTCGTCCGCCACAACAGAACGGCCTTGACGACCATCTGCAAGACCCGCTGCGCAACCAGACTCCAGACGCCGCAGCCGGCCCATGCCAGCAGCACGGCCGCCAGGCCGCTGACCAACGACGAGACGAAAGCGATCTTGGAGAGCAGGGCGAAGCGGAAACGCCGGATGAAAACGGTATTCTGAATGACGCAAAGCGCATTGACCGGAATCATGAGGAAGAAGACCGGGGCAACGCGCGCGATGACGGGCATGTCGTAATAACGCGCAACGACCGGCGCAAACGCCGTGAGCAGCACGTACAACGCTGCGGAGACGGAGATGTTGAAGAGAAAGACCGACTTGTAATCCGAAGGCGAAGGCTCGGCCTTGCGGATCAGCGTCTGCGAAAAACCGCTGTCGACGACCACCAGGGCGAATGCGGCGAAAGCGGTGAGGATGGCGACGACGCCGAAGTCGTCGGGCACCAGCAGACGCAACACGACGACCGACACTCCCATCTGCAGGAGCATCGTACCGACCTTCTCGCCGATCGACCACGCGACGCCGCGCGTGACCTTCTCTTTCAGCTCGCCCGCCACGCTTTCTATTTACGGCAGCTCTGCTCGTTGCGTTCGCGGATGCGCCGCACGTCGGCGATCTCGACATAGGAAGCACCGCCGTCGGGCCCGAAGCTGCCGCCGACGATGGCCAGCAGGTCCTTTCCGTCGAGGTGGTCTTTCTGTTCGATGACCTCCATGGCGTCGATCAGGAAGTGGTAGCGGTCGGAGAGCTCCTGGTTGCGCAGGATGGGCACGACGCCGTAGGAGAGGGCCAGGATGCGCTGGGCATGGAGCTGATAGCAGACCGCGACGACGGTTTTCTGCCCGCGGAAAGCGGCCAGATAGCGGCCCGTACGGCCGGTCTTGGTGTCGAGGACGACGTAGCGGATAGGCAGGTTGGTCGATGCGCGCACGGCCGAACGGGCCAGCTGCGCCGTGACCTCGTGGTTGACGGAGACCATGTCCATGTCGACCATGGGCTTGAAATGGGCCTCGTCGCGCTCGATCTCGCGGGCGATGCGCGCCATGGTCTCGACCGCCTCGACAGGATAGTCGCCCATGGCGGTCTCGTCGCTGAGCATGATGGCGTCGACACGCTCGTAGATGGCGCTGGCTACGTCGCTCACCTCGGCACGCGTGGGACGGGGGTTGCGGACCATCGAATAGAGCATCTGCGTGGCGATGATGACGGGGCGCTTGGCTGCGATGCACTTCTCGACGATGCGGCGCTGGGTGTTGGGAATGGCCTCGGCGGGGAGCTCGACGCCCAGGTCGCCGCGGGCGACCATGATGCCGTAGGAGGCCTCGATGATCTCGTCGATATTGTCGAGCCCCTCCTGGTTCTCGATCTTGGAGATGATCTTGATGGGGCTGCCGTGGGTATCGAGAATCTGCTGCACGGCCTGCAGGTCGCGCACGCTGCGCACGAACGAATGGGCGATGAAATCGACGTCGTGGGCGATGGCCCACTCGATGAACCGGCGGTCCTTGGCCGTTACGGAGGGCAGATCGATGGAGACGCCGGGCACATTGACGCTCTTGCGCGAACGCAAGGCTCCGTCGCCGACGAACTCGCACAGAAGCTCGCGCTCGGACTTGCCGACGACGCGCAGCTCGACCTCGCCGTCGGCGATGAGCATGCGGGCCCCGACGGGAATGTCGCGGACGATGCCGGGCACGTTCATGAAGACGACCTCGCGGGTGGTAAGGTCGGCGCCCTCCGAACCGCGGACGGCAACCCGGTCGCCGGCCTTGAATTCGAGCCGCTCGCCCAACTCGGGAGCGATGTTGGTGACACGTATTTCGGGCCCCTTGGTGTCGATCATGATGGGAATGGCCGGATTGACCTTGTGGACGATCTCCACGATGCGCGTGGCGCCCTCCTCGGTGACATGGGCCGAATTGATACGCACGACGTCCATGCCCGCGGCGGCGAGGTTGCGGACGAACTCCTCGGTGCACCGGAAGTCGGACATCGTGGCTACGATTTTGGTTTTCTTGGTATTGGACATAAACTAAGATTGTCTGTTATGTGTCGGAAACTTGTTCGGAAACGGTCAGTCGAGCCGCCGCCCCGCGGCACTGAGCAGCAAGGCTTCGACGCCCAGACGGTAGGAGTCGAGCCCGAAACCCATAATCGACCCCACGGCGACGGGAGCCAGCAGCGAGACGCGGCGGAACTCCTCGCGGGCCAGGATCGAAGATATGTGCACCTCGACGACGGGCACCGCAACGGCCGACACGGCGTCGCGCAGCGCAACGGAAGTGTGGGTATAACCGCCGGCGTTGAGCACGATGCCGTCGAAGCGGCCGGCGGCCTGCTGCACGGCGTCGATCAGCTCGCCCTCGATGTTGGACTGGAAATAAGCGAAGGCGACCTGCGGGAACCGCTCCTGCAGGGAGGCGAAGTAGTCGTCGAAAGTCTGCGTGCCGTAGACGTCGGTGTCGCGCCGTCCCTGAAGATTGAGATTCGGGCCGTTGAGAATCAATATATCCATGATGTGTCTGCCGTTGACTGCGGAAAGATGGCGCAAAGATAGCATACGGAATTCACAATTCATAATCCGCCATTCACAATTATCGCTGTCCGCACCGGAATGCACCGCACATCCCCCTTGCCGCCTGCAAACAGCGAAACCGAGGAACCGCCCTGTTGCGGAACGGGGCCCGAGGACAATCAAAAAAAACGCTCTCGGGAGGGCACAGGCTGCGTTCGGAAACCGGGCGACCGAATGCAGAATCGGCCGAAGGCATTTTTACGAACAAACGCGCTTAATTTTCACCCCCGAATTACCCTTCTTCCGCCGAATTATCCTTACCTTTGCAAAAATACAGGAACAAGCGATGAAAACGAAGATACTATGGGCTCTCCCGGCCGCGCTGCTGCTGGCCTGCGGAGGGAACACCGCCCGCCGCACGGCCGCGGCGACACAACCCGAGCAACCCCGACCGGTCCGCTACACCTACCGGGTGAAGGCAAGCTATCCCCACCCCACCGACGCCTACACGCAGGGGCTGCAATACGCCGACGGCATTCTGTGGGAAGGCACGGGCCAGTACGGGCAGTCGGCGATCCGGAAAACCGACCTGGCGACGGGCCGCAGCGAAACGGTGGCGCGGCTGCCGCGCTCGGAATTCGGCGAGGGAATCGCGCTCCTGAACGGCAAGCTCTACCAACTGACGTGGCATGCCAACACGTGCCATGTCTACGATGCGGCGACGATGAAGCAGGTGCGCGAATTCCGCTATCCGGGCGAAGGCTGGGGGTTGACGACCGACGGCGAGAAACTCTACATGTCCGACGGCTCGGCCAAGATCTACACGGTGGACCCGGCGACTTTCCGGCGCGAAAAACGCACGACGGTGACCTACGAAGGCCAGCCGGTCGACTACCTCAACGAACTGGAGTGGATCGACGGCAAGCTGTGGGCCAACGTCTACACCACGGACCGGATCGTCATCATCGACCCGGCGACGGGCAAGGTGGAGGGCGTGGTCGACCTGGCGGGGCTGCTGCCCGACTCCGAACGCGGCCCCGAGACCGACGTGCTGAACGGCATTGCCTACGATGCGGAGGGCCGGCGCATCTTCGTGACGGGCAAGAACTGGAGCCGGATATTCGAAATCGAAACGATCGCCCGATAAGATGGCCTCAATGCTCAACGAACAACTCGAAAGCCGCATCCTGCTGCTCGACGGCGGATTCGGCACCATGGTCCAGCAGTACGGACTGACCGAAGAAGACTACCGCGGCGAACGCTTCGCCGAGTGGTCCCTACGCCTGCGCGGCTGCAACGACCTGCTGGCGCTCACGCAGCCCGACACGGTGCGGGCGATCCACGAAAAATACCTGGCGGCCGGCTCCGACATCATCACCACCGACTCGTTCAACGCCAATGCCGTGTCGCTGCGCGACTACGGACTGGAAGCATACGCCTACGAGATTGCGCGCGCGGCGGCCGAAACGGCGCGTAGGGCGGCCGACGCATGCACGGCCCGCAATCCGCAGAAACCTCGCTTCGTGGGGGGCTCGATCGGCCCGTCGAACCATGCGCTGTCGCTCTCGCCGAAGGTGGACGACCCTGCGGCCCGCGACCTGACCTTCGCCAAACTCGAACAAGCCTACTACGACCAGACGCGCGGACTCATCGACGGCGGCGCCGACCTGCTGATGCTCGAAACCTTCTTCGACACGCTCAACGCCAAGGCGGCGATCCACGCCATCCTGCGGCTGTTCGACGAACGGGGCAGCCGGCTGCCCGTGATGGTCTCGGGCACGCTCACGCCCTCGGGCCGCACGCTCTCGGGACAGACGGTGGAAGCGTTCTATGCCTCGGTGGCCCATGTCGAACCGGTGGCCGTGAGCCTCAACTGCTCGTTCGGGGCCCGGCAGCTGCTGCCCTATCTGGAGCGGCTGGCAGCCGTGGCCGAATGCCGCGTGGCGGTCTACCCCAATGCCGGACTCCCCAACGTGACGGGCGGCTACGACGAAACGCCGGCGATGTTCGCCGACGAGATGGGCGAATATCTCCGCCGCGGGCTGCTGAACATGGTGGGAGGCTGCTGCGGCACGACGCCGGAACACATCTTCGAACTGCAGAAGATCATAGGCGGCTACGCCCCGCGCCCGCTGCCCGAACCCAGGCACGAAAGCGTGCTGAGCGGCCTGGAACCCCTGCGCATCGTGCCCGAAGCCAACTTCATCAACGCCGGCGAACGCACCAACGTGGCCGGATCGGCCAAATTCGCCCGGCTGATCCGCGAAGGCAGCTACGAAGAAGCCCTCACGGTGGCCCGCGACCAGGTGGAAGCCGGCGCGCAGCTCATCGACGTCTGCATGGACGACGGCATGATCGACGGTGTGCAGGCCATGCGCACCTTTCTGAACCTTGCGGCTGCGGAGCCCGAGATCGCCCGGGTGCCCGTGATGATCGACTCGTCGAAGTGGGAGGTGCTGGTCGCCGGTATGGAATCGACGCAGGGCAAGTCCATCGTCAACTCCATCTCGCTCAAGGAGGGCGAGGAGGAGTTCCTGCGCCGGGCCCGCGAAATCCGCCGCCACGGAGCAGCCGCGGTGGTGATGCTTTTCGACGAAATGGGCCAGGCCGACACTTTCGAACGCAAGATCGGGGTGGCCCGGCGGGCCTACGACCTGCTGACGAACGACGGATTCCCGGCCGAAGAGATCGTCTTCGACCCCAACATCCTGGCCGTCGCCACGGGCATGGCCGAACACGACGGCTACGCCAAAGCCTATATCGACGCCACGCGCTGGATACACGAAAACCTGCCCCGCACCAAGGTCACGGGCGGCGTTTCGAACCTCTCGTTCGCCTTCCGCGGCAACAACGCCGTGCGCGAAGCGATGCACTCGGCGTTTCTGTGCCATGCCATAGCGGCGGGCATGGAGATGGGCATCGTCAACCCGCAGCTGCTCAAGGTATACAGCGACATCGACCCCGAGCTGCTGGAACGCGTCGAAGACGTCATCCTCTGCCGCCGTCCCGATGCGGCCGAACGGCTCTCGGAACATGCGCAACACCTGCGGCAGGAGACCGCAACCCGCCCGGAGCCGGTCGAAACCCGCCCGGCGGGCACGCTCGAAGAACGCATCGACCGGGCCATGGTCAAAGGCATCGCCGACCGCATCGAGGAAGATGCGCTGGAAGCCTGCGCGGCGCTGGGCGACCCCATGGCGGTGATCGACCGGCTGCTGATGCCGGCGATGGAACGCGTGGGCACCCTCTTCGGCGAGGGCAAGATGTTCCTGCCGCAGGTGGTGAAGACGGCGCGCGTGATGAAACGCGCCGTGGCGGCCCTGACACCCCGAATCGAACAACGGGCCGGCAAGAGCGCCTCGGCCGGCAAGGTGCTGATCGCCACGGTCAAGGGCGACGTCCACGACATCGGCAAGAACATCGTGTCGGTGGTGATGGCCTGCAACGGCTACGAAATCCGCGACCTGGGCGTGATGGTCGAACCGCAGCGCATCGTCGACGAAGCGGCCGCCTGGGGTGCCGGCTGCATCTGCCTGAGCGGTCTGATCACCCCGTCGCTCGACGAAATGATCCGCGTGTGCGAAGAACTCGAACGACGCGGACTGCGCACGCCGGTAATCATCGGCGGGGCGACGACCTCGGAGATGCACACGGCGGTGAAGATCGCCCCGGTCTACTCGGGGCTGACGCTCCACTCGCCCAATGCGAGCCGCAACGCGCAACTGCTCGCCGCGGTGCTGGGACCCGGGCGCGAAGCCTTCGAAAAACAAGTGCGCGAACGTCAGGAAGCGCTGCGGCAAGAATTCCGCGCGGCGGAAAAGGCGCGCACGCTGCTGCCCTTGGAAGAAGCGCGCAACAACCGCCCGGAGACGCGCCGCAAGCCCGTCGAACCGAAACACCCGGGACGCCTGGTCTTCCCGGACTTCGATGTCGCCGACGTCGAACCCTACATCGACTGGAACTTCTTTTTTCCGGCCTGGGAACTCCCGGGCCGCTATCCGGAGATACTCGACCACCCCGAAAAAGGGACCGAAGCGCGCAAGCTGCTGGCCGATGCGCAGGCGCTGCTGGCCCGCATCCGCGACAAACGGCTGCTGACGCTGCAAGGCGTGGCGGGTCTCTTCCCGGCACGCTCGGAGGGCGACGACATCGTGGTGACCGACGCCAAGGGAGGCGAACACCGTCTGGCGATGCTGCGCAACCAGACGCGCGGCGCCGACAACCGCTCGCTGGCGGACTACATAGCCCCGGGCGGCGACTGGATCGGCTGCTTCGCCGTGACGGCGGGCGTGGGACTCGCGGAACTGACGGCCAAATTCCGCGAAGCGGGCGACGACTACTCGGCCATCATGGCCAAGCTGCTGGCCGACCGGCTGACGGAAGCCTTCGCCGAGACGGTGCACCTCTTCGTACGGCGGCAGATGTGGGGCTATGAGGAGGGCGCGATGCCGACGCCCGAACAAGTCATCCGCGGCCACTACCGCGGCCGCCGCATGGCCTTCGGCTACCCCGCAACCCCCGACCACACGCTCAAACGCGACGTGTTCGACCTGCTGGGCGCCGAACGGACGACGCGGATGCGGCTGACCGAAAACCACATGATCGACCCGGGCGAAGCGCTCTGCGGCCTGCTGCTTGCGGATGCCGACTACTTTGCGGTGGGTCCGATCGACGAGGCGCAACTGGCCGACTACGCCCGTCGCCGGGGCCTGGAACCCGGCGAAATGCGCAAAATCATCCCGAACAACCTATGAACGTAACCGACATCATACACGGCGCGCAGGCGCAGGGCAAGACCCGCTTTGCATTCGAGCTGCTGCCCCCGCTCAAGGGCGACGGCATGAAAGGCACCTTCGCGATGATCGACCCGCTGATGGAGTTCGACCCCGCCTACATCAACGTGACGTTCCACCGCGAAGGGATCAAGCAATCGCTGCGCACCGACGGCACCACGGAGTGGCACGTGGTGCGCCGCCGTCCGGGCACGGTGGGCATCTCGGCTGCCATCCAGAAGAAATACGGCGTGGAGACGGTCCCCCACCTGATCTGCGGCGGACTGTCGCGCTACGACATCGAAGATGCGCTGATCGACATGGACTTCCTGGGGCTGCACAACGTGCTGGCCCTGCGCGGCGACAAGTCGCAGAACGAACGATGCTTCAAGCCCCACCCGAAAGGACACGCCCATGCGGCCGGCCTGGTGCGGCAGATCGCGGCGATGAACCGCGGCGAATTCGTCGACGGCGAAGTGGAAGAGTGCCACCATTCGCGCTTCTCGGTGGGAGTGGCGGGCTATCCGGAGACCCACGAAGAAGCCCCGTCGCCCGAAGCCGACCTGCGTCATCTCAAGGAGAAGATCGACGCCGGAGCGGACTACATCGTGACGCAGCTCTTCTACGACAACGCCTGCTTTTTCGACTTCGTGCGCCGCTGCCGCGAAGCGGGCATCGGGGTGCCGATCATCCCGGGCATCAAGCCGCTCGCCACGGTGCGCCACCTGACCCTGCTGCCCGAGACCTTCGGCTGCCGCATACCCGACGACCTGCGGCGCGAAGTGGAGGCCCACCGCGACGACAAGGCCGCCGTGCGCCGCATCGGCACCGAATGGGCCATCGCCCAAAGCCGCGAACTGAAGGCCGCGGGCGTGCCGGTGCTCCACTACTACCCGATGGGCAAAGCCGAAAACATCATCGAGATAGCGAAAACCGTATTTTGAAAAAGTGAAAAGTGAAAGGTGAGAGATGGAAAGTTTTTCCCTACTGAGCAATCCGCCGGCCGCTTTCAACCTCTCGCTTTTGACCATTAATCTTCCACCCCGAATGAACCCCATTGCTTTCCGCCGCCACCTGCATGCCCACCCCGAACGCTCGTTCGAGGAGAAGCAGACCGCGGCCTACATCGCCGAACAACTCGCCGCGCTGGGCATCGAACACCGGCCCATAGCGCAGACGGGCGTTCTGGCCCGCATCGAGGGCCGCCGCACCGCCCCCGGCGACCGGCGGGCCGTGGTGCTGCGCGCCGACATCGACGCACTGCCCATCGAAGAACGGACGGGACTCCCCTACGCCTCGCAGACGCCGGGTACGATGCACGCCTGCGGCCACGACATGCACGCGGCGGTGCTCTACGGCGTACTGCAGGAACTGGCTGCGGACCCCGACTTCGCCGGCACGATTTTCGGGCTTTTCCAACCCGGCGAAGAGTGCAACCCGGGCGGTGCGACGCTGGTGCTGGCCGAAAACCCGTTCGACGGCTACGAAGTGAGAGCCGTGATCGGCGAACACGTGGAACCTCAGCTTGAAGTGGGCACCCTGGGCTTCCGGGCCGGGAAATACATGGCTGCGAACGACGAACTGCGCTTCCGCATACGCGGCACGGGCGGGCACGGCGCCCTGCGCTCGGAACTAAGGGACCCGGTGGCGGCGAGCGCCGAACTGGTGACGAAACTGCTGGCGCTCAACGCCCCGGAACAAGTACTCTCGATCGGCCGGGTGGAAGCGGCGGGAGCCACGAACATCATCCCCGACGAAGTGTACCTCGAAGGGACGTTGCGCACCTTCGACGAAGAAGTGCGGGCCCGGCTTCACGCCCGCATTGCAGCGCTGGCGGCAGAAGTCGACGCGCGGCACGGAGTAGCTACCGAACCGACGATCGGACATGGCTATCCCCCGGTGGTGAACGACGCCCGGCTGACGGAACTGGCCGTAGCCGAAGCCGCGGCCGCCGGGCTGCGCACCGAAATGCTGCCCCTGCGCACGACGGCCGAAGATTTCGGCCGCTACACACGACGCTACCCCTCGCTTTTCTATCGCCTGGGAGTAGGCGCAGCGGCCGGACGCCCCCACACCGCGACTTTCGCGCCCGACGAACGGGCCCTGGAGACGGGTGCGGAATACATGCGGCGGCTGGCCCTGAAAATACTGAACGGTTTCGATGACCCGAACGCATAGACGGCCTTAGCGGGCCATGCCGGGGCGCGAAAACCTCATGCAAGTGAACGAACCATGAAACAGACGAAAAAACAACGCTCGACGAAGAGCACAAAAAAACACGACCGGGCCGCGATGATCCTGAGCCTGCTGCGTGAATTCCCCAACAACAAGTTCTCGCTCAAACACCTGGCCTCGGCCTCGGGAGGGGCGACGAAAGAGGGGCGCCGCGAGACGCTGGCCATCCTCGACCGCCTCTACGACGAGGGGATCGTGGAAGAGTGCGCCCGCGAGAAATACCGCCTCACGCGCAACCACCTGCCCCGCTACGAAGGACGCGCCGACATGACGGCCGGCGGATCGGTCTACGTACGGGTCGAAGGACTCGAACACGACATATTCGTCAACCAACGCAATACGGCCAACGCGCTGGACGGCGACCGGGTGGAAGTGGTCATCATGCACCGCAGCCACGACGGCAAGCTCGAAGGCGAGATCACGCGCATCCTCGAACGGAGCCGCAAACCCTACGTGGGTGTGGCCGAAGTGGGCGCGCACCAGATCTTCGTGCGGGCCGACTCGCGCAAGATGCCGATGGACATCTACCTGTCCAAACGCGAATATCCCGACGTAAGCGACGGCCAGAAGGTGGTGGTGCGCATCGCCGACTGGCTGCCGGGCAGCAAGAGCCCCGTGGGCGAACTGGTCGAGGTGCTGGGCATGGCGGGCGACAACGACGCGGAGATGCACGCCATCCTTTCGGAATACGAACTCCCCTACCGCTTCGAAACGGAGGTGGAAGAAGCCGCGCAACGCATCGACGGCCGCATAACAGAGGAAGAGATCGCCCGGCGCCGCGACTTCCGCGACCGGGTGACCTTCACGGTCGACCCGGCCGACGCCAAGGATTTCGACGACGCCCTGTCGGTGCGCCGCCTGCGCGACGGCGTGTGGGAAGTGGGCGTGCACATCGCCGACGTGACGCACTACGTACGCCCCCACTCGACCATCGACGACGAAGCGGTGACGCGCGGCACGTCGGTCTATCTGGTCGACCGCACGGTGCCGATGCTGCCGGAACGCCTCTCCAACGAACTCTGCTCGCTGCGGCCCGACGAAGACAGCCTATGCTTCTCGGCGGTGTTCACGCTGAACGAGAACGTGGAGATACTCGACGAATGGTTCGGCCGCACGGTCATCCACTCCGACCGCCGCTTCACCTACGCCGAAGCCCAGGAGATCATCGAAACGGGCCGCGGCGACCGCGCGGAGGAGGTGCTGACGCTGCACCGGCTGGCCGAAGAACTGCGGCGCCAGCGCTTCAAGAACGGCGCCATCGCTTTCGACCGCGAAGAAGTGAAATTCAAGCTCGATGAAGCGGGCCATCCGGTGGGCGTCTACTTCAAGGAACAACAGGACTCCAACCGCATGATCGAAGAATTCATGCTGCTGGCCAACCGCCGGGTAGCCGAATACTGCAGCGCGCGGCTCAACGACAAAGGCCGCAAGGTGCCGCGGACGATGGTCTACCGTGTCCACGACGCGCCGAGCGAAGAAAAACTCGACCGTTTCCGTCAGTTCATCCTGCGCTTCGGAATCGTATTCAAGGCCTCGAAAGGCCGCGCCATCGCCCGCGAGATGAACAAACTTTTCACCAAGATCAAAGGCTCGACCGAAGAGAACGCCGTGACGACGATGGCCGTGCGCTCGATGGCCAAAGCCTTCTACACGACCGACAACATCGGTCACTACGGACTGGCGTTCCCCTGCTACACCCACTTCACGTCGCCGATCCGCCGCTACCCCGACATGATGGTCCACCGCCTGCTGGCGCGCTATCTGGAGGGCGGCAAATCGGCCGACAAGCAGACGACCGAGGATCTCTGCGTGCGGGCGTCGGAACGCGAAGTGATCGCAGCGGAAGCCGAACGGGCGTCGATCAAGTACAAGATGGTGGAATTCATGAAAGACCGCCTCGGCGAAGAATTCGACGGCCACATTTCGGGTCTGACAGAATGGGGCGTCTATGTGGAGCTGACGGAGACGCACATCGAGGGCATGTCGTTCCTGCGCGACATCGAAGGCGACTTTTTCGAATTCGACGAACAACGCTACGAGATCATTGGCCGCTCGACGGGCCTGCGCATGACCCTGGGCGACGCGGTGCGCGTGCGGATCAAGCGTGCCGACCTCCAGAAACGCCAGCTCGACTTCGAACTGCTGCTGCCCCGCAAAACGGGCTCCGCGCCTAAGAAGAAAGGGATGCGGACGTCCGGCAGTCCGGCGGTAAAGCGGTCGACGCGCCGAAAGAACTGACCCCGGCGCCCACGAACCGAGTTGCCGGAAGAAAAACCGGCCGTACTTTCGGGAAGAACATTTCCGATCGGCGGCCGGTTTCCGCTTCAAGGCAAAATCATGTTTCATTCTCAACCCAGATAAAGCGGCTTTCCGACCCGGAATGGTGCGGGCCACGGCTCGTACCAGCGCGGTCAGGCAGATTCAGCAATCCACTGGCAGTCCGTAACGGCGCTCCGTCGGGCGCAGCTCCGGACCGTCAGTTGTACACCCCAGTCTGCTGCGGAACTGGAAAACAATTCAGAATGCAAAATTCACAATTCACAATTAAGATAGTAGTTTGTCATTCTGAGGAGCATAGCGACGAAGAATCTGTATGCTGACGATACAGATGTTTGACTGCACTGCGTTTGTCTTTCTCCTACTTGCGAGGTATAGTCCGCAAGCGGTCTCTGCGCTCGCTGCGTTCGTCGATTCGCTTTGCTCAGAATGATAAATTGTGCATTTTGCATTGTGAATTTTGAATTGTTCCCCTCTCCCCGGCATTCATCCCAGCGATTGTCCGAAGCTCCTGCTACGGGCTACCGCAATTGTGCGACGGGAGCCTTGACTGAAGTCGGCACGGGCGGCTTCTACTTTGCCTCGTCGCCTTACGCTGCCGACGACTTCGGCGCGAGCTACATGGGGTTCAACAGCAACGAAATCAACCCCGTCTGGACGAACACCAGGGCCCGCTCCTTTGCTCTTTCCGTGCGCTGCGTCCAGCACCTGCCGGCCGCTTATCTTAAAAATACACCGATAGACCAGCGCGCGAGCGATCGGAAAACGGAGTTGCGGCCTTCCGGCTGGCCCCCTCCTTGAAAAGCCGTACCATGAGGCGGCCGGCCCTGGCCGCTCTTTCGGGAACGCAGACTCTCCTGTGCGAACCATCGATCAAGCCCGCCCCCGCCCGACAAATATTCGGCCAAGGAGAAGCGGAAACCCCTCCTAAGACAGGAGGGGTTCGGGAAGGTAATCCATATAGGGATTTTACCGCAGGCACCCTTGCCGGGCACTCCGACGGACGGAAAACGCTACTTCTGCCGGAAATAGATCTGCATGGGAACGCCGGAAAAATCCCAGTGGTCGCGCATGTTGTTCTCCAGGAAACGACGGTAAGGCTCCTTGATATACTGCGGCAGGTTCACGAAGAAAGCGAACTGCGGCGTAGGCGTCGGGAGCTGCGTCACGTACTTGATCTTGATGTACTTGCCTTTGGTTGCGGGCGGCGGATAGTTCTCGATGAGGGGCAGCATGAACTCGTTGAGCTCCGAAGTAGCGATGCGGCGCTTGCGCGACTGGTAGACGCGGATGGCCGTCTGCAACACATCGAAAATACGCTGCTTGGAAAGCACCGAAGTGAAGATGATGGGAATGTCGTTGAAGGGCGCCAGCTTCTTTTTCAGAAACTCCGTCCACTCCTTCATGGTGTTGCTCGACTTCTCGATCAGATCCCATTTGTTGACCACGATGACGCACCCCTTGCGGTTGCGGACGATGAGGTTGTGGATATTGAGGTCCTGCGACTCGAGGCCCTGCTGCGCATCGAGCATCAGAATGCAAACGTCGGAGTTCTCGATGGCGCGGATCGACCGCATGACGGAGTAGAACTCGAGGTCCTCCATCGTTTTGCCTTTCTTGCGCATGCCGGCCGTGTCGACCAGGTAGAAATCCATGCCGAACTTGTTGTAACGCGTGTGGATCGAGTCTCGCGTGGTGCCGGCGATGGAGGTCACGATGTTGCGCTCCTCGCCCAGCAGGGCGTTGGTCATCGACGACTTGCCCACGTTGGGACGCCCGACGATGGTGATGCGCGGCAGCTCCTCCTCCTCGTCCGATCTCGTTTCGGCCGGCAAAGCCGCCAGAATGGCGTCCATCAGATCGCCCGTGCCGCTGCCCGACATGGAACTGATGCAAAAGGGATCGCCCAAACCGAGGGCGTAGAACTCGTGCGAAGAATAGATCTGGTCGTTGTTGTCGACCTTGTTGCAGACCAACAGCACTTTTTTGCTGCTCCGGCGCAGAATGTCGGCCATCAAGGCGTCGAGGTCGGTGATGCCGGTCGAAACCTCGACAAGAAAGAGAATGACGTCGGCCTCGTCGATGGCCAGCATCACCTGGCGGCGGATTTCGTCCTCGAAGATGTCTTCCGAATTGACCGTGTAACCGCCCGTGTCGATCACCGAAAACTCCTTGCCGTTCCAGTCGGTCTTGCCGTAGTGGCGGTCGCGCGTGGTGCCGGCCGTCGAGTCGACGATGGCTTTGCGCTGGCCGACCAGGCGGTTGAAGAGGGTGCTCTTGCCCACGTTCGGGCGTCCTACGATTGCTACGAGGCTCATGCTGTCTCTTTTTATGGCGTTAGGGAGTGCAAAGATAGGCAATTCCCGGCTAAATCGGAAACAAAAACAACATATCGCGATCGCGAATCCGACGAGCCGGCCGAAGCAGCCGCGAAGCGAGGAAATAATGACAAGGATTCTTACGCCGGTGCTCGGAACGACACGGAAACCGAAGCATCCGTGTCTGCTTCGGTGCGGCCACGCAACGGCATCCGACGAAAAACGACATGAAAAAAGGAGAGGATAACCGTCACGGCTCCTCTCCGGATGAACATTCCGAATGAACTTTGAACTTTTTTATTTTAACCTATCAAAACGCTTAGGTAAGAAATGTCCATCATGTCGTCTGATCGCGAACGGCGATCAATTGTCCAAGGTGAAGGTATCGTTGGTCCAGTTTACCAACATGCCGGCGGATACCAGACCGGCGCAATTGAACGTAAAGGTCTTGGTTGCGGCATCGTAATTCGAATACTGGGGAGCAGTGTCGATGTAGAGGTACACCATGCCGTAGCTCGGATGCGAGAAACCCGAAGCAACCTGCACGCAACCGTCTCCGTCGACGGGATAAGGGAAAGTGATCTGCGAACCGCCGTCCCAAATGAAATTCAGGCTGTAACCGGCCTTGGAGTAGCTCGTACCGACGTTGTGGTAGAAATCGGCCAAGCGATAGAGCTGCGGATTCTCCCGGGTGACCTGCAAGGTCTGCTCCCAGGTCAAGGCCCGTCCGAAGAAACTGGGCAGAATGCCCGACGAATAGACGCCGGTCTTGTAATCCACCCAAGTGTAGTCGCGCATGACGACCAACTTGCCCTCGGTAGCGTAGGGAAGCTGCGTATCGGACTGGAGCTTGATGTTGACGGCGTACTCCTTGCCGACCTCCAACTTCGAACGGTCGAACGAAACGGTATACAATGCACCGATCTCCCCTTCGGCGAAGTCGACGGTAGCGGGAGCCGTGAAAGCATCGGCGACAGCGGCGTCCTCGACTTCGACGGCGACCTCCACCCGGGCAGCAGCACCCGAAGCAGCACGATACACCTCGATGGAGCAAGCGTCCTCCATGTCGGCCGAAACCGTATAGGCATATTCGGTCTTATTCAAGAAAGCTTCGTCGGAGCGGCCCTCGTAGGTTGTCATCTCGGTCTTCTCGGAACACGACGCCGCGAAACCCAGCACGGCAAGCAAACAGAAAAACGATTTTATTGTTTTCATGGCGTAATCATTATTGTAGGGTTAGTTTTGGTCCTTCGTGAGATCGAGCGCCGAATTGGAATCGAACTCCTTCTGCGGGATGGCCAGGATGAATTTAGGATCGTTGGGCTGCATCGAAACGGCGACGGGCTGCGACTTGGAACGCGTGTAACCGAGATTCAGACGGCGCAGGTCGGGCACGCGGCCCATGCCCTCGCACCAGAGCTCGATGCGGCGCTGGAGCAGAATCTCGTCGAGCAGCGACTTGGGCGCCGCATGCGTGTCGAGACCTACGTCGGCCGAATCCTCAAGGGCCGAAATGTCGCGGGCGGCGGAGTAACGCTCGGCGTACAACTCCTCCAACAGAGCGCGGGCACCCGCGAAATCGTTGGCGCGGCACTTGCACTCGGCCAGCGTCAGCAACATCTCCTCGGCGCGCATGTTGATGATGTCGGCGACACCGGTAGAAGCATTCTGGTAGGAGAACTTCTGCTGCCAATAGATAGAAGCTTTCTTGAAATCGGAATCGTCGGCAACCAATGCGCTGTTGGCAGGCAGCGTAGCCCACGCGCGGCGGCCGTCGGAATCGGTCATGCCGACCTTGTAGAGCCAATCGTCGAAGCACTGCGGAGCCATGGAGCCGTAGGTGCCGTCGATAGCCATGTGGGAGATGAAACCGCCGAACAGAGCGGCCTGGTCTGCCGTCAGCTCGAAGGCCCACATCACGTCTGCAACGCTGCGGTTATTGAATCCGGTGAGCTCGGAAAGCGTGGCGACCCGTTTCAGCCCGCTCTTCTTCAAAGCCTCCTCGGCGCAACGGCCAGCCTGAGCGTAGTTCTGCTGCCCGAGCGAAGCACGGGCCCACAGACCGTAGGCAGTGTAGAGGTCGATGTGCGAACAATGGCTCTGCGCCATGCCGGCAGCGGTGAAATAATCCACCGACTTCTGGAAGTCGCCGTTGATCTGCTGGAACAGCTGCTCGATCGTACCGCGGCCGGCGCCCTGCGTCTCCTTGTTGGTGCCGGTCGTATAGACGGGCACGCCGGGCTTGTCTTTGTTCTCGGTGTAGTTGCCCTGGCAGAACGACTCGTAGAGGCAGTAGTAGGAGAAAGCGCGGATGGCATAGGCCTGACCCAGGACGTTCTGTCCCATGGCGTCGAGCTTCAACGACTCCTCGGCGTCGATGATGTAGTTGGCCTGGGAAATGAAGGTGTAGAACATGTTCCAGGTACCGTACTGACGACCGTTGGTGGAAGTCCAGTCGGAAGCGGTGTTGAAAGCATAGTCGAAGTAGAACCAACCCTGACCCTGCTTATATTGGTAGTGGTCTTCGCCCATGAGCGAACGCACCATGGTGAAACCGGCCAGACCGGGATGCTCGTGAGGCCAGCCGGAGCTCCAGCCGTTGGCGTACATCAGACGATAGATACCGTCGACGGCGCTCTGCGCCTTGTCGGAATCGGCGAAGATCTCGGAACCCGAGAGCGAACCTGCCGGCGAGGTGTTCAGCATATCCTCCGAACACGAAACGGAGAGGACGGCGCAACCCGCAGCGACAAGAATATAAAGTATTTTTTTCATGATGATCCGAAATTAGATTTTAGAATTTGAGATCGAGGTTGAACGAAACGGTGCGCGTCGGAGCGTAGACATAGCCCGTACCGCCGGTGAGCGAATACTGCGGATCCATGCCCTTCAGACGGGTGAAGATGCAGAGGTTGTCGACCGAAGCGGAGATGCGCGCAGCCTTGAACCCGATCTTGGAAGTCCAGCGCTTGGGCAAGGTATAACCCAACGTGATGTTCTTGATGGCGAAGTAGGAGGCATCGAAGAGCTTGTCGTCGGTGACGATGGGCGTCTCACCGATGGTGTACTTCGGAACGTCGGTCACGTCGCCCGGCTTGCGCCATGCACGCAGCATGTTCTTGTGCTTGGTCTGAGCCGTATAGTAGCAGCTCATAAGCTCGTAGTAGACACCGTCGTACATCTTGCCGCCGATCGAATAGTTGGTCGAGATCGAGAAGTCGAGGTTCTTCCAACGCAGCGACGTAGAGAGCGAACCGTAGAGGTCGGGGATGCGGCTGCCGGCCAGCACGCGGTTGGCCTGGGCCACGGTGGTGGACTTGGTGATGTAGTCGTTGCCATCCTTGTCGGTAGCCCAATACATCTTCTCACCGGTCATGGGATCGACACCGGCCGAACGGGCCACGTAGTAGGAATAGAGCGTCTCGCCCTCGCGGATGATCTGCGTACTGCCGAGGATGTCGCTGCCGTCCTCGGTGAGTTTCAACACCTTGTTGTTGACGGTCGAACCCATCCAGGTGACGCTCCACTGCAGGTCGCTGCGGTCGAAGATATGGCCCGTGACGGCGAACTCGACACCGCGGTTGCGCATCTCGCCGGCGTTGCGGTAGTAGCTTGCGAAGCCGGTGGACGAAGCGAGCGGGTAAGCGAGCAGCATGTCGGTGGTCTTGCGGTTGTAGAACTCGACGCTCAGATCGAGACAACGAAGCAGGCGGGCCTCGATACCGGCATTGAGGTTATGGTTGGACTCCCAGGTGAGATCCTCGTTGGCGACGTCGTTGATGATGGCGCCGGGCAGCGTGGCATTGGGATAGGAAGTCTCGTAGAGGGCCTGGTAAGCGTAGTAGGAACCGACGCTGTTGTTACCCTGCACACCGTAGGAGAACTTGAGGGTGAGGTTGTCGACCCACGACACATTCCGCATGAACTGCTCCTGCGAGATGCGCCACGAAGCACCCACCGACCAGAAGTGTCCCCAACGCTTCTTGGGAGCGAAGCGCGACGAACCGTCGGTACGCCAGCTGCCCGAAACGTAATACTTGTCGTCGTAGCTGTAACCTACGCGCGAGAGCACCGACTCGATGCGGTCGTTGTCGGTCGAACTGCCCGTGCCGACGATGACGGCAGCGGCGTCCAACTCGTAGATGCCGGCGCCGGGAAGACCCGTCTTCTGACCCGACAGAGCGGAAGTCCTGTAAGCGTAGTACTCATGGCCGACGAGCAGATCGATGTTGTGACGATCGAACGTACGGTTGTACGAGAGCAGCTGGTTGAACGTATAACCGAGCGAAGTGGTATTCTGCTTGATGATACGTCCGCCGACCGACTGGGCGTTGCCGAAGAAGGGGTTGTAATAGGTCATCTGGGCGGCGTTGTAGTAGTCGGCGCCGAAGTTGACCTGGAACTTGAGACCCTCGCTCCAATGGCCGTCCACGCCCATGAAATCCAGGTGCGAACGGGTCGACAGCGAATAGGACTCGGTGGAATACTTGTCGTCGTAGAGCGTGGCGACGGAGTTGAACTTGCTCTGCTGGCCCGACGGGCGCGAAGCACCGTAGTCGAACATCTTGTTGCCGTTTTCATCGAGCAGGAAATCGCCCGTATTGGGATCGCGCTGGTAGACCGGGTAGATCGGACCCATCAGCTGCGCCGAATAGAAGACGTTGGAAGAAGCGCCCGAAGAAGTATTGGACGAATTGGTCGAATTGTAAGCGAAATTGGCGCCCATGCCGGCGGCGAACCACTGCTTGGCCTGCGTCTCGACGTTCAGACGACCCGTATAACGCTCGAAATTGGTGGTCTTCAGCACACCGTCCTCGTTGAGGTAACCCAGCGAAAACATGTACTGCGACTTTTCGTTACCGCCCGAGATGCTGGCGCCGTACTCCTGACGCAGGGCGGCATTGTCGGTCACCTGGTCGAGCCAATCCTCTTCCCAGAGCAGACGTGCGTCCTCGCGAACGCGGCCGTCGGCCGTGAAGAGCTGGGCGATGGGCAAATCGTAAGGATTGTACATCTCGTTGGCACCGAAGATACGCTCCGAACCGCCCGCCATCTGAGCCAAGGCGCTGTTGCCGTATTTGTTGTAGAAAGCCGAGTACATGATCTCCATGTAATCCTTGGCACCGACCGTCTGATAACGGGGAATGGCGCGCGACGAGACACCCACGTTGATCCGCAGATCGACGTTGGTCTCGTGGCGGTTGCCGCGCTTGGTGGTGATGAGCACCACGCCGTTGGCACCGCGCGAACCGTAGAGCACCGAAGCGGAAGCGTCCTTGAGGATGCTGATGCTGGCGATGTCATCGGGGTTGATGGCCGAAATGGCGCCGTCGAAAGGTATGCCGTCGACGACGTAGAGCGGCGTGGACGAAGCGTTGATCGAACCGAAGCCGCGGATGGCGACCGTCGTACCCGAACCGGGCTGACCGGAACCGGAAGTGACCTGCACGCCGGGAGCCAGGCCGTCCAGCGCCTTGGTGACGTTGGCGACTTTGCGCTGCTTCAATTCATCGCCCTTGACCACGGCGACCGAACCGGTGAACGACTCCTTCTTGGCCGTACCGTAAGCCACGACGATGACGTCGCCGATGGCCTGCGACTCTTCGCTCAAGACGATGTCGACGCCCGTTTTACCGGCAATGGCGACCTTTTTCGTATCATAACCGAGGAACGACACGAGCAGCGAACCGTCGGCGGGAGCGACGATCGCGAAACGGCCGTTGGCCCCGGAGGTGGTGCCTGTGGTTGTTCCCTCGACGAGGATGGTGGCACCGGCAATCGGATTGCCGTCCACGCCCGTAACTGTACCGGAAACCTTTATGTTCTGGGCCACGGCGCATGCCAGACCTCCCAAAACAGCCATGAAGAGCAGTACAATTTTTCTCATAGACCTGAAGTTTGAGTTTAAATTCATAAAATATCTCTTTCCAAGAGATATTGTTACAAATTGCAACCGCTTCCAACCCATTTCTCAGGCGTAATAGAGCCGATTTTCGCTCAAAATACCGGTTGTTCGGCCAACAAAACGGGGTTTTCAATGAAAAAAATGTAACGTCCGATGCTTGCAATTCTTTTTTTTTACCTATATTTGCCACATCAAGTCTATCTCTTGGAAAGAGATTCGAACTCTCATCCGAAGCCCCCTTTTCCAGGGAATCCATAACCTTTCCGATAGCGGGTCGGGAGGCCCGGAATGACGATGCGAAAAATTTTTCGCGTTCAGGTTCCCCATACCATATATAATAGAAAAAAAGCAACTTCACGTGCAGATGCTTGGACGCAGCGCACGGAGAATCCGTACGCACGAGCTCCATTGGTGTCCACGGGACATGTCTTGCTCGACGCGAGAGCCAAGTGGCTGGCATTAGCGGCATCGGAAGCATACGTGGACGAAGACCAACATTCGCCGAACGAACCGACCTCCGCCAAGACTCCCGTCTCACGGTGGCGGTAGCCCGCAGCAGGCGTTGTGTAGCAATCGCTCAAAGGAATGCGGCGGAGAGGGAAACAATTCAGAATTCACAACTTTACGATTAAGCGAGAGTAAAGACCGTTCACGGGCTTTACCGAGCAAGAGTAAAGTCAAGCCCCGTAGGGGATTAATTCAGAATGCAAAATTCACAATGCACAATTAAGAAGTAATTTGTCATTCTGAGGCGAAGCCGAAGAATCTATTAATCGGCAGTATTCATTCTTCGTGTGCTCGCCCGGGCCGGCTGCGGGGGTCGCGCCTGTGGGCGCGAGCCGGCCCCGGGCGCAAGGTCTTCCCTATCAGAAAGAGACCAGAGCCTGCGGGACATGCTTGCCATAATTGTCATTCTGAGCGTTAGCGAAGAATCTATGACGAACGCAGCGAGCGCAGAGACCGCTTGCGGACTATGCCGAGCAAGGAGGAGAGAGACAAACGAAGTGCAGTCAAACATCTGTATCGTCAGCATACAGATTCTTCGTCGCTATGCTCCTCAGAATGACAAACTACTATCTTAATTGTGAATTGTGAATTGTGCATTCTGAATTGTTTTCCAGCTCCACGGCAGACTGGAATATGCAACTGGCGGCAACGCGGAAAGGTGGAGGGAAAAGATGCTTAGGACGGTCGCAGCTTGCAGAGCTAAACACCGGCTTTAGCCGTGCGAGCCGAAGCCCCGCCCTGCGGAGGCTCGCAAAACTCGCCCCGCGGACTTCGGCACGAAAACATCTGCGGCCCCACTATCGAAACCGGGCGGTCGCGAATTAAAAACGCCGAACGACAAAAGCAACCGCAAACGAACAATGGTTTTCCGTAATCCTCCCGCGCCATTACGCCGCCAGCGGATTGCTGAATCTACAAACCACGCTGACAAGAGCCGTGACCCCTGTCACTCCGGGTGTGAAGTTGCCGGGAGCGAAGATAAAGGCAAAAAGTGAAAGTATCAAAAAGCAACGTTCTTCGGAACGGCTGCATAAAAGGACACCGAAGCGTGAACTAACCCGAAAAACGGCGCAAGCGACACGAAACAACAGCATAAATGCCCGTCATGCCATGCAAACGGAAATAATCGGACACCCAAGAATAAAAGGGGCATAAGGAGTGAAGAGAGGACGGGAGAGGACGGGAGAGGACGGGAGAGGACGGGAGAGGAACAGCACAAAAGGAGAATCCATAAAAAAACCGCGACCCTCTCCGGAGGGTCGCGGCGCGAAAGATATTCGAGACTCCGAAAGGAGAATCGGGACGGATCAATACTCGATGGCGGCAAGGCGCTTGTAGCCGTTGTAACGCCACTTGGCATTCTGCTCGGCAGCCTGGAAGAGCTCCTCGGCCTCGGCGGGGAACGCCTTCTGGAGCGAAGTGTAACGCACCTCCCGCTTGAGGAAGTCCTGGAACTTCGACCAGTCGGGCTCCTTGGAATCGAGCACGAACGGATTCTTGCCCTGCTCCTCGAGCTGGGGGTTGTAATGCCACAGATGCCAGTAACCGCAGGCTACGGCCTCCTTGCCGACGGTCTGCGTGCGGGTCATGCCGCCCTTGATACCGTGGTTGATACAGGGAGCGTAGGCGATGACGAGCGACGGACCGGGATAAGCCTCGGCCTCCTTCAGCACGTTGAAGAGCTGCTGCTGCGAAGCACCGATCGAAACCTGGGCGACGTAGACATAACCGTAAGTCATGGCCATGGCGCCGAGGTCCTTCTTGCGGATGCGCTTGCCGCTCGATGCGAACTTGGCGACGGCACCCACGGGCGTCGACTTGGACGACTGGCCGCCGGTGTTGGAGTAAACCTCCGTGTCGACGACGAGGATGTTGACATCCTGGCCCGAAGCGAGCACGTGGTCGACACCGCCGTAACCGATGTCGTAGCCCCAGCCGTCGCCGCCGATGATCCACTGCGACTTCTTGACGAGCCACTCCTTCATGTCGAGGATCTTCTTGCAGTAATCGCAGCCGCAAGCCTCCATCATGGGAACGAGGCGCGCCGAAACCTCGGCCGAAGCGGCCGACGAACCGCGGGCAGCGATCCACTCCTTCATGACGCCCTTGAGCTCATCGGAGCACTTGGTGCAGTTGGCGATTGCGGCTTCCATGGTCTCCTGGATGCGGTCGCGGAGCTTCTCGACACCGACGTGCATACCCAGACCGAACTCGGCGTTGTCCTCGAAGAGCGAATTGGCCCATGCGGGACCCTGACCCTTGGCGTTGGTGCAATAGGGAGTGGAAGGAGCCGAACCGGAGTAGATGGAGGTGCAGCCCGTAGCGTTGGCCACCATCATCTTGTCGCCGAAGAGCTGCGAAATGGCCTTGATGTAAGGCGTCTCGCCGCAACCGGCGCAGGCACCCGAGAACTCGAAGAGCGGCTGTGCGAACTGGAGGTTCTTGACCGACTTGGTCTTGTCGACGACCTCCTTGTAACCGATGTTCTTGGTGATGTAATCCCAGTTCCCGGCCTGCTTCATCTGCGACTCGAGCGGTTTCATGACCAGCGCCTTCTCCTTGGCGGGGCAGACGTCGACGCAGTTGTTGCAACCCGTACAATCGAGCGGCGACACCTGGATGCGGAACTTGTACTCCTTGGTCTCGCCCAGGCCCTGCTTCCACTCGGCACCCGAAGCGGCAGCCTCGGCCTCGGTGGCGAGGAACGGACGGATGGCGGCGTGGGGGCAGACATAGGCGCACTGGTTGCATTGGATACAGTTGTCGATCTGCCACTCGGGAACGTTGACGGCGATGCCGCGCTTCTCGTAGGCGGCCGTACCGTTGTCCCACGTACCGTCCTCGCGGCCGTTGAAGGCCGACACGGGCAGGTCGTCGCCCTTGAGGGCGTTGATGGGATCGACGATGCTGCGGACGAACTCGGGACGCGACATGTCGACGCTGTGTGCGGCGGGCTTGACCTCGATGGAAGCCCACTCGGCGGGCACGTCGATCTTGACCACGGCATTGCCGCCGGCGTCGACGGCAGCATAGTTCATGTTGACGATGTCCTCGCCCTTCTTGCCGTAGGACTTGAGGATGGCGTGCTTCATCTCCTCGACGGCCTTCTCGAACGGAATGACGTTGGCGATCTTGAAGAAAGCCGACTGCATGATGGTGTTCGTACGCGAACCCAGGCCGAGCTCGGCGGCGATCTTCGTGGCGTTGATGATGTAGAAATTGATGTTGTTCTTGGCCAGGTAAGCCTTCATGCGGTCGGGCAGGGTCTTGCAGGTGGTCTCGGCGTCGTGCACGGAGTTCAGCAGGAACGAACCGCCCTTCTTGAGACCCTTCAGCACATCGTACTTGTCGACGTACGACGGCACGTGGCACGCCACGAAGTCGGGCGTGGTGACGAGGTAGGGCGACGTGATGGGCAGATCGCCGAAACGCAGGTGCGACGACGTGTAACCGCCCGACTTCTTGGAGTCGTAGGAGAAGTAGGCCTGGCAATACTTGTTGGTGGTACCGCCGATGATCTTGATGGAGTTCTTGTTGGCACCCACCGTACCGTCGGCTCCCAGACCGAAGAAGAGGGCCTCGAACGTACCGGGCTTGGCGAGCGAAATCTCCTCGCCGACGGGGAGCGACAGGTTGGTCACGTCGTCGTTGATGCCGACGGTGAAGTGGTCCTTGGGCTGAGCGGCCGCGAGGTTCTCGAAGACGGCGAGCATCTGGGCGGGCGTGGTGTCCTTGGACGAGAGACCGTAGCGGCCGCCGATGATCATGGGCTGGAGCTGCTTGCCGTAGAACATCGACTTCACGTCGAGGTACAGCGGTTCGCCCTCGGCGCCGGGCTCCTTGGTGCGGTCGAGCACGCAGACGCGCTTGACGGAAGCGGGCACGACGTTGAAGAAATACTTCTCGGAGAAAGGACGGTAGAGGTGAACGGTGATCAGACCGACCTTCTTGCCCTGCTTCAACAGGTAGTCGATGGTCTCCTTGAGGGTCTCGGTGACGGAACCCATGGCCACGACGACGTTCTCGGCATCGGGAGCACCGTAGTAGGTGAAAGGCTTGTACTCGCGGCCGGTGATCTGCGAAATCTGCTTCATGGCGTCGCTGACCATGTCGGGCACGGCGTCGTAGAACTTATTGGCAGCCTCGCGGGTCTGGAAGTAGATGTCGGGGTTCTGGGCCGTACCGCGCGTGACGGGGTGCTCGGGATTGAGCGCGCGACGGCGGAACTCCTTGAGCGCGTCGCGGTCGAACATGGCGGTGAGGGCGGCCTCGTCGATGAGCTCGATCTTCTGGATCTCGTGCGACGTACGGAAGCCGTCGAAGAAATGCAGGAACGGCACGCGGGCCTTGAGCGAAACGACGTGGGCGATGCCGGCGAGGTCCATCACCTCCTGCACGGACGAGGTGGCGAGCATGGCGAAACCGGTCTGACGGGCAGCCATGACGTCCTGGTGGTCGCCGAAGATCGACAACGACTGTGCGGCCAGCGCACGCGCCGAAACGTGGAACACGCCGGGGAGCAGCTCGCCCGAAATCTTGTACATATTGGGGATCATCAACAGCAAGCCCTGCGATGCCGTGAACGTGGAAGTGAGCGCACCGCTCTGCAACGAACCGTGCACGGCGCCGGCGGCACCGGCCTCCGACTGCATCTCCACGACCTTCACCGTCTCGCCGAAGATGTTCTTGCGGCCCTGGGCGGCCCACTCGTCGACGAGCTCGGCCATGGTCGAAGAAGGTGTGATGGGATAGATGGCTGCAACCTCCGAGAACATGTAAGCCACATGGGCCGCAGCGTAATTACCATCGCACGTGATAAATTTCTTTTCTGCCATTTTGTTGAATTTTAAGAATATTTGATGTGTATATTTGCCTTGCGGGACGCTGTCCGCCGGATATTCCGGCAAGGCGCGATGCAAAGATAACAAAACTGCCGAAAAAAACATCTTCAAATTCGTACAAATAAATTGCATTTTTTGATATTCGGACACACCGCGTAACAAGAACGGAAACGGGGCGGCGGCAAATCCGGGAACCGGGAAGAAACGGGGCGGAACGCACCGTCGTTGCACCTTGCACGTGCACTGGCGGCCGGATAGTTTCAGCCGTCGGGTTGCAACGCTGTGCGTCACTCCTGCGAAATCCGGATTGGATTTTCGCGGCGGCCGACTCAAGTATTTTTTCCGGTCCCGGTTGCTTTTCTTCGGCTTTCGTTTGGCATCTATTTCGGGACAAACTTGCACATTCGATTCGGCCTTCGCTGAGAATTCTCTTTGCTGTTATTCTTTGCTCGATTTTTCTTGCCGCTATTTATGCTTATAGCGTTGTTTTGGGAATCATTCATGCTTCGGCGTACTGCTGACCGCTCCGGGGCCTTTTCCGCATCAATTATTTTTGTTTTATCTTCGCTCCAGCAACTTCACACCCTGAGTGGTGCGGATCATGGTTCGTATCAGCGTGGTTTGTAGATTCAGCAGTCCGCTGGCGGTGTAATGACGTGGTGGGTAAAGAAAATCGTTGTTCGTTTGCGGTTGTTTTGCGCCGGTTTTTGGCGGTTTTGCAATTCGCAGAATTGCGCGAGCCGCAGCCGGCTTACGATTTTGGTTCGGCAGAGATACCGGTACCGGCTTTTTGTCCGACGCTGTCGACTGGTGGCGCAAATGTTCTCGTGCCGAAGTCCGCGGGGCGAGTTTTGCGAGCCTCCGCAGGGCGGGGCTTCGGCTCGCCCGGCTGAACGCCGGTGTTTAGCTCTGCAAGCCGCGGCCGCTCTAAGCATCTTTTCCCTCCATCCTTCCCGCGTTGCCGCCAGTTGTTTATTCCAGTCTGCTGCGGAGTTTGCGAACAATTCAGTAGTTTGTCATTCTGAGGAGCAGAGCGACGAAGAATCTGTGACCTTGCCCAAAATAGATGTTTCGCTTCGCTCAACATGACAATTATGGCAGGCTCTTTCTCTTTCTGATCGGAAGACCTTGCGCCCGGGGCCGGCTCGCATCGGAGATGCGACCCCCGCAGCCGGCCCGGGCGAGCACTTGAAGAATAAATACTGCTGATTAATAGATTCTTCGGCTTCGCCTCAGAATGACAAATTACTTCTTAATTGTGCATTGTGAATTTTGCATTCTGAATTAATCCCCTACGGGGCTTGACTTTACTCTTGCTCGGTAAAGCCCGTGAACGGTCTTTACTCTCGCTTAATCGTAAAGTTGTGAATTCTGAATTGTTTCCCTCTCCGCCGCATTCCTTTGAGCGATTGCTTTTTACGCCTGCTGCGGGCAACCGCGCCTGCGCGACGGGAGTCCTGTCGGTCATCGGTTCGAGCGGAAGCTACTGGTCTTCATCGTCCATTTCTTCCACCGGCAACGTTTCGAGTGCCTTGTGGTTCTCTCCGACCTCGGTGCGGCCGATGGACTCAGGCTACCTCGCACGTCGTGCCGTCGCTGTATCCGTGCGCTGCGTCCAAGCATCTGCACGTGAAGTTGCTTTTTTCAACGGCACGCCGCGCGCCCGGACACCGGCTGGCAAGAATTATGGATGAGAAAAGGAGCGGCCTTTCTTTTTAATCCGAATATGCTTACCTTTGCCCGCCATGATTCCCTACCGCAAAAAGATACTCGCCAACGGCCTGACGGTCGTAGCAAACCGCGACCGCACGTCGAAACTGGCCGCCGTGAACATGCTCTACAAGGTGGGTGCGCGCAACGAAAATCCCGCACGCACGGGATTCGCCCATCTGTTCGAGCACCTCATGTTCCGCGGCACGAAAGCCGTGCCCGATTTCGACCTGCCGGTGCAGATGGCTTCGGGCGACAACAACGCCTTCACCAACAACGACTACACCGACTTCTACATCACCCTGCCGACGGCCAACATCGAAACGGCCCTGTGGCTCGAAAGCGACCGCATGGGAGGGCTGAACATCACGTCCGAGAAGCTGGAGACCGAGAAAAAGGTGGTCATCGAAGAATACCGGCAACGCTATCTGAACCAGCCCTACGGCGACCAGACGCTGCTGCTGCGGGCCCTGACCTACAAGGTGCACCCCTACCGCTGGGCCGCCATCGGCCTCACGCCCGACCACATAGCCGAAGCGACGCTTGCCGATGTCGAAACCTTCTACCGTGCCCACTACCACCCGTCGAACGCCATTCTGTCGATCTCGGCCGACCTGGACGAGGAGCGGATGATCGACCTGGCTGAAAAATGGTTCGGCGAGCTGCCCGACCGGCCCTCGACACCCGCCCCCATCCCGCAGGAACCTCCGCAGACGGAGGCCCGGCGCCAGGAAGTCGAACGCGACGTTCCGGCCACGACCGTCACCGTCGCCTACCCCATGGGCGGCCGCACGTCGGCCGATTTCTACACGGCCGACCTGGTTTCCGACCTGCTCTCGGGCGGCGATTCGTCGCGCCTCTACAACCGGCTGGTCAAGGAACGACGGCTGCTCTCGTCGGTCAACGCCTACATCACAGGCGACGCGGACCCGGGACTCTTCATATTCACGGGGCAGCTGCTCCCGGAGACGACGCCCGAAGCGGCCGAAGCGGCCTTCCGCGAAGAGATCGGAACACTCTGCCGGGAGTGCATACCGGACTACGAAATGCAGAAAGTCAAGAACAAATTCGAGGCAAACACCCTTTTCGGCGAACTGAACGTAATGAACAAGGCCATGAACCTGGGATTCTACGAGATGCTGGGCGACCTCGGGCTCATCAACCGCGAAGTCGAGGCCTACCGCGCCGTGACGAACGACGCCGTAGCCGACTTCTGCCATCGCACGTTCCGCCCCGAACGCAGCTCCACCCTAATCTACCGAGCCAAATGACACAGCCGCCCCTGACCATCCCTTCCGCCATCGAAGTACAGCGTGCCGAGCAGCTGACGCTCGCCAACGGCGTCACGCTCCACCTGCTGCCGACCAACGACTTCGAGGTGCTGCGCGTCACCTTCGTATTCCGGGCCGGTTCGGCCGTACAGCGAGTGCCTTTCAGCGCCTCGACGACGGCGAACCTGCTGGCCGAAGGGACGCGGAACCACACGGCGCACGAGATAGCCGAACAACTCGACTTCTACGGCTCGTGGTTCGATGTGAACCTCGACCGCGACTTCGTATACATCAGCTTCGCCACCCTCTCGAAGTTCTGCCGTCCGACGCTCGGGGTAGCCGAAGAGATTCTGCTGCATCCGACCTTCCCCGAAGAAGAACTGCGCACCTACTGCGCCAAGCGCCGGCAGCGGCTGCGGATCGACCGGCAGAAGGTCGACTTCAAGGCGCGCGAAGCCTTCGCCGAAGCGCTGTTCGGACCCCAGCACCCCTACGGCATCTCGTTCGACGAGACGCTTTACGACCAGCTGACCCGCGCCGACGTAGAAAACTTCTATCGCACGCACTACACGGCCGAAAACTGCTTCGTGGTGTGCAGCGGCCGTATCGACAGCGAGGTGCGGGAGGCCGTGGCGGCGATCGCCGGGCAGCTGCCCAACGGCCCGATGTACGTTCCGGAATTTCCGGCGCCGGTCACCCGGGCCGAAACCCGCATCGCACACCCCGGAGCCGTGCAGTCGTCGATCCGCATCGGGCGGCTGCTTTTCGACCGCCGCCATCCCGATTTTGTCGGGATGCAGGTGGTGGCGACCATCCTGGGCGGCTATTTCGGGTCGCGCCTGATGCGCAACCTGCGCGAAGAACACGGCTACACCTACGGCGTAGTGGCCGCGATGGTCAACTTCGACCGCGAAGGCTATCTGGCCGTCGCCACGCAGGTAGGCACCGAAGCGACCGGCGCGGCGCTCGAAGCGATCCGCGCAGAGATCGGACGGCTGCGCACCGAACCGGTACCCGAAGAAGAACTTGCGCTCGTGAAGAAAATCATGGCGGGCGAGACGATGCGCATACTCGACGGGCCGTTCGGCATAGCCGACGTAACGATCGAAAACATTCTGTGCGGCAGGGACAACAGCATCATCGACGATAACCTGGCCCGCATCCAAGCCATGACGCCGGACGACATCCGACGGCTGGCACAACGCTATCTGGCACCCGACGACCTTGTGACGGTGGTGGTCGGAGCCGAATGACGCGGAATTCGACACGAGAACTTCAAGCAGTTTTCCGGCCCGGAATGGCGCAGGCTACGGCTTGCGCCAGCGCGGCCGAGTAGATTCAGCAATCCATTGGCGGCATAACGACGCAGGGAGGGTTAAAGGTATCGTTTGTTTTTCAGGGCGATTATTACCGTTTTTTTTCGGTTTTGCAATTCGCAGTGTTGCACGAACCGCAGTCGGTTTCCGGGTTCAATAAAGGTACATCAAACGTTCTCATGCCGAAGCCGGCGGGGCGAGTATTGCGAGCCTCCGCCGGGCGGGGTCGCCCGGCTGAAAGCCGGATTTGGCGATTCGTTTCTTCGCAAACCGAACACAGAACAACAATTCCCGCTTCCCCAACCGCGTTGCCGCCAGTTTTGCACATCCCAGTCTGCTGCGGAGCTGGAAAACAATTCACAATTTAAAATTCACAATTCACAACTAATTAAGTAGTTTGTCATTCTGAGGAGCAGAGCGACGAAGAATCTGTATCGTCGGCATACAGATGTTTGACTGCACTGCGTTTGTCGTTCTCCTCCTTGCTCGGCATAGTCCGCAAGCGGCCCCTGCGCTCGCTGCGTTCATCATAGATTCTTCGCTAACGCTCAGAATGACATATATGGAAATTTTGAGACCTCACGAGAAACTAATTGTGCATTTTGCATTGTGAATTCTGAATTGTTTCCCTCTCCGCCGCATTCATTCCAGCGATTGCTTACAGCACCTGCTGCGGGCCACCGCACCAACGACGCGGGCACCCTGCTGGACGCCGGCCTCTACGGACGCTGCTGGTCTTCGTCGCCCTATGCTTCCGGCGATCACAACGCGGGCTACCTGCGCTTCTGGGCCGAAGAGGTGACGCCGCTGTACAACATGAAACGTGCCAACGCCATCTCCGTGCGCTGCGTCCAGCATCTACCGAACTGCTTTTTTACGAAACGAAACCGAAACCGGGCAGAACGTCATTCTGACGATAGCGCAAGGATGACCGATGACGGCGGCAAACCGGCCATGCGACCGCAAGCCGGACTATTCATGCCATTCGGAGCAAACGGACAATAACGAAATGACGAAAAGACCGGCCGGCAACATTCAGAACAACGGACAGCGACAAAAGATTCATTCTGCGGCAGGAAACGGAGACAGAAGAGAACCGGGAAGACTGCCGGCGAACGGATTCATCGACCCGGAGAGAAACCGCAGAAACAGCCAACAACGGATCACTCTCCCGCAGTTCGGCACGAAAGGCGGACGAGCACACCGAGTCTAAAGCTGCGCAACATGCTTCCAAAACAATGCAGGCTCCGGGATTTTCCGGAGCCTGCTTGGCAAGCTGAAAGGAGCAGAAACTATTCCAGCCCCTTGGCCTTCTTGAAGAGTGCGTTGTAGTACTCGTACTTGTCCTGCATGCCCTCCTCGTCGCGCAGACGGAAGCAGAGCGACTTGATGTACTCCAGCGTATCCACATCGTCGGGGCGCAGCTCGTGAGCCTTCTCGAAGTAAGGCACGGCCTGCTTGTAGACCTCGACCACGGCCTTCTGGTCCTCCTCGTAGGCGGCCTGGCTGCTGCGCTGCTTCTGGTTGGCCTCGGTGTTCATGGCGTCGCCCTTGATGGTGTAGAAGACGCCGAGGTAGTAATAACCGTCGAAGCGATCGGGCTGCAACTCCACGATCTTCTTGAACGAAGCGATGCTCTCGTCGTAGTTGTTCAACGCATAGAAGATGCGGCCGCGGCCGAACCACAGGTCAGCATTGTCGGGATCGGAAGCGATGGCGTTGTCGAGCAAGGCAACCAGGTCGGCAGGGTCGCCGACGTTATCCTCCGACGAAGTGTAGAGCTGCGTCAGACCCTCCAGGATACGCTCGTTCTTCGGGAATTTCTCGACACCCTGCAACAAAGCGTCCTTGGCGCGGATCACGAACTCGGGATCGCTGGCCTTCTGACCGTAGTAGCAATGGAACAGGAAGTAGTAGAGGTTGCCCTCCTCGTCGCAGTAACCCAGGTCGAGGGCCTTGTTGAAGCAATCGGCACCGGCGGCATAGGTCTCGGGACTGCGGTTCTCCGAAGCATCCATCGTATACATGTAACCGGCATAGAAGAGCAGCTCGGGGTTGGGCTGGCCGAACGCCGGGCATGCCGACTGGGCCTCGAAAGCCTGGCGATAGGAACGGGCGGCATCGGCGTAGTCGTTGCGGCTGCCGGCGACATCGCCTGCCTGCGAACAGAAATCGCTGACCTGCTGCAACCCGGCCTTGACCTTGGCAGCGGATTTGGGATCGAGCTCGTAAGCCTTGCAATAAGCGGCGATGGCCTTGGCGGGAGCGTCCTCAACGATCAGCTGGGTCTGCTTCCAGGCGATCACCTTGTTGTCGAGCACATAGGCCGTGAAGTAAGGATAGACCCACTCCTCGCAAGCCTGTCCGCGCAACTCGGCAGCATTGGTGGCCGAGGGGTTGCCGCCCAGCGTCATCTTGAGGAGGGCGGCATCGGTATTGAGGAAGAGGTTCTTGGTAGGCTCGGCCGCCGCCTCGTAGAAGAGCTTGCCGCGGTTGATCCAGGTTGCGGCCTTGGTGTTCTTCTTGGGATCGGCGATGTCGGCATCGCTCTTCTCGATTCTGGAGAGGAAAGCCGTACGGTTCACTTTCTGGGCGCTTGCCGCGGAAACCGCCAGAAGAAGCAGTGCGGCGAAGGCCATCCGAATCATCTTTTTCATAATGGTTGAAATTTTGAGGTTTTGATCGTTCGTTGAATTATTCTTCGGCAGGCGTTGCGGCGTCCTCGCCCGTTGCCTCGCCCATATCGGCCGGCTCCTCCTCGGAAGCGGGCACGGCCATGACCGAAGCGATGGCGTCGCCCTCGCGCAGGTTGATGATGCGCACGCCCTGCGTGGCACGGCCCGCCAGACGGATCTGCCCGACGGAGGTGCGGATCGTCAGACCCGAGCGGTTGATGATCATCAGGTCGTTCTCGTCGGTGACGGCCTGGATCGAAATCAACTTGCCGGTCTTTTCGGTGATGTTGATGGTCTTGACGCCCTTGCCGCCGCGGTTGGTGATGCGATACTCGTCGAGATCGGTGCGCTTGCCGTAGCCGTTCTCGCTCAGCACCAACACGTCGTGCTTGTCGTCGGGCTCGATGCAGATCATGCCGACCACCTCGTCGTCGCCCTCCAGCGAGATGCCCCGGACACCGGCGCCGACGCGGCCGATCGGACGCACCGTGGCCTCGTTGAAGCGGATGGCCTTGCCCTCCTTGGCGGCGATCATCACCTCGGCGGCACCGCTCGTGAGCTTGGCCTCGATGAGCTGGTCGCCCTCGCGGATGACGATGGCGTTGACGCCGTTCTGCCGCGGACGCGAATAGGCCTCCAACTTGGTCTTCTTGATGGTACCGTCCTTGGTACACATGATGATGTAGTTGCTGTCGACGTACTCGCGGTCGTCGAGACGCTTCACGTTGATATAGGCGCGGACCTTGTCGTTGGGCTCGATGCGGATGACGTTCTGGATGGCGCGGCCCTTCGAAGAACGTGCGCCCTCGGGAATCTCGTAGACCTTGAGCCAGTAACAACGGCCCTTCTCGGTGAAGAAGAGCATGGTGTTGTGCATCGAAGCCACGTAGATGTGCTCGATGAAGTCCTCGTCGCGCGTGGCGCTGCCCTTGGCGCCGACGCCGCCGCGGTTCTGCGTGCGGTATTCGGCCAGGGGCGTACGCTTGATGTAACCCATGTGGGAGATGGTGATGACCATGTCGTCGTCGGCGTAGAAATCCTCGGGGTTGAACTCCTCGGAAGCGTAGACGATCTCGGAACGGCGCTCGTCGCCGTATTTGGCCTTCATTTCGAGCAGCTCCTCCTTGATGATGCGGAACTGCTCCGACTCGTTCTCCAGAATCTTCTGCAGGCGGGCGATGAGCGTTTCGAGCTCCTCGCGCTCGGCCGTCAGCTTGCCGTGCTCCAGACCGGTGAGGGCGCGCAGGCGCATCTCGATGATGGCCGAAGCCTGGATGTCGGAGAGGTCGAAGCGCTCGATCATGGTCTGCTTGGCGGCATCGGGAGTCTGCGACGAACGGATGATCCGCACGATCTCGTCGATGTTGTCCTGGGCGATGAGAAGACCCAGCACGATATGGAGGCGCTCCTCGGCCTTGCGCTTGTCGTAGCGCGTACGGCGCACCACGACGTCATGGCGGTGGTCGATGAAGTACCGGATCAGATCGCGCATGGAGAGCAGCTGCGGCCGTCCGTTGACCAAGGCGATGTTGTTGACGGCGAACGAAGTCTGCAGGGGCGTGTTCTTGAACAAGGTGTTGAGCACCACGCTGGCGACGGCGTCCTGCTTGAGAATGATGATGATGCGCAGGCCGTTGCGGTCGGACTCGTCGTTGATGTAGGAGATCCCCTCGATCTTCTTGTCGTTGATCATGTCGGCGATCTTCTTGATCATCTCAGCCTTGTTGATCATGTAGGGGATCTCGGTCACGACGATGCACTCGCGGCCGCTGGGCGTATGCTCGATCTCGGTGCGGGCGCGCATGACGACGCGGCCGCGGCCGGTAAGCATGGCCTCCTTGACGCCCTCGTAACCGTAGATGATGCCGCCCGTGGGGAAGTCGGGGCCCTTGACATACTGCAGAAGCTCCTCGCCCGTGATGTCGGGATTGTCGACATAGGCGCAGCAGGCGTCGACCACCTCCGAGAGGTTGTGCGGCGCCATGTTGGTGGCCATACCGACGGCGATACCGCTCGCGCCGTTGACGATCAGCAGGGGAATCTTCGTAGGCAGGACCGTGGGCTCCTGGATCGTGTCGTCGAAGTTGAGCGTCCAGTCGATGGTCTCCTTGTCGATGTCGGCCATCACCTCGTCGGTGATCTTGCGCATGCGGGCCTCGGTGTAACGCATGGCTGCGGGCGAGTCGCCGTCCATCGAACCGAAGTTGCCCTGGCCGTCGACCAGCGGATAGCGCATCGACCACTCCTGGGCCAGACGCACCATGGCGTCGTAGACCGACGAGTCGCCGTGGGGGTGGAACTTACCTAAGACGTCGCCGACGATACGGGCCGACTTACGCGTAGGCTTGTCGGAGTAGAGATTGAGCTCCGCGCTCATATCGTAGAGGATGCGCCGGTGCACAGGCTTGAGTCCGTCGCGCACGTCGGGCAGGGCGCGCGACACGATCACCGACATCGAATAGTCGATGTAGGCGGACTTCATCTGTTCTTCGATGTTGATGGGAATGATGCGCCCCACCAGACCGGCATTCTTTTCTTCTTCAGTCAACATGTTATCTTCTGAGATTACAATCTTTTTAACGAACAAAAATACGATTTATTTTCGATCTGAACAATTTTGGACGCCGATTTTTGCATCGCCCGGAGGAAGTTTTTTACACAACCGGGGTTCTTTGCCCCTTTTCCGGCGTTCTGACGGCCTCTTTTTCCGGAGCTGACACCCCCGCGGGATTCGAAAGCGGTGCTGCCATCGCAAAACCGGCCGAAAGAGGGCGGAACCGGAACGCACCCCTCCAAAAAAAGCGGCACCCGGGAGAGTGCCGCAAGCCGAACGGCCCGCAGATGCTGGACGCAGCGCACGGACTGGCCCAAAGACCGGTTATTGTTGTTCAACGGATGGACATCCGTCGCCGTACACCACAGCCGGCCGCCATTGGAACTCGTGGCCGAAAAGGGCGACGACGACCAGGAGTAGCAACGGGCGCCGACGGCGTTCAAAGCTCCCGCCGACTCGTTGCGGCAGCCCGTAGCAGGCGCAAAAAACAATCGCTGGAATGAATGGCGCAGAGAATGCGGAACAAATTCAAAATTCAAAATTCACAATGCAAAATGCACAATTTCGCGAGAGCAGAGACTGCTTGCAGGCTTTGCCGAGCGGGAGCGAAGTCAAGGCCCCGTAGAGGATTAATTAAGAATCGACCTTGTGCCAATCTCTGTCTTGGATGGTCGGGCCGCCGTCGATTTCCTCGCCCGGGCCGGCTGCGGGGGTCGCATCTTTGATGCGAGCCGGCCCCGGGCGCAAGAGCGAAAACCTTGATTATTCTGGGGTCGCAGTGTGTACCCTGCTAAGAACAGAGTTTTACGATTGGTTCCTAAACCTCTTTCTCTTATGGCGGCGCACAAAAATTACGAATCCCCGTTCTTAACGGGGCGGGCCTCCGCCCGGCGAAGCTGCGGCCCTGCTTACGCACTGAAAAGGATCAATTGTGAATTCTGAATTCTGCATTTTGAATTGTTCTCGGCTCCGCGGCAAACCGGGATATACAACCGGCAGAGACATCGGAGACTCCCTGCCGGCGGATTGCTGAATCTGCCGACCGCACCGGCGCGCACCTTGGCGCGCACCGCTCGGGGTCCGGAACCGTTCGGCCCGAATCAACGGAAGTCGATCCACTCGTAGGCGGCGAAAGCCGAGCGGTCGAAAGCGGGCAACGCCTTGCGGAGCGGCTCGATGCCGAGAATGCGCACCGTGACCCGCTCGCCGTCGAAGTCGTAGTCGAGCGACCGGGGACGCATGGTGGCCGTAGCGACTACCAACGTGACACTGCCTGCGGGCATTCCGCCGTCGCCCGCAGGTTCGAGCAACACGACCGCCTCGCCGTCGCGCTCGCGGAGCAACGACGGGAGATACTCGCCGCCGATGAAGTCGAACGCCCGGACGGGATTGTTCAGAATGTTGCGGTCGTCGGGATCGACATTGCTGAGGGTGACCTCCTTGCGGCGATTGTCGATCTCGTGGCGGGTCTTGCCGTCGAACCACACTTCGGCATCGCCCAGGACGATCCGGTAGGTTTCGCCGCAGACGGCGTAGTTGCCGACCATGCGGTGCTCCCCCATCGTCACCTCGAAATCCACACTGTAACTCTTCATGGCGCGGAACGCAGCCGAGACCCCGGCGACGATTTCTGCCGCCCGGCCTGCGGCCTGCGTGGTGCCGAGAGCCGAAAAGAGCAAAACGCCCAACAAGAAAACTATCTTTTTCATGACCGTAAAAATTACGAACGACACACGCCCCGAGGCGGGATCAACCCACCCCGAGCTCCTGCAGCTTGGCCTCCAGCGAGGGCAGATCGTGGAAAAGGATGTCGCGCGGCTTGGCGCCCATCTGCCGGCCCACGATGCCGGCGCGCTCGAGCTGCATCATGATGCGGCCCGCGCGGTTGAAGCCCACCTCGTAGTTGCGCTGAATCATGGAAGTGGAGATGGAACCGCCCTCCACGGCATTGCGGGCGATCTCGGCAAAGAGCACGTCGTACTTGACGGGCGCCGACGCCTCCTCGCTGCCCATACCGCTCTCGCCGCCCTCGGGCACATAGTCGGGCAGCGAATAGGGAGCCGTGTAGCCCTGCTGCCGGGAAATGTACTCCACGACGCGCTCGACGTCGCGCGTCTCGACCAGGGCGCACTGGATGCGGATCAGCTCGCCGTCCTTCGAAAAAAGCATGTCGCCGCGGCCGATGAGCTGGTTGGCTCCGGGCTGGTCGATGATGGTGCGCGAGTCGATCATCTGCATGACGCGGAAGGCGATGCGGGCCGGGAAATTGGCCTTGATGCCGCCGGTGATGACCTTGACGTCGGGACGCTGCGTAGCGATGATGAGGTGGATGCCCACGGCGCGGGCCTTCTGAGCCAATCGCATGACAGGCCGCTCCACCTCGCGCGCCATCATGATCAGATCGGCGAACTCGTCGACGACGACGACGATATAGGGCAGATAACGGTGTCCCTTCTGCGGATTGAGCCGCCGGGCGGTGAACTTCTCGTTATACTCGATGATGTTGCGTGCGCCGGCGTCGGAACAGAGTTTGAGACGGTCGTCCATCTCGGTGCAGAGCGAGTTGAGCGTATAGACGGCCTTCATGGGATCGGTGACGATGGCGCTCTCCTCCGACTCCATCTTGGCCAGGAAATGGCGCTCGATGCGGGAGTAGAGCGAGAATTCGACCATCTTGGGGTCGATCATCACGAACTTGAGCTGTGCGGGATGCTTGCGGTAGAGCAGCGAGGTGATGATGGCGTTCAGCCCCACCGACTTGCCCTGGCCCGTGGCACCGGCCACGAGGAGGTGGGGCATCTTGGCCAGGTCGAAGACGTAGGATTCGTTCTGGATGGTGCTGCCGATGACCACCGGCAGCTCGGCTTTCGACTCCTGGAAGCGCGCCGAACGGATGGCCGAATACATCGACACCACCTGCTTGTCGCGGTTGGGCACCTCGATGCCGATGGTCCCCTTGCCGGGAATGGGCGCGATGATGCGGATACCCAGCGCCTTGAGGCTCTGGGCGATGTCGTTCTCGAGGCCCTGGATCTTCGAAATCTTGACGCCCTGCGCCTGCACGATCTCGTAGAGCGTGACGGTGGGGCCGACCGTAGCCTTGATGCGCTGGATGGGGATGCCGAAATACTTGAGCGTCTCCTCGATGCGCGACTTGTTCTCGTAGATCTCGGCGTCGCTCACTTTCGAGTCGGAAACATAGTCTTCGAGCAGCGTCACGGGCGGCATGCGGTAATTGACCAGGTCCTTGAGAGGATCGTAGGCCTCGGTGGAGATGGCACGTATATCGACCAACTCCTTTTGCCGCTCCTCGACCGTCACGACCACGCCGCCGTCGGAATCCGGGGCTTCGGGCGCAGCCGGCCGCAGCGGCGACACGGAACGCTCCGTCCGGACCGCCTGCAAGGGCTCGCCGGACCGCACAGACCGGCCGGATGACAAGGGCCGGTCGGCGGGCAGCGTGTGCACCGGCTGCTCGGGTTGTGCGGCACGGGCCGCACGGGGCATGGTGACCAGATAAGGCTCGCCGGGACTGTGGAGCTCCTCAACGATGCGCGGCTCCTCCGCAGGCGGATTCTTGGGCGCCACGGTGATCTCGGTGAAAGGTCCGTCGACCACGGGCTGCGGCACAACGGGACGCTCCAGCTCGACCAGTCCGCTGCGTCCCATGACGATGCGTCCCCGGTCGGAGAGGTCGAATTCGATGAACTCGCCGTCGGACGCGACCTCTACCGGGCCCTGCGGCTGCGGTTCGACGGGCGCTGCGGCTGCCGTCGGAACGATTTCGAGGAAAGGATCCTCCTCGTCGGAAACGTATGCCGGGGCTGTCCGGCGGGGCGGAATGCGATAAGGCTGATCCTCCGTGCGGGAATGTACGGGCGGAATGCGGCAAGGCTCCGCGGCCGGAGCGGACTCTTCGAAGACCGGCGCGGCAGGCTCCTGCGACTCGGGAACCCAGCTCTGCCCGGCACGGGGCATCCAGGCTGGCTCCGCAAGGTCGGGCGCAGGCTCGGTGAAAGAATCGGCCAAGGAATCGGAAGCAGGATCGGCGGAAAGGTCGTCGGAAAGCTCCGGGCCGGTCCCGGCGGCACGCGGCGCGACCTTCTGCCGGAAGCTCTCGACGAACTTCTCGCCGCGGTCGACGACGACGCTGCCGGCCGAATTGACCGTATTGATGAAGTTGCGGTTGATGAAGACCCCCACGAGAATCCAGGCCGCGATCAACAGGATGACCGTACCGAAAGTGCCGATGCTGCCGCGCAGCAACTCGGCCATGCCGATGCCGAAAGCCCCGCCCCACCCGGTCGAAGCGCAGAAGCTCCAACGGGTGCCGAAAGCGACGCCCAGGGTGAGCGAACCGAGGATCATGACCATACAGAGGGCGAGAATCGAATGGTTGACCAGCAACGGCCGCTGGCGGATGATGCGCACACCCACCAACACGAGCATGACGGGCACGAGGATGCCGAAGACGCCGAGCGACGAATCGATGAGCCACCACCCCAGCCGGGCGCCGGCACCGCCGCCCCAGTTGCCGATCGTGTCGCCCAGGAGCCGGCGTTCCTCGGGCGACTTGCGCAGAACGCTCTGGTCGGCCTCCCAGCAGAAAAGCGACGAAAAGAGCGCGGCGGCGGCGAACAGACCGATGCAGAGCAGCAACAGACCGACGATCCAGCGGACGCTGTCGCTGTTGCTGCGCTGGACGCGCTGTCGGGCACTGGATGAAGAAGCGTTGTTGCGGGTTGCCATCGGTTCAAGCGGATTTGGCGGTCGCAGGCTTCGGCGCACCGGCGATTCCGGAACGCTCGGGGGCTCCGGCGGTCACCGCACCGGCGGATGCGATCGCACTCGATTTTACCGAGCGAAGATAGCAAAAATTTTCGGATTTCCGGGCTTCGGGAACCCGAAATCTGCTGCGGAGAATCAACCGAGCGAAGCCATCGCTTTCTGTTCCAGCCGCAAGCGGTAGGCCTCGTCGGCGAAGGTGAGAAAGGAGAGGTCGGTCCGGCGGCCGGGCTCGGCGCGGAGGTCGAACCGATCGAGCAGCTGCACGACGCGGCGGGCGACGGCGGGCGACGGGTCGATGATGGAGACATCGTGCCCCGCGACGACACGTTCGATGAGCGGCAGGAGGAAAGGATAGTGGGTGCACCCCAGGACGATCTGATCGGCACCGGCGCGCAACATGGGGGCGACGGCCCGGCGGACGCACGCTTCGGCCTCGGGCGTCGACTCGCGGTCGGACTCGACCAGCTCGACGAAGCCCGTACCGGGCACGGCGACGACCTCGATGCCCTCGCCATAGCGGGCGGCGGTGCGGCGGAACAGATCGCCGTCGAGACTGCGTTCGGTGGCCAACACCCCCACCACCCCGCTGCGGGTGGCGATGCAGGCGGGTTTCACGGCAGGCTCCATGCCGACGATGGGCATGGGTGCGTATTTCTCGCGCAACAAATCGATGGCGGCGGCCGTGGCAGTGTTGCATGCGACGACGATCATCTTGCAGCCCCGGTCGACGAGCGCGGCGACGGCCCTGTCGGCGAGCCGGGCGATCTCCTCCCTCGGGCGCGAACCATAGGGACAATGCTTGCCGTCGCCGAGGTAGACGAGCGGCTCGCCGGGAAGCGCACGGTGCACCTCGCGCCAGACGGTCAGCCCGCCCAGCCCGGAGTCGTAGATGCCTATGGGAGAATTATTCAAGGTGAAAGGTGACCTTTGCGATTAAACGAGGGCAGAGACCGCTTGCGGGCTATGCCGAGTGCAAGCAAAGTCAAGACCCCGCAGGGGTATTAAAGTTTTCGCACAAACCGAACCGATTCCGACATTTCGTTTCTCACTTCTCAATTTTAATTTTACTCAATATATTTTCCACCGCTTCGTCGTCGGAGAGACGGTCGCAATCGACGATGCAACGGGCGCGGGCGTAGAAAGGCTCGCGCTGAGCGATGTCGCGGGACATGAAACCGACCAGCTCGTCGTCGGACAAGCCGCGCAACCGGGGCCGCTTCTGCCGCCCGTAGGGCGAAAGCCTGCGGGCGATCTGCCCGGCGGAACGCCGCAGGTAGACGGTGAAACCCGCGCTGTTCATCCGCTCCATGTTGTCGCTCCAGACGGGAAGTCCGCCGCCGGTGGCGACGATGAGTTCCTCATTACGGGCGATGACCTGCTCCAGGACCTCGCGTTCGAGCTGCCGGAACCGCTCCTCGCCCTCGTAGCGGAAAATGTCGGCCACGCTGGCGCCCTCGCGCTCCTCGACGGCCCGGTCGGTGTCGACGACCCCGATGCCGAGTCTTCGTCCGAGCTTGCGGGCGAAGGTGCTCTTGCCGCACCCCATGTAACCGACCAGAAAGAGCGGACGCATGATGCTGCGGATCAGAACAGGTCCAGCTGCTCGGGATCGGCCGGCTCCTCGGCCTCGCTGCCGGGCCGCTCGATCTCGAAAGGCACCTCGCCGGTGGCGGTCGGGACACGCACGCCGTCGGCGGCAGCGGAGCCGGCGGTATGTCCGGCAGCGGCCGCGCCGACCTCCGAAGCAACGTCGCCGGTCTCGTCGAAAGCCTCCGAATCGTCGTCGGCCGGTTCGGGTTCGGGCGGCAGTTCGGGCTCGATGAAGCGCAAGGAAGCGACCTCGTAGGTAGTCAGGCGCTTGCCCTTGGCGCGATGGCTCTTGACACCGACGAACTCGTCGACGTTGATCTCGTCGGCGGGACGCGAGGCGTGGGCGCCCTTGTAAGCGATCTCCAGGCGGGCGCCGGCACGGTCGGTGATGCAGACGAAGTCGGCCTGTCCCTCCTCGTCGAGGAAGAACTGCAACTTATCGGTGAGCTCGGCCGTGAAGCGCTTCATGTAGTAATAACCCTGCGAACGGTCGAAGTAGCAGACGCTGTAGACGCGGCCGGACTCGAAGCGGTCGACGCGCACGGTCTCGTCGGGGAAGTGCTGCGCGAGGTCGTAGCCGGTAATGTAGTACTGGTTCTTCGAGGTCCAGACGATCAGCTTGTCGTCGCCCTTGAACTCGCCGAGCAACTTGCCGCGCCCGTCGGCATTGAGCCGCCGCACGTCCTCGTCGAACCAGACGCTCTGGCCGCCGAGCGTGGAGACGCCGCGCTCCTTCAAGACGATCTTGTGGATGCCGTAGCGCGAGAAGAGGTTGCCCTGGCTCTGGCGCCCCTTGATGGCGAGGGTCGAGAAATCGAGGTCGACGATCACCTTCTTGAGCCGCGGACGGGGCTTGAAGTAGACCTTCAGCACCTCGGCCTCGCCGTTGGGGTTGACCGACATATAGAGAATCTCGCTGCGCGGCGTACCCTTGGTCATATCGTACTCCTTGTCGCGCGTGACGGACTTGATGGCGCAGCGCTTCATAAGGATGGGACCGTTGCGGCCGTCGCGGTAGAGGACATTGTAGATGGTGCGCTCGTCGTTGCGCTTGAAGACGCCGATGTAGTAGATGCCCTTGTCGAAGAACGCCTTGTCCGACACCTTGGTGATGACGTAGCGGCCGTCCTTGGTGAAGACGATGACGTCGTCGATGTCGGAGCAGTCGCAGACGAACTCGGCGTCCTTCATCGACTTGCCGATGCCGAAGAAACCCTCGGCGCGGTCGACGTAGAGCTTGGCATTGGTGACGGCGACCTTGGTGGCCTCGATCGAATCGAACTCGCGGAGCTCGGTGCGCCGCTCGCGCCCCTTGCCGTACTTCTCGCGGATGCGCGTATAGTAGGCCACGGCATAGGCCGTGAGGTGGTCCAGATCGTGTTTGGTCTGCGCGATCTGCTCCTCGATCTGCTTGATCTCGTTGTCGGCCTTCTCGGTATCGTAACGCGAGATGCGGATGAACTTGAGTTCGGTGAGGCGCTGCACGTCCTCCAGCGTGACCTCGCGGCGCAACGACTTCTTGAAAGGCGCCAACCCCTTGTCGACGGCGGTGTAGGCCTCCTCGCGGGTTTTGCACCCCTCGATGAGCTGGTAGAGCTTGTTCTCGATGAAGATGCGTTCGAGCGACGCGGCATGCCACGCCTCGTTCAGCTCGCCGAGTCGGATTTCGAGCTCGCGGCCCAACAACCACTTGGTATGGTCGGCCGAACGGCGCAGAATCTCTTTAACGCCGAGGAAATGGGGCTTCTCCTCCCAGATGACGCAGGCGTTGGGCGAGATGGAGACCTCGCAGTCGGTGAAGGCGTAGAGGGCGTCGATGGTCTTGTCCGACGACTCGTCGGGAGCGACCTGGATGACGATCTCGACCTTGTCGGCCGTGTTGTCGTCGACCTTGCGGATCTTGATCTTGCCCTTCTCGTTGGCCTTGATGATCGACTCCTTGATCGACTCGGTGGTGGTGGACCAGGGAATCTCCGTGATGGCGAGCGTACGCTTGTCGATCTTCGAAATCTTGGCCCGCACCTTCACGGCGCCGCCGCGCAGACCGTCGTTGTAACGGCTCACGTCGGCCATGCCGCCCGTGGGGAAATCGGGATAGAGCTGGAAGTCGCGCCCCTCGAGGTGGGCGATGCAGGCGTCGATGAGCTCCACGAAGTTGTGGGGCAGAATCTTCGACGCGAGACCGACGGCGATGCCGTCCGAACCCTGGGCCAGGAGCAGCGGGAACTTGATGGGCAGCGTGACGGGCTCCTCGTTGCGGCCGTCGTAGGAACGCATCCACTCGGTGGTCTTCTTGTTGAAGACCACGTCGAGGGCGAATTTCGACAGGCGCGCCTCGATGTAACGGCCGGCGGCGGCTTCGTCGCCGGTGAGGATGTTGCCCCAGTTGCCCTGGCAGTCGACGAGCAGCTCCTTCTGCCCCAGCTGCACGAGGGCATCCTTGATCGAAGCGTCGCCGTGGGGGTGGTACTGCATGGTCTGGCCGACGATGTTGGCGACCTTGTTGTAACGGCCGTCGTCGACGCTCTTCATGGCGTGGAGGATACGCCGCTGCACGGGCTTCAGACCGTCCTCGACATGGGGCACGGCGCGCTCGAGGATGACGTACGAGGCGTAATCGAGAAACCAGTTCTTGTACATGCCGGTGAGCTTGCGCACGCCGCCCTCCTCCTGCGTGAGGCGGTCGTACTTGCCCTTCCGGACGGGTTCGCCGGCACCTTCGGAGCCGCTGCCGCCATCGGCGGAATCCTCGGCCGCCGGAGCGGCGGCCGGGTCGTCCGCGATGCTTTCGGGCACCGGACGCTCCTCGTTGAACTCCTCCTCGGGGTTGATCATATCTTTGTCTTGGGACATCAATTCTGGATTATGAATTGTGAATTATGAATTACGAAAGAGCCAGGTCCTGCTCCACGAGGTCCTCCTCGATGCGCAGGTTGTCGATGATGAAGCCCTGGCGCTCGAAGGTGTTCTTGCCCATGTAGAACTCCAGCAGGTCGTGGATGGGGTCGTCCTTGGTGATGCGCACGCGGTCGAGACGCATGTTGTCGCCGATGAACTCCTTGAACTCGTCGGGCGAAATCTCGCCGAGACCTTTGAAACGCGTGATCTCGGCATTGACGCCGCAGCGGTCGAGGGCTTTCAGACGCTCCTCCTCGGAATAACAATAGTGGGTCTCCTTCTTGTTGCGGACGCGGAACAGGGGCGTCTGCAAGATGTAGAGGTGGCCGCGGCGGATGACGTCGGGGAAGAACTGGAGGAAGAAAGTGGTAATCAGCAGGCGGATGTGCATGCCGTCGACATCGGCATCGGTAGCGATGACGACCTTCTCGTAACGCAGATTGTCCATCTCCTCCTCGATGTTGAGGGCCGCCTGCAGAAGGTTGAACTCCTCGTTCTCGTAGACGACCTTCTTGGTGAGTCCGAAGCAGTTGAGCGGCTTGCCGCGCAGCGAGAAGACGGCCTGCGTACGCACGTCGCGCGACTTGGTGATGGAACCCGACGCAGAATTGCCCTCGGTGATGAAGATCATCGACCGGTCGGCCAACTCGTTCTTGTCGGTGCGGTGTATCTTGCAGTCGCGCAGCTTCTTGTTGTTGAGCGACACCTTCTTGGCCGTCTCGCGGGCCTTTTTCTGGATGCCCGAAATGGCCTTGCGCTCCTTCTCGTTCTCGACGATCTTCTTCTGGAGAATCTGCGCCGTCTCGGGGTGCTTGTGGAGGTAGTCGTCGAGGTGTTTGGTGAGGAAATCCATCACGAAGTTGCGCATCGAGACGCCGGGCTCCACCTCCTTCGAACCGAGCTTGATCTTGGTCTGCGACTCGAAGACGGGATCGGAGACTTTGACCGAGATGGCGGCGATGATGGAGGTGCGGATGTCCGACGGGTCGTAGTCCTTGCGGTAGAACTCCTTGACGGTCTTGGCGATGGCCTCGCGGAACGCGGCCTGGTGGGTGCCGCCCTGCGAGGTATACTGACCGTTGACGAACGAATAGTAGTTCTCGCCGTAGCCGGTGCCGTGGGTGATGGCGATCTCGATGTCGTCGCCCGAGAGGTGGACGGGAGCGTAGAGGGGCTCTTCGGTCATGTTCTCGTTCAGAAGATCGAGCAGACCGTTTTTCGAGACGTAGCTGTTGCCGTTGAAATTGAACGTCAGGCCGAGGTTGAGATAGGTGTAGTTCTTCACCATCTGCTCGACGTACTCGAGATTGTAGTCGTAGGCGCCGAACACCTCCTCGTCGACCCGGAAGCGGATGTAGGTGCCGTTCTTCTCGTCGACGCCCGAATCCCACGTGTCGCTCTGCTCGAGTCCCTTGGCGAAAGTGACGGTGCGGGCCTCGCCGTCGCGCACGGAGCGGGCCGTGAACTCGCTGGAAAGCATGTTGACGGCCTTGACGCCGACACCGTTGAGACCCACGGTTTTCTTGAAGGCCGAACCGCCGTACTTGCCGCCGGTGTTCATCTCCGACACGGCCGCGGCGAGCGACTTGAGGGGGATGCCGCGCCCGTAGTCGCGGACCGTGACGACGCGGTCCTCGACGGTGATGTCGACCTGGTGGCCGGCCCCCATGATGAACTCGTCGATGGAGTTGTCGACGACCTCCTTGATGAGGACGTAGATGCCGTCGTCGGCCTGCGAACCGTCGCCCAGCTTGCCGATGTACATGCCCGGGCGCAGGCGGATGTGCTCGCGCGGCGAAAGGGTCACGATGGCGTCGTCGCCGTAGTTGTCGGAAGGAGTCGTATTTTTAAGTAAATCTGCCATTTATACAAGGTGAAAAGTTAAAAGTGAAAAGTTAGAAGCGAAAGGTAAAGAGCACCTTTCACATTTCACCTTTCGGATTTCACTTCCCGCAAGGCCGCGACCATGTCGCCGCGGACCTGCTGCGCCAGCTCGTGCACCTCGGTGGCGGCGACCCTGTCGGCCGGCACGGGAGGCAGGACGCGCACGGTGATGCGGTTGCGCCAGTTGAAAAGGAAATTCTTCTTGATGAGCGTCGCAGTCCCGTCCAGCACCACGGGCAGAATCCCGACGCCGGCCTCCTTGGCCAGGGCGAAGGCCCCGGTCTTGAAACGGCGCATCTCGCCGTCCTGCGAACGCGTACCCTCGGGGAAAACGGCGATCGAAGCGCCGCGGCGGATCCACCGGCACCCCTTGCCCACCATCTGCTCCTTGGCTTCGGCGGCACGCGCACGGTCGATGCAGATGTCGCCGTGGAGCACGAGGAACTGTCCGAAGAAAGGCACGCGGAAGATCTCGCGCTTGGAGACCCAGCGGAAATTGAGCGGGATGCAGTAAAGCGCGGGGATGTCGATCACCGTATTGTGGTTCAGCACGATGACGTAACTTTTGCGGGGGTCGGCATGCTCGATGCCGATGACCCGCTGACGCCAGAAAGGCGGAATGAAAAAGAAGATGCGGACCAACAGGCGCGACAACTCGTGCACCGTGCGGCGCGACCTGTCGAAAGGCATGCAAACCACCAGTGCGACGGCCGACAACACCATGAAAACGGTGCACAGAACGGTCAGCAAGAGGTAATATAGAACGCTCAGCATGAAGTTCGAAAAAACAAGATTAGTTCAATATCTTGCAAAAGTAGGAATTTTTCCGGAATAAATCATTGCAGGGCGCCGCGATTTTTTTTAACAAAGTATCGACGAAGCAGCGGGAAAACACGCCGCGAACGCAGCCGAAACACCAAGAAAGCAGAAGCCGATGCGGGCGGGCGCTGCCGCAACGAAAAAGGACCGGAGGCATGAAAAAAAACCGGAAGCAATATCCCCTTAGCGAGGCGGAATAGTCCCGAACGGCGAAAAACGACGCAAGGAAGCCGAACCGGCACGCCCGGCGGCGATCCGGCCAAAGCAACATGCGGCCCGATGCCCCGCCCGCTGCGGAACCCATATAAATAGGTAGTAAAAAAATTCGCAAAAATTTAGTATTATGTATTGCAAAGTATAATTATTTTAACTTATCTTTGCATCGTAAGGAAATAACAAAACACAAATATTAAATACGGAAAGGAATGAAACGATTTCTACTGCTTCTGATCGTCGCACTGGCGACAGCCGCCTTTGCAGCCAAAGCCGCAGCGGCACAACTCCACCCGGCCACGGGCCGCGTGGTGACCGAAGAGGGCCAGGCCGTGGAATATGCCACGGTCGTGCTGCTGCAAAACGGCGAACAGGTAACCGGCATGGCCACCGACACCGAAGGCCGCTTCACGCTGGAGGTTCCGGCGGGCGACTACACCCTTTCGGTCCTCTACCTGGGCTACGAACCGCTGACCCGGGAGGTGCGCGTGGAACAGCGCAACGACCTGGGCGACCTCACGCTGAAAAGTGCGGCGACCCGCATCGACGAGGTGGTGGTGACGGGACAACTGATCCGGCGCGAAGCCGACCGTTTCGTGATGGACGTGGCCAACGCCCCGGCTGCGATCGGCAAGGACGGCGTCGAACTGCTCAAACTGGCGCCGGGCATCTGGATCGACGGCGAGAAAATATCGGTCAACGGAAAAACGGGCCCGAAGGTCTACGTCAACGACCGCGAACTGCACATGGAGCCCCAGCAGCTGCTCAGCTACCTGGCCTCGCTGCGGGCCGACGAGATACGCAAGATCGAGGTGGTGCCTCAGACCGGCGCCGACTACGACGCCGATTCGTCGGGCGGCATCATCCGCATCACGCTCAAGAAACGCCGCGAACGCGGCACCGAAGGCTCGGTATCGCTGACGGGCCGCACGAGCGAACGCGAGAAGATGCTGGCGCCGCGCGTGAACGTCAACCACCATTCGGGCCGCTTCGACCTCTACGCCAGCGGATGGGGCAACCTGCGGAAGGTCTCGTTCCTCTCCGACGAACAGACCCGCTACACCACGGCCGACACGCAGATCGAAGCCCACTCCCGCAAGAAAGACCGGGGCCGCAACTTCGGTTTCAGGGCGGGCGGCATCTACGAATTCTCGCCCGCCCACAGCATCGGGCTGGAAGCCGAATACTGGTACGACCGCGACAAGGGCCCCACCGACTCCCGCACCGACTTCACGGCGGGCGGCCTTGCGACCCTCTCCGAGAGCCGCTACGACACGCGCAGCACGGCGAACGGACTATCGACGACCTTCAACTACATCTGGAAGATCGACACGCTGGGCTCGACGCTCAAGTTCCTGGCCGACTACAACTTCCGCGACTCCGACACGGACAACGACAACCGCACCCGCATCGCGGCGCCCGACCGGACGCTCGACTCGCTCTACCGCGACCGTGCGACGGCACGCTACAATGTGCTGACGGCCACGCTGGCCCTGGAAAAGAACTTCACGCCCAAAGTCTCGTTGCGCGCGGGCGCCAAATACACCTGCAACATCATGCACAACGACGCGCTCTACGAATATTGCCCGGCCGGAACATGGCTGCGCAACGACGCCCACAGCTTCCGCCTCGACTACACCGAGCAGATAGCCGCGGCCTACGGCATCGTCAAGGCCGATCTGGGCCGCTGGAGCGCCGTGGCGGGTCTGCGCGGCGAGTACACCCGCACCCGGGGCAAAAACAGCACCGTGCGGCAGAACTACTTTTCGCTCTTTCCCAATGCCAATGTCTCCTATGCCCTCTCCAAGGACGGCGCCTACTCGCTCATCGCGCAATATGCCCGCACGATCGAACGGCCGCGCTTCTGGTGCCTCAACCCGCAGCGCATGCAGATTTCGGACTACACCTACCAGACGGGCAATCCCGAACTCGATCCGGCGTTCCAGCACAACGTAAGCCTGACGCTCGTGCTGGCCCACAAATACACGTTCACGGGCGGCATGATCGTCCAGACCGACGAAATCCAGCAGACGATACAGGCCGATCCCGACAACCCCGACCTGCTGCAGATCGCCTGGATCAACTACGACGCGACGAAAAACTACTACGCCACGGCCAGCATTCCGCTGCAGCCGGCCAAGTGGTGGTCGCTCAACCTCAACGCCACCTACATCCGCCAAGGACAGCGCATGGAAGCCGGCGGTCCCGAAATATACTCGAACATCGGCTATGCGAGCGTCTCGACGACCTTCACGCTGCCGGCGAAGTTCTACATCGACCTCTCCTACCGCTACCAGAGCCGCGTAAGGCTGGGCAACTGCTGGGTCGAACAGATGCACTTCAACGATGCCAGCATCAAGAAACGCTTCGGCGACAAGTTCACGGCGACCTTCACGGTGCGCAACCCCATAGCGCCGCCGATGCAGAAAGTGGGCGCCCGCGGCGACGGGTTCGTCCGCACGGTCGATACCTACCAGAACTGGACCAGCCGCAGCTACCAGCTCTCGCTGACCTACAACTTCAAGACGGGCAAAGCTTTCCGCCGCAAGAACGTGGAGGCGGGCGCTGCAGAAGAAAAAAGCCGTCTGTAATTGCTTACAGACGGCCAATTCTGCGCCCGGCGGGAACACCGGCCGACGACAGATCCTTCGCTGCGCTCAGGATGACACGGCCCGCAAAGCCGCCGTCAGTCATGCTGAGGAGGGCGACCGACCGACGAAGAATCCGAGACGGAATTCCGCAGCACCAGGATGACACGGCCCGCAAAGCCGCCGTCAGTCATTCTGAGGAGAGCGAACGACCGATGAAGAATCCGAGACGGAATTCCACAGCACCAGGATGACACAACCCGCAAAGCCGCCGTCAGTCATTCTGAGGAGAGCGAACGACCGATGAAGAATCCGAGACGGAATTCCACAGCACCAGGATGACACGGCCCGCAAAGCCGCCGTCAGTCATCCTGAGGAGAGCGAACGACCGATGAAGAATCCGAAACGGAATTTCACAGCACCAGGATGACACGGCCCGCAAAGCCGCCGTCAGTCATGCTGAGGAGGGCGAACGACCGATGAAGAATCCGAGACGGAATTTCACTTACGCTCGGAATGCCCCGGCCGGCTCCGCAACCGAATGCGAACGCAATCGGCGGAACAAGCGACTGCCGATGCATGAGACAGGAGCAGGAGGATACGGGTGCGGCGGGAGAATGCAGGAGATGCGGGAAAGTACGGGTGCAGCAGGAAACTGCACTCGCATGACTCTTCGGATGCCACCCCGACGTACGCCGCGTGTCAGAACTCCACGACGGGAGCCTGCTGCGCCTTTTCGTCGGCCTGGAAGTAAGGCTTCTGGTCGAACCCGAACATCCCGGCGATGATGACGGCCGGGAAGCGGCGCACGGAGACGTTGTAAGCGCGGACCGTCGTATTGAAACGCTCGCGCGCCACGGCGATGCGGTTTTCGGTGCCCTCCAACTGAGCCTGCAACTCCTGGAAATTCTGGTTGGCCTTGAGGTCGGGATAACGCTCGGCCACGACGAGCAGGCGGCCCAACGCGGAACGGACACCCTCCTGCGCCTGCTGGAACTCGGCCATGGTCGCGGGCGTGAGCTCGTCGACCGAAAGATTGACCGAAGTGGCCTTGGCGCGAGCCTCGATCACTCCTTCGAGCGTTTCGCGCTCGTGGGCGGCATAGCCCTTAACGGTGTTAACAAGGTTGGGGATGAGGTCCGAACGACGCTGATACTGCGTCTCGACCTGTGCCCAGGCGTTCTTCACCTCCTCGTCCATGCGGACGAAACGGTTGTAGGTACGGTAAACCCAGACAACACCGAGAACGGCGACGGCCGCCACGGCGATCCAAATCCATTTTTTCATTTTCTTGACGTATTTAGGTTTTTCGATAACTCTTGTCTCTACCAGCGCGAGCCTGCGCCGCCACCGCCGAACGAACCGCCGCCGAAACCTCCTCCGAACGAACCGCCGCCCGAGCGGCCGCCGCCGAATCCTCCGAAACCTCCGATGAAGGGGCCCCGGCCGCCGCCCAGCCCGTTGTCGCGGGGCGAGCGTACGCGTCGTTTGACGACATTGCCGCAGTTGGAGCAGACGTAGGTATATTCGATCGTCCGGTAGAGCGGCGTGGCCGCCACGAACTCCTGGCTGCGGTAAGCGAGCGTCCGTTTGCCGCATCGGGGGCACCGCTTGCTACGGCCGCCGGCCAACGCCAACAACACCAGCAAGAGGATGGTACCGCCCACGATCAACAAAATGATTCCCAACAACCATCCCTGCTCCGACTCCGCTTCGGGGCCGAAATCGAGTTCGCCCTTTTCGAGCAGCTCCGCCACGGCCGCCACTCCGGCCACCATGCCGGCGCTGTAATCGCCCTCACGGAAGTAAGGGAGCATGTAATTGAGCTGGATGCGTTTGCAGATGGCATCGGGCAGGACGCCTTCGAGTCCCGGTCCGGTGATGAAGCGGATTTCATGCAGGCGCTCGACCAGCAGGATACCCAGTCCGTTGTCGACATCCCCGCGGCCCACGCCCCACCGGCCGAAAAGCTCCATGGCGAACGAAAAGGGCTCGCCGCCCTCGATGTCGTCGAGCGCCACGACGGCGACCTCGGCAAGGCCCTGCGCCCGCAGAGCGGCGCACAGCGAATCGATGCGGGTCACGGCGGCGGACGAAAGAATCCCGTCGGGATCGGAAACATAGCGGGTCCTGTCGGCGAACTGAACATTGGGCACCTCGTCGGTCCGCCACGTGCGGGCGCCGGCCGAAACGGCCGCAAGCGCCAACAGGAATGTGAGGAAAAGTCGTTTCATATTTCAAGCGAAGATACGCAAAACTCTGCAAAAAAAGCGCCCCGGCGGGACGCTTTCAGTAAAAAGTGCGACCGAACGGCCTATCGGAGCCTCCGGGCGGGCGGCAAACCATGCTTCATAGCGACCGGAGCGCTTCCGGCAGCGGGCGGCCGACGAGGCTCCCCCACGGCCGGCGAACCGCAGGACGGACTACGGGCGGGCGTTGCGGCGGAACTCGACGACCAGCGACGAACGCGGAGCGACGAACGTGGAATCGCTCACGACGACCGGATTGCCGGTGAGCACATCGCGCCCCTCCGAGGAGAGCGACTCCGTGATTTCGGCATAGTGCGACCAGGGCACCGCCTTGCGGCCGCGCGAATTGTTGATGAAGACGAAGACCGCATCGCTGTCGTTGTAGCGGAAGTAAGCGTAGGTGTTGTCGCGCGACGCGAAATGGAGCGTCTGCCCGGAATGGATGACGGGCTTGGTTTTGCGCCAGTTGAAAAGACGGCTCGCATGATCGTACACCTCGGCGGCCGCGCCCTGCCGCTGAGCCGGATCGAAGAGGTCGACGGCATCGCCCTGCCAGCCTCCGGGGAAGTCGACGCGCAGGCCGCCGTGGCCCTGCGAGAGGTCGGCCGAGCGGAACATCAGCTCGTCGCCGGCAAAGAGCTGCGGAATGCCGCGCAAGGTGGCCATCAACGTCATGGCGATCTTGACCCGCCCGGCATCGCCGCGCACGACATCGGCCAGACGCTCGGTGTCGTGGTTGCCCGGGAAGATCATCATGCGCGAAAGGTCGTGGTAGACGAAGTCGTCGGAAAGGGCGTTGTAGACCCGGATCATGCCCTCGCCCCAGCGGAGCGAATCGGTGGGCAGCGCCGTGCGGACGGCGTCGAGCAACGGAAAGTCCATGATCGAGGGGAGCTGCGAATCGAAGCCGTCGCGGTTGGGGTTGCCGCCCTGCCAGTAGGCCAGCTGGGGCACGTCGGAGGTCCAGCACTCGCCCACGATGTTGAGACCGGGGTACTCGCGCAGCACGGCGGCGCACCACTCGCTCATGGGAAGCTTCTCGTTGTAGGGATAGGTGTCGACGCGCAGGCCGTCCAAATCGGCATACTCGATCCACCACACGGCCCACTGCTGGAAGTAACGCAGCACGAAGGGGTTGTCGAGGTTCATGTCGGGCATCGAACGGTCGAACCACCCGCTCTCCTGCACCCCGAGGTCGTAGCGCGAGGCATTGGGGTCCATGTTGGTGGAAAAGAGGTTGTTGGTCTGCGTATACTCGGCAAAGCGGTGCACCCAGTCGCCGAAAGGCAGGTCGGCCATCCACCAGTGGGCTCCGCCGCAGTGGTTGGTGACGATGTCCATGACCGCCTTGAGACCGTGGCGGTGGCAGGCGGCGACATAGTCGCGGTAGAGCTCGTTGGTGCCGAAACGCGGGTCGATGCGGTAATAGTCGGCGCAGGCGTAGCCGTGGTACGAACCCTCCGGCTCGTTGTCGAGCAGCAGCGGCGTGGCCCATACGGCCGTGGCACCGAGGCCGGCGATGTAGCCGAGGCGGTCGATCATGCCCTGCAGGTCGCCGCCGTGACGGCCGAAAAAGGCGCTGCGGTCGGCCTTCTCGGCGGTGTCGGACGTGGAATCGATCGAAGGATCGCCGTCGGCGAAGCGGTCGGGCATGAGCAGATAGATCATATCGGCCGTGGTGAAACTCTGCCGGGCGGCGGAGCCCTCGCGGCGGGCGGCGATGTCGTAAGGCACCTTGAAAGTCTCGCCCTCGCGCGAGAAGACCAGGTAACGCGTGCCGGGCTCGGCCGTGCGGGCCACCTCGACATCGACGAAGAGGTAGTTGGGGCTCTCGGCCTTGTGCACGTCAGCGACGCGCAGGCCCTGCGGCCCTTCGATGCGGACGTCGCAGGCGGCAATGCTGTCGCCGTGGATCATGAGCTGTAGGGGCGTGCGCATGCCCGTCCACCACGACAGAGGTTCGACATGCGAGATGCGGGCGCCGGCATCGTCGACCGACTGCGGATCGAACTGCGGGGCATCGTTGCAGGAGATAGCGGCCATGGCGCAGAGAGAGAGGAGGAAATGAGGAATTTTCATGGGTTCATCGGGTAAGGATCCGGTAGCTCCAGGGCGCCATGTCCTCGGCGACCTGCTCCGGAAGGTTGTATTCGGCCCCGGTCATCGCATCGGTGTAGGATCCGGCATAGATGCCGGTGCCGTACTCGGCGCGGATGGCGTAGGGCGACAGGTTCATGATGGCGACGACGCGGTTGTCGGGCGTCTCGCGGACCATCGTCATCAAGCAGTCCTCGGCGTTGTTGCGGATCTCGATCATCTCGCCGCCCAGCTCGCCCGCCGCGAGCGCGGAGTTGTCATGGCGCAAGGCGGCAAGGCGCCGGTAGAAGCGGGTGAAGCCGTTGACCTCGTAGGAAGCGATCGGATCGCGGTCGAAGAAAGCGAACGAATGGTCGTAACCGACCTCCTGGCCGGTGTAGATGAGGGGCAGGCCGCGCGGCACGACGAACGAGAAGACGGCCATGGCCTCGCGGGCCTCGCCGAAGCGGTCGAACTCGGAGCCCGACCACGAATTCTCGTCGTGGTTGGAAGTGAACGCCAGCCGCATGGCCGAACGGGGATAGCGCCCGCGATCGGCATAGATATAATCGCGCAGGGCGGTGACGCGGGTGCGCTGCTGCGCGACGTCGACCATCAGGTGGTGCATCTCCCAGGCGTAGCAGGCGTCGAAAGCGCCCTCGTCGAAGAGATCGGTCTCTTCGGCCTCGGCCAGCATGAAAAGGTCGGGCTTGGTGCGCTTGAGCCGCCGCACGGTGGTGTTCCAGAACTCCACGGGCACCAACATGGCCATATCGCAGCGGAAGCCGTCGACGCCGTGGTCGCGCAGCCAGAACTCCATGGCGTCGGCCTGGGCGTCCCAGACGGCGCGGTTGGAGTAGTCGAGCTTGGCCGTATCGCTCCAGTCCCAGGGCACGGCGGGGCGTCCCTCGCTGTCGTAGACGTAGAAATCGGGATGCTCCGTGATCCAGCGTGCATCGCGCGCCGTATGGTTGGCCACCCAGTCGAGCAGGACCTTCATGCCGAGGCGGTGGGCCTCCGACACGAAAGCGTCGAAATCCTCCATCGACCCCAACTCGGGATTGACGGCGCAATAGTCGCGGATCGAGTAGTAGGACCCCAGCGACCCTTTGCGGCCCTCGGCGCCGATGGGATGCACGGGCATGAGCCACACGACGTCGACACCCAGGTCGCGCAAGAAAGCGAGCCGCGAAGCGGCGGCGCGCAGGGTGCCCTCGTGCGTGAGCTGGCGCACGTTCATTTCGTAGAGGACGGACCGGTAACTCCAGTCGGGATGCAGCATAACGGAAGAATTCATAATTCAGAATGCACTATTCACAATTATTTTACAAGTAAACAAGGAGACCGAAAAACGCCCCGTCATAGCACTCCTTGAAACGATATGTTCGACTCTACAGGCAGCATGGGAACTTATGAATAGTGCATTCCGAATTGTGAATTAAAAAGCACTATTCACCAATATAGCGTACTCCCACGGTGCGAGCGCGAACTCCTCGCCGGCGACGATCGAGCGGGGCTCTCCGGTCAGGGCGTCGGTGAAGTCGCCGGCGACCTCGACGGTGGGGATCACCGCCTGCGGCTCGGCCGAGAGGTTGAAGAAACAGACGACCTTGTTGTCGCCGAGGATGCGCGTGAAAGCCATGATGTCGGCCACGGCGCCGCCCATATAGGCCATTTCGCCGCCCTTGCCGCCCGACGCGAGCGCGGGGTTGGCATGGCGCATGGCGTTGAGCCGCGTGTAGAACTCCGTCCACTCGTTGGGCTCCCAGGCGGGCATGGGGTCTTTCTCGAAGAACTCGAAGCGGTGGTCGTAACCGACCTCCTGGCCGGTGTAGATGAGCGGCATGCTCTGCGGCAGGACGTAAGTGAGCGCAGCCATGGTTGCGGCGGCATCGCCCATGCGCTCGAACTCGGTGCCGGCCCACGAATTCTCGTCGTGGTTGGAGGTGAACATCATCCGGTGAGCCGAGGCGAGGTAACGCTCGCTATCGGCCTGAAGGTATGCACGCAGATCGACGGCCGACTTGTCGCCCCGGGCGATGGCGTTGAGCAGATGGTGCAGCTCCCAGGCATAGGTGGCGTCGAAGCCGTCGGCATGGAACTGCGGACCCTCGGCCTCGGCCAGCAGGAACAGATCGGGGCGCACGGCGCGCAGGCGCACGAAAGCATCGGTCCAGAAGTCGTCGGGCATCTCCTTGGCGGCATCGCAGCGGAAGCCGTCGACGCCCTTGTCGGTCCAGAACTTCAGCACGTCGAACATAGCCTCGCGCACGGCAGGCGTGGCGTAGTTGAGCTTGGCGATGTCGGTCCAGTCGTACTGTACGACGGGAACTCCGGTCGAATCGCGCACGTACCACTCGGCGGGCATCTCCGTCACCCACGCATGGTCGGGCGAGGTGTGGTTGGCCACATAGTCGAGGATGACGCGCATGCCCAGCTTGTGGGCGCGGTCGAGGAACCGCTCGAAATCGGCCATCGTACCGAACTCGGGGTTGATGGCGCGGTAGTCGCGGATGGCGTAGTAGGAACCCAAGGTGCCCTTGCGGCCCTCGACGCCGATGGGATGCACGGGCATGAGCCACACGATGTCGACGCCCAGGTCGCGCAAGGCCGGCAGGCGCTCCTCGGCGGCGGCGAAGGTGCCGGCCGGGGTGAACTGGCGCACGTTGAGCTCGTAGATCACGGCATTGTCGCGCCACGCATCGGAGGCGGACCCGGAGGTGCAGGCGGCCGCAGCGAGAAGCAGGACCCCAAGCAGCAGGTTCAGAAGTCGTTTCATGGTTTTATTCGGTTTTGGTCAGTATTTCGAATCCGTGGGCCGGGAGCTCTACGACGAGCTCACCCGCGGGCGTGAGGCCGAAACCGGCCCCAAAGTTAGCTTTAAATTTCGTATTTCCGGCAAAAAGGGCGGGAAGAGCCGATGCAACGCGCTGCGGCCGGTCGCCGAAGTTGAGCGCGACGAAGACCCATTCGCCCATGTAGACGCGGGCGAAGAGCCACACGTCGTCGGTGAGGGCCAGCGTGGTCATGTCGCCGTACAGAAGCGGCATCGACGTGCGGCGCAGGTGCGTGAGGGCGCCGGTGAGGCGCCGGACGGTCTGTTCGTCGGGCGTGTAGCCGCCGAAGCGCATCATGCGGCGGTTGTCGGGGTCGTTGCCGCCGGGCTCGCCGTACTCGTCGCCCTGGTAGATGCAGGGGACGCCGGGAAGGGTGCAGTTGAGGGCCTCGACCAGGGCGAGCTTGCGGTAACCCACGGGGTCGCCGACGCCTACTTCACGCGTCCAGCCGGCGAGCTTGTGGTCCTCGTCGGGCGAGAGGGCGCCGCCGGCCAGCGAGACCAGACGCGCCTTGTCGTGGTTGCCCGTGATGTTGCCCATGGTGTGGTGGGCGCCGTAGACCGCGAGCGAACGGTCGACCTCGGCGGCCAGGTCGCGTACGGAACGGCCGCGCACCGCGACGTCGAGCGCCGTATGGTAGACGTTGAAGTCGAACTGGGCGTCGATCATGCCGCTGCGGACGTAGGAGGAGATCAGCTCGGGCGACCCGTAGGTCTCGCCGATCTGCCACAGGCTGCGGTCGGGGAAGCGGCTCTTCATCTTGCGGCCGAGCATGCGCCAGTAATTTTCGGGAATGTGCTTGCAGGCGTCGTGGCGGAAGCCGTCGAGGTCGTATTCGGCGATCCAATACAAGGCCGAATCGGTCATGGGTCCGCACACCTCCTCGCGCTCGAGGTCGAGCGTCGGGATGTGCTCGTCGAACCAGGTGGTGAGGCGCTCGTCGTCCCACAATCCGAGGTTCTTGCGGCCGTCGGCAAGGTAGAGGGGCGTCACCCAGTCGGGATGGGCCTGCAAGACGGGCGACCGGAGATGGAGATGGTTGGCCACGTAGTCGAGGATGACATTCATGCCGCGGGCATGGGCCGCATCGAGCAACTCGCGGAACTCGTCGGGCGTGCCGAAACGGTCGTCGAGCTGCGTGGTGTAGACGGGCCAGTAGCCATGGTAACCCGAAAAACGGGTGAAAGGCTCCTTGTTGAGTCCCCAGGCGTCGCGCGGGTTCTGCGTGACGGGCGAAATCCAGAGCGTCGAGATGCCGAGCGAATCGAAGAAACCGGCCTCGATCCGGTCGGTGATACCGCGCAGATCGCCGCCCTGGTAGTCGACCTGCGGCAGCACGTCGGACCGGCGGAGGGGCGCATCGTTGGCAGGATTGCCGTTGTCGAAACGGTCGATCATCAACGAATAGAGCACCTGCGCCTGCCGGTCGCGGCGGTTGAGCCGTGCGGCGTCGGAGACGGGCCGCCCCTTATCGAGCGGGAGGAGCAGGTCGTTGAAGCGGGCGTCGTCCGAAGCGGCGAAGACCCGCAGCCACGAACGGTCCGCATCGGCGGCATCGGCGGGCAGCAGGACCTCTGCCCCCCTGTCGCTTATGGAGACATACTCGTCGGGCAGGCGGCAGTTCTGCCACAAAGCCACGACCTGCCGCGGCGCCTGCGAAGTTTTCACCTGTATTCTTGAGCCGTCGCATCCCTCGGAGAAGGCCCAGGCATCGGACACCCGCTCGCCGCCGAGGGCGACGACGGAGAGACAATGGCCGCCGGTCCATGCCTCGAAAGTGGCGACGAACGGCCCCTCGGGCGCGGTGACGACGAATTCGGCCCAGCCGTCGGCAGCCGGCTCGATGCCGAGCTCGGACGAAGTGACCGAATCGGCCCGCTCCCACTGCGGGAGGTAGTCGGTCAGAAACAACCGGTTGGCGCCGGGCTGCAACCGGGCCGGCACGATGGGCTCGGCATTGCCGGCGGCAGGCGCATCGGCGAAGCTATGCGAGCGGCAGCCGCCAAAGGCAGCGGCAGCCAACAGAAAAAGGAAAATCCGTTTCATGGAGTACAACTATTTCAACAGGAGAACGACCGACGCATAGCCGCCCAGCCGCACCGACGAAGCGTCGCCGAATGAACCCGAAACGCTGTTGAGCGTGGCGACGGCCTTGTCGACGGCATCGGTGAGCGGAAGGCTGACGGAAGACGACGAAAAATTGTGAAGCACGAGCATGCGCTGGTCGCCCTCGGTGCGGTACCAGGCGGCGATCTGCCGGTACTGCGTATTGTCGGCGTTGTAGACCAGATGCTCGGTCATAGCACCCATGGCCAAGGCGGGATAGGTGTTGCGCAGGGCGCCGAACGTGCGGTAGACGTGCAGGATCGACTCCGCATCGGCCTCCTGCGCCGCAACGTCGGCCACCGCCTTCATGCCGGCGAAGACCTTCGCAGCGTCGACAGGCTCGGGGGTATGGGTGTCGCCCCACTTCATGGGATGACGGACATACTCGTCGCCGCTCTCCTTGGTGCCGACGAAACCCAACTCTTCGCCCTGATAAACGTAGGGCGAACCGCACGAAGTGAGGAGCACGGCACCGGCCAGCTTGGCTTTGGCGACGGAGCCCTTCAACTCCGAAAGGGCGCGGTCTTCGTCGTGGTTGGAGAGCTTGGTGGCCTCGATGAAGTCGGGCCGCACCTTGGCGTAGAGCTCACGGTAAGAGAGGATGTCGCGGGCGAAATAACACCCGGTGGAGGTGTTGAGCGCATCGCGGAGCCGCCACCAGTAATCGAACTCGAAAAAGGCGGGCAGTCCGAGGTAATAGGGCGCCACGCGGTCGTGGCTGTCGTACATCTCGCCCACCATGTAGATGTCGCCGTCGGGATGGAGGGTGCGGTAACGGGCGTTGACCTCGTCGTAAAAAGCTTTCCAGAACCGGGGGTTCTCGTCGGAATAGGCATTGTGATAGACGTGCTTGGCGCCGTCGAGACGCAGGCCGTCGATGCCCAGGCCGATCCACTTGGCGGCCGACTTGCAGACGGCCTTGAAGGCGGGCGACTCGGCGCACGCATCGGCCGGACCGTAGTTGAGATCGGCGAACCACGAAGTCCAGAAATGGGAGTGGTACATGACCGACGACATGTAGGGCATCAGCACGTCGGCGGGATCGGCCGAAGCCGTGTTGGCGACGAGCGTCATAGGCTCGCCCCACGCGATCGTATTGCTGCCGGCGGCGGCGCCGAACTTGGTGCCGGCGGTCCAGGCCGTGGCGGAGGTGCGGATGAGGAAGCCCCACGACGAATCGAATGCGAGAGACAAGGTATAGAGGCCGCTGCCGGCATCGTAGAACTCGACGCACCGGCCCGGGTCGCCGAGAAAGAGATATTTGCCGCTCGACGGCGTGCCGGAATTCTCGACGGCGCCGACCTGCTCGACCGTGACGGTCTTCCGGTTCCAGTCGAGCGTGAACTTCACGTTGGGCGTCGCGTCGCCCCCGCAGACGGCCGTGAACCACTGGCCGGCATCGTAACCGGCGGCGCCCTCGGAAGCAATCGTCGGAATCTTGCCGTCCCGGATGTCCTGCCGGGGGTTGTCGGAGAAGACGTAATAGTCGCGGCAGGGGCTGTCGGGATTGCGCACGGCATCGAGGAACCACGGATGCTGCTTGCCGGTATGGTTGATGACGTAGTCCATGTAGATCCTGATGCCGCGGGCGTGGGCAGCGTCGATCAACGCCTTGAAGTCGGCCTCGGTACCGAAACGCGGATCGAGAGCCTCGTAGTCCTCGACGTCGTAGCCGTGGTAGGAAGCAGCGGGATGGGCAGGCGAGAGCCACAGGGCGCCGACACCCATGGCATCGAGATAATCGAGCTTGTCGGCGATGCCGCGGAAGTCGCCCACGCCGTCGCCGTCGGAATCGGCGAAGGCGTAGATCAGAATCTGGTAAGTGATGTCGGCGCGTTTGCGGCCGTCCCACGGCTCGGGATCGACGGCGAGCTGCTCGGCGGCCATGTCCGACTGAACGACGGAGACGACGACCGGCTCGGCGCCCTCGGCGCTGAGGGTGAGCTGGGTGGAGCGCGGAGCGCCCGAGGTGTTGGCAGCAACCGAGACCCGCACGCTGCGGTCGCCCGAGCCCGACGACACGTCGGTCTGGCACCAGGCATCGGCGGCGGCGATCATCCATTTAGAGGCGGTGGATTTCACTTCGAGCGACTGCACGTCGCTGTCGGCGAAGAACTCCAGGCCGGCGGGCGAAGCCGAGAGGACGACGGAGCCGCCGTCGGAACCCGCCGGGTCGCTGCTGCAAGCGCCGGCGAAGCCGAGCAGGCAGAGCACGAGCAAAAAGGCGAAGAAACGTTTCATGTTTTTGGACGAATAGCGGTTGGAGGTCGGAAGAGGAGCGGGCCGCACCCGGATGGGAACGGCCCGCTCCTCCGCAGCGACCGGAGGGTCGGTCAAAACCCTCCGGCCTGTATGGCGACGGCGCGAAGCGGCCGTCGGAAGATGCTCGTTACTCGGTCGGCTCGGGCTGGCCGTACATCTTCTCGTTGAAGACGATTTCCGACTTGTTCAGGTCGAGATAGACGCGGTAGTTGCCGGCCTTGACGGCGATGTTGCCACCACCCTGAGCACAATCGGCACCCCAGTTGAGACCCCAGGCCGCATCGGCGCGGAACTTCATTTCGGTATCCGCAGGCGCTTCGATGTCGGCGTAGAAACGCACCTTGACGGGGTTGTACTCCATGACGATGTCGTTATTCCAATCGCCATTGAGACCGATGATGCCGATCTGGTCGGCACCCCACTGCTGGGTGAACTTGAGCGTCGACTTGTTGAACGAGAAGGAGTAGAAACGCTTGGAGTAAGCTGCGATGTTGCCGCTGCCGCCGCTGTCGATCAACGTTATCTCCTTGGCCTCGGCATCCGGAGCGGCGGCCCCGCCGTCGGTACCCCAGTTGCCGTTGTTCCAGTCGGCCGCCCCCGTGAGCTTGAATCCGCTGGCGGCCTTGGCACCGAAGTCGACGACGCCGGTGAAGACGCCTTTCTTGTCGTAGTCGTAGAGGAATTGCGAATTTGCGAAATCCCAGCCGCAATAATCGCCGATGATCCACACGTGGTTGTAGAGGTCGACGTCGAGCACTTCGGCGTTATAGGGCGTGAAGAGAGCGCTGATGATGTTGGAGAGGCTCTCCGTACCCTCGATGGCGGCGCCCTTGCTGTCGATCATCGAGAAACCGATCTGCAGGTAGACCGCAGTCTCCGTGCCGGGCTCGCCGCCGGCATTGATCAGAGCGGCGTTGAGGTCCTTGGCCGTGGCGGTCAACACCTCGGGACCGGCCGAAACGGCCACCGGCTGGCGGTCCTCCATGGTCTCCGAAAGCGCCGCATAAAGCGTACAGGCGGTAGCGGCCTGCCAGCCGAAATCGGGCTGCGTATAGGCCACCGTCACGGCGGGGCCGTCGACGGCGAGGGCTCCGGCACCCGTCCCCTCGCCCGCCACGGGCGCCACGACGCTGCCGGGAATGTACTGCGCATCGATATGATCCTGTTCGCACGCGGTCAGCGCAAGACCGGCCCATGCGAAGAGTGCTATGCTCAATAACTTTTTCATTGTAGTCGATTGTTAGGTTTGGTAAATGCGGAAAAGGATCAGTAACCCGGATTCTGCGTCAGCTTGCCGCTGGCGTTGATGTCGGCGGGAACCAGCGGCATCAGATTGCGGTGATCCTCGACGGCGCGGCCCTCCTTGACGGCGCCCTTCCACTGCCAGCAGTAGTCGCCCGTGGTGAACTGGCCGAAGCGGATGAGGTCCTGACGGCGCGTGCACTCCCAGTAGAGCTCGCGGGCGCGCTCGTCCAGCACGTCCTGCAACGAATAGGCATCCAGCGGGTCGAGACCGGCGCGTACGCGCACATCGTTAAGTGCGTTCAGACCATCGGCCTCAGCAGCACCGCCGCGCTTGGCGCACTCGGCCAGCATCAGGTAGGCATCGGCCGAACGGAACATGGGGAAGTCGGTATCGACGAACGTACCGTCCTGACCGGGCGTGCCGTCATGGTTGAGATTTTTGAATTTCAAAGACTTGTAACCGCCTTCGCCCTCGGAGGGATCGTACGAGGAAACGTTGTCGACGCTCATGCCGTACTTGGTGTAGAACATGGCGCGGGCGTCCTTGGCCTGGTCGAACTTCTCGGAGAAATCCTTGGTGAGCGACAAGCCGCCCCAGCCCGAGGCGGAAAGGCCAACGGTGGACATGTCGAAACCCGAAGCGGGCAAAGCGGCCGAGATGATGAAGTTGGTGCAACCGTACGAACGCACGTTGATGCCGTCCTGCGGAACGACGAAGATGATTTCATCGCCGTTGTGGGTTACATTGTTGGTCCAAAGGTGATTGTCGGCCATGAAGAGCTCGGCATACTTGGCATGCAGCGGATAATCAGCCATAATCTCCTTGCAAAGCGCAGCGCACTCGGCGTAATGGTCGCCGCATCCCCACACCTCGGCGTTGAGGTAGACCTTGGCCAGAATCATGCGCACCATGCCCTTGTCGCCGCGGCCATAGACATTCTGACCGGCCTCGGCCAGGTCGGAGCCGTCCAGCAACTCGGTGCACTCCTTGACGAGCCAGGCGTAGAGGTCGGCGCGCGAAATCTGCGCGGGGCCCTCGGCGCCCACGAGGTTGCCCTCGGTGGAGAAAGGCACGTTGCCGAAGATGTCGATGGCGTGATAGTAACTCAGCGCACGCAGCGCACGGGCCTCGGCCACGAACTCGGCACGCTTGGGAAACTCGGAAGCGGCGAGCGCGGCGCTGTTGGCGCGGCGGATGAACTCGTTGCAGAGACTGATCTGGTAGAATACACGGTAATACATCGAAGTGATGAACTGGTTGGTAGTGGTCCAGTTCATGTTGTGGATGTCCTGCATGCCGGTATCGCCCCAGCAGCAGGTAGCCTCATCGGTGGTGAGCACCTGCATGTTGAACAACGCACGGACATACTGTCCGAAACCGCCGTCGACGCCCGAGATGTCGGGGTCGCCGTTGGGACCGTGCGACGAACTGACGGCCAGCCCCTGGTAGCACTTGGCCAGCAGCGACTCGTAAGCATCCTGCGAATTGAGCACCTCCTCCGGAAGCTGGATGTTCTCGTCGATGGACGTAGTATCCAGATCGCCGACGCACGAACCCAATCCTATCGAGAAGGCGGCCGCGGCGGTCATCAACAACACTTTATAGCTTTTCATAACTAAGATTCGTTTTAGGGTGGATTAGAAATTGAACTTCAGACCGAGCATGTAGGTGCGCGGACGGGGATAGAAGTTGTTGTCGATGCCCGAGAAGATTTCGGGATCGATGCCCTTGTAACCCGAGATGGTGGCGACGTTCTGCACGGTGCCGAAGATACTCAGGTTCATGGGGCGCTTCGACGACTTGCGGAGGTCGAACCGGTAGCTCAGCGTAATGTTGTCGAGCTTGAGGAACGACGCGTTGCGCACGTAATAGTCGGAGAGGTATTGAGCTTCGGTGAAACCGGTCGCCATGGCCGAAGCATGACGGTTGCAGACGAAATTGTTCAGCCAGAGGTCGCGCAGCGAACCGCCGTTGGATTCCACGTTGGCATAGACGTAGTTGCCGACGTTGGCATGGGCCGAGACAGCCAGCGTGAGGGCGCGCCACGAAACGGCGGTGTTGAAACCGAACGTTACGTCGGGAGCGGCCTTCTTGTAACAATACTTGTCCTTGGAATCGACCTTGCCGTCGCCGTTGCGGTCGACGTAGACGCCCTCCATGGGAAGGCCGTTCTCATCGTAGACCTGCTGGTAGACGTAGAACGAATTGAGCGGCTGGCCGGTCTGCTGCACCTGGCAGGTGACGCCGACGCCGCCCGAGATGCCGCCGGTATCGACGCCATAGTAATCCTCGCGCTCGTCATCGGAAGTCAGACGGGTGATCTTGTTCTTGTTCCAGGCGGTATTGAATCCGATGGTCCACGTCCAATCCTTGGTCTGGATGGGCACGGCATTGATCTCGAACTCGACGCCGGTGTTTTCGAGGTCGCCGATGTTGGCATTGAGGTAGTTGGCAAGGTTGGCGCCGGCAGCAATGGGCGTCCAGTTGAGCAGGTCCTTGGTCTTGCGCTTGTAGAAGTCGATGCTACCGTAGATGCGGCCGTCGAGGAAACCGTAGTCCAGACCGGCATTGTAGGTGGTGGTGGTTTCCCACTTCAAGTCGGCGTTGTAGCCGGCCGGCGTGATGGGAACGATCACGTTGGAGCCGAAAGGATAGTAGCTGCCCAGCTCGTTATAGATATAAGTGGCCAGCGTGGGATAGTCGCCCGCGTTGAGGTCCTGCTGACCGGTCTGGCCCCAGCTCAGGCGGAGCTTGAGGTTGGAAACGGCGCGGACGTCGCGCATGAAGGGCTCGTTGGAGATGTTCCAGCCCAGGGCCACCGAGGGGAAGAGACCCCATTTGTTCTCGGAGAAACGCGAGGTGCCGTCGTTACGCACCGTGGCGGTAATCATGTAACGGCTGTCGAAAGCGTAGTTGACACGGCCGAAGAACGAGACGAGGTAATATTCGGTCTTCGAGGTTTTGGGGTTGGAGATGTAGTATCCGGGAGCGTCGGGAGCCGTACCGTCGGCCTTGTAAGTCTCGCCGAAAGACGATTTGTAGAAGTGCTGCCACGAATAACCGGCCATGACGTCGAACGTATGACGGCCGATGGTCTTGTTGTAGTCGGCGTAGAACTCCAGGGTCTGGTCGCGGCGGCGCTGCGAATAGTTGCGGTGGTAACCCGAACCCGACTGGGTCTTGTCATGCATGGACTGCTCGGTATTGGACGCCACATCGACCGTGCCGGTCGACTCGACATAGTCGAGACCGAGGTTGAGGTTCAGGCGCAGGTCTTCGAGACCGTGGATGCGGTAGTCGACCTGGGCGTTGCCGATGAAACGCTTGGCGTTGGACTCGTCGCGCTTGTCCTTGAGCAGCGCCAGGGGATTCTGCGTCGCCATGGTGTTGCTGTTGGCAACAGTATGGTCGGGACGGCCCTCGGCATCGACACGGCCGTTATTCCACCACCAGTAGCCGTTCAGACCGTCGGGGTCGTAGACCGGCTGCGTGGGGTCGAACTGCACGGCCTGGCCCACGGCATCCTGGTTGGCGAAGCGGCTGTCCATGTTCATGCCCTTCGCGTTGAGGCTGATGTTGAGGTGGTTGTCGAGCAGGATGGGATTGAGATTGACGGTGAGCGTCTCGCGCGTCATGTTGTCGGTGCGGAGCGTACCGTCCTGGTTGATGTAGCCGAACGAGACGCGGTAAGGCATGCGGTTCTTCTCGCCCATCTTGACGTTGCCCGTCAGACTGATGTTGGTGTCGTAGGACTGGGCCAGCTGGTAGATCTGCTTCTGCCAGTCGGTATTGGCCGTGCCGAGAGCACGGTAGGCGTCGTTGTCGGTGCCGCCCATGAACTGCTCCATGGCCGCACGCATCTGGTCGCCGGTCATGACGTCGACATACTTGGCATTCTGGCTCAGCGAAGCGGTGAAGTCGACGGCCACGTGAGGAATGGCCGAATCGGTGCCCGAACCCTTCTTGGTGGTGATGATGATAACGCCGTTCGAAGCGCGCGAACCGTAGATGGCCGTGGCCGAAGCATCCTTGAGGATGGTGAACGACTCGATGTCGCTGGGATTGATCGAAGCCAGGGCGCTGCTGACGCCGTCGATGCCGGAATTGGAGACGGGCAGACCGTCGACCACGATCATCGGGTCCTGCTGGGCGCTGAGCGACGAAGCACCGCGCACGCGGATCGTCGCGGCGCTGCCGGGCTGGCCGGTGCCGGGCGTGACGACCACGCCGGCGCTCTTGCCGAGCATCAGATCGGCGGGCGAGGAGACCAGACCCTTGTTGAGCTGGTCGGCCTTGACGGTGGCCACCGAACCGGTCATGTCGTTCTTCTTGACGGCGCCGTAGCCGATGACGACCACTTCGTCGAGGGCCATAAGGTCCTCTTCGAGCACCAGACGGGCAAGATCGGTCGACGAAGCCACGCGCTGGACCGTCTTATAACCGATGTAGCTGACTTCGACAACCGACTGCGGGCTCTTCACCGTGATGGCGAAAGCGCCGTCGATGTCGGTCGTTACACCGTTGACGGTGCCCTGTTCGACGACGGAAGCGCCGATGATGGGATTGCCGGAGTTGTCAACGACAACGCCGTTGACCGTGTACTTCGCCTGAGCGAAGACTCGGAGGGGGGGGGTGCAGACGCATAGGATCATGACACCCAAACACATAGCTAAAACTTTCTTCATAAAGCCGTTTGTGTTGGTTAATAATTAGGTTGGTTGTGCTATTTCAAGTTTCGAGAAACCGTGCCGTCGACCGTGAGCCGTTCGCCGGCGAGCATGATTTCGATCGCTTCTCCTTCGCAAGTGATTTCCACGGTGCCGCGCATGATCCTCACCGAGATGACGCGCCCCCGGTAGTCGATGCGGAACGCCAGGTGGCGCCACGCCTCGGGCAGATGGGGCTCGAACGAGAGGAGGCCGTCGCGGACGCGCATGCCGCCGAAGCCCTCGACCACCGAGAGCCACGAACCGGCCATGGAGGTGACGTGGCACCCCTCCTCGACCTCGCGGTTGTAGTCGTCGAGGTCGAGCCGCGACGTACGCAGGTACATCTCGTAGGCCTTGTCCATCAATCCGAGCTTGGCGGCCAGGATGGCATGGACGCAGGGCGAGAGCGACGACTCGTGGACGGTGCGCGCCTCGTAGAAATCGAAGTTGCGGCGCAGCGTGGCGTCGTCGAAATCCTCCTGGAAGAAATAGAGGCCCTGCAGCACGTCGGCCTGCTTGATGAAACACGAACGCAAGATGCGGTCCCACGACCATTTCTGGTTGATGGGCCGCTCGGCGGGATCGAGGTCCTTCACCAGAAGCTGCTCCTTGTCCAGATAACCGTCCTGCTGGAGGAAGATGCCCAGATCGCGGTCCTCGCCGAAGAACATGTTGCGGTCGATCTCGAGCCACACGGCCGTCTCGGCCTGCTCGTCGAACGCACGGCGCGCGCACATGGCGGCATAGGCCTCGGGATTGTTCTCGCGCACCCACTTCACAGCCTCGGCGGCATAGCGCAGGCACCAGCAGGCGATGTAGGAGGTGTACCAGTTGTTGTTGACGTTGTTCTCGTACTCGTTGGGGCCCGTGACGCCGAGCATGACATACTTCTTGCGGGCTTCGGACCAGGTGATGCGCCGGGCCCAGAAACGCGCGATGGAGAGCAGCACCTCGGCGCCCCCCTCGGCGAGGTAGGAGGTGTCGCCCGTGTAGCGGATGTAGTTGAAGATGGCGTAGGCGATGGCGCCGTTGCGGTGGATCTCCTCGAAAGTGATCTCCCACTCGTTGTGACACTCCTCGCCGTTGATGGTGACCATGGGATAGAGCGCCGCGCCGTCGCGGAAGCCGAGTTTGGCGGCGTTCTCGATGGCCTTGTCGAGCTGGTTGTAGCGGTAGACGAGCAGTTCGCGCGCCACCTGCCGACCGGCGGTGGCCATGTAGAACGGCAGGCAGTAGGCCTCGGTGTCCCAATAGGTGACGCCGCCGTACTTCTCGCCGGTGAAACCCTTGGGCCCGATGTTGAGGCGCGTGTCGACGCCCGTATAGGTCTGCAAGAGCATGAAGATGCAGAAGCGGATGCCCTGCTGGGCCGCATCGTCGCCCCCGATCTCGATGTCGCAGCTGTGCCAGCGGGCGGCCCAGGCGCGCTCCTGCTCTTTGAGCAGCGCATCGAACCCGGCCTCGGCACCGTCGGCCGCCACGGCGCGCGCGGCGGCGATCAACCCGTCGGCCTTGTGGTTGAGCGACGAACAGATGCCGACATACTTGCAGAGCGTGGCCCACTCCCCTGCCTCGCGGCGGACGACAGCGGTATGGCGCACCTTCTCGGGCACGGTTTCGCAACGGAACCCGGCGCCGTCGAGGAAGACGCGCTGCGCCCAGGCGACGTCGAAACCGCTTTTCTTGGTACGGCTCTGCACGGCGTCGCCGTCGGTGGCGACGGGCTCCCAGAACTTCTCGTCGTAGTTGGCGTCGGTGTTGCGGACGTCGGCGTCGATATAAGGCGAAAAAGTCACCTCGGCGGCCCTGTCGAGCGGCCGGACGGCATAGCGGATGACACCCAGCTCGCGGCGCTCCAACGAGAGGAAGCGCACGGCCTCGACCTCGACGCGCAAACCGGACCTCATGCGCACGGTCATGCGGCGCGTGAGCACCGAACGGCGCATGTCCATCTCGCGGCGGAACGATTCGACCTCGACGGCGGCCAGGTCGAGCGCCTCGCCGTCGACGAAGACGTCGACCCCGATCCAGAACGCCGAATTGAGCACCTTGGCGAAATACTCGGGATAGCCGTTCTTCCACCACCCCACGCGTGTCTTGTCGGGATAGTAGATGGCGCCTATGTAATTGCCCTGGAGCGATTCGCCCGAATAATGCTCCTCGAAATTGGCACGGCCGCCCATGACGCCGTTGCCCAGGGCGAAGAGCGACTCGGAAGACTTGACCCGCGCGGGGTCGAAGCGCTCCTCGACGAGCATCCAGGGGTCGGTCTTGATAAACTGGTTCATGGTCAATCTATTTGGTTGCAAAGTTTCTCGAACGTGAAGCCCTCGAAGGTGGGCAGCTGCATGGTGGCCTTGGCCAGCAGGGGGCTGCCGCCCACACCGACCGACCGCATGCCTGCACGCGTAGCGGCCTCGACCCCGGCGGCGGCATCCTCGAAGACGACGCAGACGGCGGGCTCCATGCCGGCGAGCTCGGCCCCCTTGGCGAAGACCTCGGGATCGGGCTTGGCCTTGGAGACCAACGTGCCGTCGACGATGCGGTCGAACAAGGCGCGCAGGCCGCAGCGGTCGAGGATGACCCCGGCGTTCTTGGATGCGGAACCCAGCACCACGCCCACCCCTTTGGCCTTGAGCTCCTGCAGGAACGGCAGGACGCCCGGCAGCACCTCGTCGGCGGTCATGCGGTTGACGTAATCGAGGTAGCGGGCATTCTTCCCGGCGGCCATCCGCTCCTTCTCCTCGGCGGAGAAGCGGTTTTCCATGCCTCCGGCGCGCAGCACGATGTCGAGCGACGCCATACGGCTGACGCCCTTGGTGGCCTCGCCCTGCTCGGGCGTGAACTCGAAGCCGAGTTCGCGGGCCAACGCGGCCCAGGCGAGATAATGATACTTGGCGGTGTCGACGAGGACCCCGTCGAGATCGAAGATGCAGCAGGAGATCATAAACTGAAGATTATTTGTCCTTGACGAAAGCGACCGACACGGCGGCCGACAACATGAAAACGGCGGCCAGGGCGATCATAGCCATGGGACGACCGCCGAACAACTGCGTGACGATCAGACCGCCGGAGAGTCCGACGACGATCTGCGGAACGGTGATCGTGAAGTTGAAGATACCCATGTAGACCCCCATGCGGCGCGCCTCGACGGCCCGCGAGAGGATGGCGTAGGGCATGGCCAGGATACCGGCCCAGGCGATGCCGATGCCCACCATGGGGATCATGAGCGCATATTTGTCGGAGAGGAAGCACAAACCGGCGAAACCGGCGGCGCCGAACAACAGGCAGAGCGCGTAGACGAGCTTGTTGCCCCACCGGCCGGCGATGCGCGCGATGAAGAGCGAAGCGATGCAGGCGGGAACGGGATAGGTGCCGTTCAGCACGCCGACCCACGTTTGGGCCTCGCCCTCGGAGAGCACGGAGCCCCCGCTGGCAGCCACACCGGTGATGGCGGGCTTGAGGTAGGTCCACATGAGGAACAGCGCGGCCCACGAGAAGAACTGCACGACGCCGAGCTGCCACATGACCCGGGGCACGTTGCGCATCAACTCCACGAACGAGAGGCGCTCGGGCGTCTCGCCGGCCGTCTCGTCGTTATACCTGGCGAACTCCTCGGGCGGATACTCGCGGGTGCGGAAGGCGGTGACGAGCACCGTGGCGAGCAGAATGGCGCCACCTATATAATAGGACCATGCGATATGCTGGGCGACCTGCCCGGGGACGACCTCGTCGGAGACGCCGCAGCGCGTGAGGATCAACGGCAGGACGGCCCCGACGACGGCGCCGAGATTGATCAGAAAGGTCTGGACGACGTAACCCTTGGTCTTCTGCGAATCGTCGAGCATGTCGGCGACCAGAGCGCGGAACGGCTGCATGGTGACGTTGAACGACAAGTCCATGAACAACAAGATGAAAGCTCCCATGGCCAACGGCGCGAAAGCGAGCAGCAACGGGGCGTTGGGCATCAGAGCCAGGGCCAGGGCCGAGACGATGGCGCCGCCGAGGATGAACGGGACGCGGCGGCCCAACCGGGTCCAGGTGCCGTCGGAAAAGAGCCCGACGATGGGCTGGATGACCAGGCCGGCGACGGGAGCGGCCAGCCAGAAGTAGCTCAGGTGCGAGAGGTCGGCGCCCAGCGACTCGAAGATGGTGGAGGTATTGGAGTTCTGCAGCGAATAGCCGATCTGAACCCCGAGGAAGCCGAAGCTGAGGTTCCATATCTGCCAAAAGGACAGTTTCGGTTTTTTCATGGATCAGGCGGTAGTTTTGGTTTTCGGTTTATAAAATTAAAAATAAATATCCGGAAAACGGAACGTCCGCACGACGAACGGCACGATAAAACCGACGAACGGCAACTTCCGGGAGACGAAAGCGGAAAAACCCTGAAGGACGACCCGGGAGAAACGGAACGCGGAAAACACCGGCCGGGACGAAAGCGGACGACGAACCGAAAACCGGCGAAGGAGAAAGGCGGAAGAGCGGGTCAAGAAAACGGCGGCGGCACGAGAAACGAGCAATGGCAGACAGCAGGCCGGGAGCGGGCGGCGGGGCTCGTGCCTTTGAGGCGCGAGCCGGTCCCGGGCGCAAGGTCAGAGACCTTGAAATATGATTTTTCGATGAAAGCCTGCACCCCGGCTAAAAGATCGGAGCCGGGCAGGGGAAAGTAAAGAAAGGTACAAGAGAAATCGGCCGCAGGAGCGGAACCGGCAGCCTACGCCTGCTTGTCCTCCAGCCAATTCATGAAGTCGGCGGTGCGCGAACGGCTGACGAAGACCTCGAAATCGGGCCGCGGCTCGAGCGACACCTTAAGACGGTTGCTCGAATGGCGGGAGATGCCGGCGATGGAAGCGATGGCCGCCGTGCAGTTGCGCGACAGGCGGAAGAAGAGCCGCGGATCGAGCTGGTCGGCCACGGCATCGAGCGAAGTGTCGAGAATCAGACGCCGGCCGTCGGCGGTCACGAGGTAGGTGTACTTGTCCTCGGCATAGAAATAGGCGATCTGCTCGGTGTTCACCACCGTGATCTTGTCGCCCAGACGGACGACGAAACGCTTGCGGTACTCGCGCCCCGAACCGGCGAGCAGGCTGCGCAGCAACGCGGCGTCGGGCGCCGGCGCGGGATTTTCCGACAACAAGGCCTTGCGGCAGCGCTCCACCGCGGCCTGCAACTCCTCGGGCACGACGGGCTTGAGCAGGTAGTCGACGCTGTTGACGCGGAAAGCCCGGATGGCATAGTCGTCGTAAGCCGTGGTGATGACCACCTTGCCGCGCACCTCGGTCCGGGCGAAGATGTCGAAACACATGCCGTCGGAGAGCTGCACGTCCATGAAGATGATGTCGGGCCGGTTGGCCGGGTCGCGCAGCCATTCGACGGTGCCGACCACCGAACTCTGCACGCCCGCGATGCGCAGGTCGTCGAAATGCTTCTCGATGATGCGCCGCAGGTTGGTCTGGGCCGGGATTTCGTCTTCGACGATCAGTACGTTGTAGGTTTTCATAACAGCGGCAGTTGGACGCGGAAGGCGGCATCGCTCTGTTCGACGGCGATCGGCCGGCCCGCGAGGTCGAGGTATTGTTGACGTATGTTGCTCAGCCCCACACCTGTGGAGGAGGGGACATGCAGACGGAGCTGGAGGTTGTTGCTCACCGTCAGCCGGTCGCCCGAGGTCTCGATGAGGATGCGGAGCGGCTTCTCGGGGCTCACGACGTTGTGCTTGGTGGCGTTCTCGATGAGCAGCTGCAGCGAACAGGGCACCACGTGGCGCCGCATGGCCTCCTGCGGAATGCGGATCTCGACATGGAAGCCAGCGGTGAAGCGCTCCTGCAACAAGTCGATGTACTTGCGGGCGAATTCCACCTCCTCGGCCAGCGGCACCAGCTGCTCCTCCTCCTTTTTGAGCATGTAGCGGTAGGTGTCGGCGAGCTTATGAATGAAAGCGCTGGCGCGCTGGGTCTCCTGCTCCTGCACGAGGTAGTCGAGGATGTTGAGCGAATTGAAAAGAAAATGAGGATTGATCTGCTGCTTGAGCCGCTCGTAGTGGAACTGCGCCCGATGCTTCTTCCCGCGCTCGGAACGCAGCTCGAACTCCGACTCGACGACGTAGGCCACGAGCTGGATCACGGCGTAGACCACGATGTCGACCAGCAAAACGATGGTGTAGAGCCGGAAGAAAGGCCGCTCGGCGAGCACGGCGCCGTTGCCCCAGGGCAGCCCGAAATAGACGGCCGCCGTGAGCAGGAAGACGAATCCGAACGTGAAGAACGCCGAACCGACCAGCCGCAATCCGCGGCGCCGCAGCATCCGGGCCCGGATGTTGACGAAGATGAAGTTGCCGCAAAGCATGGTCAGCAGAGCCAGCGTATTGCCCAGCAGACGGTCGAACTCGTAATGCACGCCCTGCTGCTCGAAGTAGGGCGAATTGAAGAAAGTGGTGTAGAAGATGCGGAAGAGGAGAATGGCCGCGACGATGCCCACGATCTGCCGGGTGGACGGCGACCAGTACATGCGGCTGCCGGTCTGCGAACCGCGCGACCGGGCGAAAAGAAACGTGAGCCACCCGATCCCTTCGGTGACGGCCACGGTGGCGATGACGGGGGCGAGAACGCCGTCGTCGATGACCCGGCGGATGGCCAGCGCCCCGTAGATGCCGAAGAAGTAGGCAACGAAGATGCAGATGAACGACAGGGCGGCGACGAACTCGGCGCGCAAATTGCGGCGGACCGTGATGATCAGGATCATCGAGAGCGTCAGCACGGTGAGCGGCACGTCGTCCACGTAGTCGAAGACACGGCTCACCGCAACGACGGCGGCGTGGGCCGCGGCGAAGAGGTGGATGAGGAGAGGCGTACCGATCGAAAGGCGTTTCATGGTGTCGGGGATGCGAAAAGCAATTTAAAGGTAACGATTTTCGTGTTTCCGTCCAAATTTACGGTCCGAAAAATCGCCGCCCTCCCGCACGAAGCACTCCGGAGGGCGGCGAGGGACGACGGCACACAAATAAAATTTCCCATCTATATATTTTGATGTACCAGCGTCCTTGGACCTGCATCCTGAATCCGACCGCTGCAACTCGCGGCTATGGCCGCGTATTCAAGTTCCGCCCCCAAGCCCCCGCCTCAAACAGGGGCTTCTGTCGGGAATCCGTAAGAAAACAAATTACAACATTGTTGATACAACAAGGTATATAATCGTGTAAAATTTGGCAGTCAGCAAGGGTTGTATTAACTTTGCAGGAACCAAACCCCCGGAAGCCCGGAAGCCCGGAAGCCCGGAAGCCCGGAAGCCCGGAAGCCCGGAAGCCCGGAAGCCCGGAAGCCCGGAAGCCCGGAAGCCCGGAAACACAAAACCGAAACGAACGGCGACACGACGTTGCGCCGAAAAAACAGAGACGAACGAAGATGAAACTTTTACGGACCATACGCGACCGATGGCGCGACCTTTTCCGCAAGCGCCGCTTCAACATGCTCAACGCCACGACCAACGAGGAGGAGTGGCACATCCACCTTTCGCCGGCGAGCATCTTCGCCGGTCTGGTGTCGTTCGTACTGCTGCTTTTCATCCTGGTGCTCACGCTGGTGGCCTACTCGCCGCTGCTGGAGTTCCTGCCGGGCTACCGCACCGAAGCGGGCCGCTCGCGCGAAAGCCTGGTGCAGAACATCATCCGCATCGACTCGATCGAACGCATGGTCAACGACATGATGACCTACAACGAGAACATCGGCATGATCATGGACGGCAAGACGCCCGTCGTGCGGACCTTCACCAACTCGGACAGCACGCGCACGAGCAAGGTGCTGGTCATGCCCTCGGCCGAAGACTCGCTCTTGCGCGCCCAGATGGAGGGCGACGGTCCCTACTCGCTGGTCCAAGGAGGCCGGGCCGCCTCGCGGCGGCAGATCCGCGAGGCCATGGAGCTCGTAACGCCCGTCGAAGGCATCATCACCGACCGCTTCAACATCCGTGAAGGAAGTTTCGGCGTACGGGTCGCGGCGGCAGCCGGCAGCCCCGTCACGGCCATCGATGACGGCACGGTGGTAATCAACCGCTGGACGCCCGAAGCGGGGCACATCATCGAAATACAGCACACCAACAACCTGCTCTCGATCTACCGCCACCTGTCGCAGCCGCTCGTGACCAAGGGCGACCGCATCCGTTCGGGCGAACTGATCGGCTACAGCGCCGAGGTGCAGAACGGCATGGTGCAACCTTTCGAATTCGAACTGTGGAACAACGGCAAGCCCGTCGATCCCGAAGGCTACATCATCTTCTGACATGAAACAGCGCCTGGTCCTTCTGGGATCGACCGGATCCATCGGCGTGCAGACGCTCGACATCGCACGCGAGAACCCCGACCTTTTCGAAGTGCGCGTACTCACGGCCCGCCGCAACTGGGAACTCCTGGCGGCGCAGGCCCGCGAATTCGACGCCGACGCGGTGGTCATCGCAGACAAAGAGTGCTACACGCCGCTGCGCGAAACGCTTGCCGACACCGACATCAAAGTCTACGCCGGCGAAGAAGCCGTGGAACAGGTTGCCGGAGCGGGCGACACCGACGTGGCGGTCAACGCCCTGGTGGGCTACGCGGGGCTGGCTCCCACGGTGGCAGCGCTCCGCGCCGGCAAGAAACTTGCGCTGGCCAACAAGGAGTCGCTGGTGGTAGGCGGCGAAACGGTGATGAAACTCGCCGAGGAACACCGGGCGCCGATCCTGCCGATCGACTCGGAGCACTCGGCCATCTTCCAGTGCCTGGCCGGCGAGGAGTCGCCCGTGCGGCGGCTGATCGTCACGTGCAGCGGCGGATCGCTGCGCGACTTCACGCCCGAACAACTCGAAACGGTCACCGTCGAACAGGCGCTGCGCCACCCCCAATGGCGCATGGGCGCCAAGATCACGATCGACTCGTCGACGCTGGTCAACAAGGGATTCGAGGTGATCGAGGCCCACTGGCTGTTCGGCACCCCGGCCGACCGCATCGCGGTGCTGCTCCATCCGCAGTCGATCGTCCATTCGATGGTCGAATTCGAAGACGGCGCCATCAAGGCCCAGCTGGGCACGCCCGACATGCGCATGCCCATCAGCTACGCCCTGATGTTCCCCCGCCGGGCCTTCCGCCCCGACGAACGCTTCGACTTCCTGGCCCACCCCACGCTCTCTTTCGCCAAGGTCGACCGGACCAAATATCCGGCCCTCGACATCGCCTACGACTGCCTGCGGCGCGGCGGCACGGCGGCCTGCACGATGAACGGCTCCAACGAAGTGGCCGTGGCGGCCTTCCTGGGCGGCAAATGCCGCTGGAAAGAGATCGTGCGCGCCATCGAATACGCCCTTTCACACGCCCGGTTCGCCGCGCAGCCCTCGCTCGACGACTACGCCGCGGCGAACGCCGAGTCGCGCCGGCTGGCGGCCGAATACCTCCGTCTGTAACGCATTTCCCCGACACCCCCTCCGATCATGGAACTTTTCATCAAAATCATCCAGTTCTTCCTCTGTTTCACCATCCTCGTGGGCATCCACGAGCTGGGGCACTTCCTCATGGCGCGGGTTTTCCGCATCCGCGTCGAGAAGTTCTACATCTTCTTCGACCCGTGGTTCTCGCTCTTCAAGTTCAAGCGCGGCGACACCGAATACGGCGTCGGCTGGCTGCCGTTGGGCGGCTACGTGAAGATCGCCGGCATGATCGACGAGTCGATGGACAAGGATTTCCGGAGCCAGCCCGTGCAGCCGTGGGAGTTCCGGGCCAAACCGGCCTGGCAGCGCTTTCTGGTGATGATCGCCGGCGTGGTGATGAACGTCCTGCTGGCCATCGTCATCTACTGCGGAGTCTGCTATACGTGGGGCGACACCTACTTCTCCAACGACGATGCCCGCTGGGGCTACGCCTTCAACGAGTCGGGCCACCGCCTGGGCTTCGAGGACGGCGACCGGTTCGTATCGGTGGACGGCGAGCCCGTCGACGACCCGATGGCGCTGCTCAACGCTCTGCTTATCAACGAAAACGGCCGCACCGTGGTTGTCGAACGCCGCGGCGAGGAAGTGATGCTCGAACTCTCGCTCGAATCCCTTATCGCCATGCGGCAGGAAAAGGGCTACGAGAATCTGTTCCGCCTGCGCGAACCGTTCCTTGTGGACAGCGTCGTCACAGCGACGGGCCTGCAGAAAGGCGACGAGATCATCGCCATGAACGGCTACCGCAATCTGGAATTCTTCGACTACAAGGCACAGCTGCAGCTCCATGCCGGGCAGGAAGTACGCGTCGAGGTGCTGCGCGGCGCCGACACGCTGGAACTGACGCTTCCCGTAAGCGACGAGGGCCGTCTGGGCGTACTGGCAGCCACCCCCTACACTCCGCGCACGCGCTACTACACCTTCCGGGAGTCGATCCCTGCGGGATTCCGCAAGGCTGGGCGCACGCTGGCCTCCTATTGGGAGCAACTCAAGCTGATCGTGCAGCCGAAAACCGAACTCTACAAGGAAGTCGGCGGATTCCTCTCGATCGGCAGCATCTTCTCCGCCACGTGGAACTGGCACGACTTCTGGCTCAAGACGGCCTTCCTGTCGATCATCCTGGCGGTGATGAACATCATCCCCATCCCGGGGCTCGACGGCGGACATGCCATCTTCACGCTGTGGGAGATGATTACGGGCCGCAAGGTGAGCGACAAAGTGCTGGAAGTGGCGCAATACGTAGGTCTGTTCCTGATTCTGGCGCTGCTGATCTACGTCAACGGCAACGACTTCTACCGCTTCTTCCTCAAATAATCCGCCACGCCTGCGGCATTGCATCCCGGACTGCGCCTCGCAAGCAACCGAAGATGAACTACCGGTAAAAACGCGTCGGGCCCGGATGCGGAGCCGACGAGACGCAGCACGGCGAACGCTCCGGCAACACGCCCGGCTACCGGGTATATCCCAGCCGGGGAAGTTTCCGCCATACCGGAACCGGTCTCGGCCGGACGCAGAGCGCCGCCCCGAACGACACGAAAACTACGCTGACCATGGCCAAAATCAAGAAAGCCTACTTCTGCAAGAACTGCGGATTCGAAGCCCCCAAATGGCTGGGCAAATGCCCGTCGTGCGGCGAATGGAACACCTTCGCCGAGGAGATCATCGCCAAGGAAAGCGGTCCGGCGGCGGCTTCGGTGGCCGGGGTGCTCCCCGCGTCGAAACCCCGCCGGGTGAGCGAAATCGGCGAGAGCGACCAGCGCCGCATCCACCTGGGCAATGCCGAGATCGACCGCGTGCTGGGCGGCGGACTGGTGCCGGGCTCGCTGATCCTGCTGGGCGGCGAACCGGGCATCGGCAAATCGACGCTCTCCTTGCAGATCGCGCTGGCGCCCAACGGACTGAAGACGCTCTACGTCTCGGGCGAGGAGTCGGCCGAGCAGATCCGCATGCGGGCTACGCGCCTGGGCATCCGCAACGAGGAGTGCATGGTCTATGCCGAGACGCTGCTGGAAAACATCGTGGCGCAGATCGCCGAGCAGAAGCCCGACGTGGTGATCGTCGACTCGATACAGACCATCTACACCGAACTGCTCGACTCGTCGGCCGGCAGCGTCTCGCAGATACGCGAATGCGCCGCCACGCTGCTCAAATATGCCAAGTCGACCGCCACGTCGATCTTCATCATCGGCCACATTACGAAAGACGGCGCCATTGCAGGCCCAAAAATTCTTGAACACATCGTCGACGTGGTGCTCCAGTTCGAGGGCGACAGCAACAACGTCTACCGCATCCTGCGCGGCATCAAAAACCGTTTCGGCGCTACGTTCGAGATCGGGGTTTTCGAGATGCTCGACGACGGGCTGCGCGGCGTGGACAACCCCTCCGAAATCCTGCTCACCCACTATGAGGAACCGCTGAGCGGCATTGCCGTGGGAGCCTCGGCCGACGGCGTACGCCCCTACCTGATCGAAGTACAGGCCCTGGTGAGCGGCGCCGCCTACGGCACGCCCCAACGCACGGCCACGGGCTTCGACGCCCGCCGCATGAGCATGCTGCTGGCCGTGGTGGAGAAGCGCATCGGCCTGAAGATGTTCCAGAAAGATGTGTTTCTGAACTTCGCCGGCGGATTCAAGGTCGCCGATCCGGGACTCGATCTGGCCGTCGTGGCGGCGGTCGTCTCCTCCTACTACGACCGCCCGGTGAGCACAGGCGTGTGCTGCGCCGGCGAAATAGGCCTTTCGGGCGAAGTGCGCCCCGCGCCGCGCACCGAACAACGCATCAGCGAGGCGGCCCGGCTGGGATTCAAACGCATCATCGTCTCGGGCTACCTGGCCAAAGGGAAGCGCCCGAAAGGAATCGAGATCGTGCAGATCAACAGCATCGACCAGCTGCCCCGGGCGCTCTTCGCAGAATAAGACCCGAGGATTCGGCAGATCGGACAACAAGGATTCCGGCCGTCACTCTTGGAATAGAGCGGTCGAGGGCTGGGTGCGCATAAATTCTTGGATCGAGCAAGGGTTCGAAAAAATTCCCGGGCCGAACCGGCACCCAGCCGAATGCCGGATTCTGCAGTTGTTTCCCCGGGCGAAGTCAGTGCCTGCCGAACGCCGGATTCGCAAGAATTTTCGGGGCGGAGCCTGCGGGGCACGCTTGCGGGCCTCCGCCGGGGGAGGCTCCGGCCCGCACAAGGAAGATTCCCGACTCTTTACGAGCGAATGCCTGACCGCGATGCTCTTGTCGCTTTCTTGCCCGCCGTTTGCATCGGCCCGGCATCCGCCGCAGCTGCCTACTGCGGTCCGCACAGCACCGAATGTGATTCCGGCAACAAGGCCGGTCATCCTCACACAATTTTTTGCATTCCGGCAAATCATAAGCAATCATTTAGTGCCGCCCCGGCAAAAAACAGCCGCACAGGACCGCTGCGGACAGCCACAAAAAAACAGCCGCGAAATCGCGCTGCCCACCCTGCCGCCCCAGAAGCAACGGACCTCCATTTCCGGAACAGATTTTGCACCTCTCCGACCAAAAGGAACAAAAGATGCAAAAAAGAGTCGTCATACTGGGAGGTGCAGGGTTCATCGGGGCCCATCTGTGTCTGCGCCTGCTCGAAGCGGGCCATCGGATTTTCTGCGTGGACATACGCGATGCGGCCGATTCGCCGCTGCTGCGCAGCGCGTTGCAGAACCCCTCGTTCCGCTTCGTGCGCCACAACATCGTCAGCCCGTTCGGCATCCGCTGCGACGAAATCTACAACCTGGCATCGCCCTCGATGGTGCGCTACAACAAAGCGCTGCCCGTCGAATCGCTGAAAACGAGCATGACCGGATCGGTCAACGCCCTCGATACGGCCCGGAACGAGCATGCACGCGTGCTTTTCGGGTCGTCGGGAGGCGTTTACGATATCGACCGCGCCACGGCACGCACCGAGGGCCGCGACAACTGCTCCACGCACCGCATGCTGGCCGAAGGCAAACTGGCGGCCGAAGCGCTGCACCGCGCCTACCGCAACGAATTCGACGTCGACACGCGCATAGCCCGCATATTCAACACCTACGGCTCGGGCGCCGACCTGATGGACCAGCGCGTGGTGATGAAGATGATCTCGGCGGCGCTGCAGAACCGCGACATCGCGGTGAACGGCAACGGCGAACAGGCACGGACCTTCTGCTGGGTGGAAGACATCGTCGACGGACTCGTGAGCCTGATGGAGGCGCCGCGCACCGAGTACACCCGCACGCTCGACCTGGGCAGCAACCACGAGATGCCCATCCGCACGCTGGCCGAGAAGATCATCGCCCTGACCGGCAGCCGCTCGCGCATCGTCCATCTGCCGGCACGAGCCGACGACACGCCACGCCGCTCGCCCGACATCTCGGCCGCGCGCCGCGAACTGGGCTGGCTGCCCCGCACGCCGCTGGTCGAGGGGCTGCGCCGCACGATCAGCTATGTGGAAAAGGAACTCGCCGGCAACCACTACGCCCGCATGACCTGGGCCGAAATGAACTGACGACCGCAAATCGGGTCTTCCCCGGGCCGCGGGAACAACAGCCCTCACCTTGTTAAAACGCTCGCAGCCGCAAATCCGTTCGGGATAACCACCCCGGCCGGAAACGTAAAAGCGAACCGCGCGAGCGAAGACCGGACAGCGGCCATTCACCTTCAACCTTTCACTTTTAACTTCTATAGAAATGCAGGATTTGGATAAGATTATCTGGCGGGACGCGCTGACCTTCGTCGACTTTTTCGCCACCTGGTGCGGTCCGTGCCGGATGATGCACCCCGTTGTCGACCGCTTCAAGCAAGAGATGCAGGGCCGCATCGACGTCTACAAGGTCGATGTCGACGACCGCAGCACGAGCGACTTCGTCGCCCGCTACCGCATTGCATCGGTGCCAACGCTGATCTTCTTCCGCCGCGGCGAAATCTTGTGGCGCCAGAGCGGCGTAATCGCCTACGAAGACCTGAAAAAGGTGCTCGAAAAGCTCGAAAAGACCGAACGCATCGAGCAGAGCTAAGGCTCCCAACGCCACGCCAGCTCCTCGCGGAGCGTTACGGCGGCAGGAGCGTCGCCCAACGAATCGGCAGCACGGAACACCGCCTGCCGATTCGCTGCGTCGTGCTCTCCGATGGCTGCCAGCAAAGCGGTCGCCCCCTGCACGGCCAAGCGCTCGGCCCAGGCGGCCAGGCGGCCGGCGGCGACCTCGCCGCCCATCCGACGCACCGCACCGACGGCCCGGAAAGCCCACTCGGCCGGCGGCCCGGACCACCGTGCCGCCGCCATCAAGGCGGCGTAGACGAGCAGCGGTTCGTCGGACTCGCACCAACGCTCGAAGATAAGCGGGAGAACCGGCGCACGGCCCAAAAGCGCGAAAGCGGCCTCACCGGCCACTTCCGAATTGATGATCCCGGCCGCCCAGGCGGGCAGCTCGTCGATCGTAAGAGACGAGGGGGAAGCGAGGTGCAGGGCTGCCAGACGCAGCTCCCGCACCTCCTGGCGATAGAGCATGCGCGCGAAAGCATGGTCGGGCTCACAGGCACGGGCAATCGCCCGCACCGTGGGCAGGCTCACGCCGTAATTGAGCCCGTAGTCCGCGCCGTACCAGCGCATGCCGTCGGCCACGGCGCCGTTGCGCTCGCGGCGCATGGCGGCCAGCAGCGCGACCATCCGCGAAGTGTGGTTCTCCATCGCCTATTTGCGGCGCGGAACCGCCACGCGGATCGAACGGCCGAACTCGTAGATCGGGAGCACGACGCGGTCGAGCTCACGACCGGCGCAGATCACCGTGCAGGTCGAGAGATCGGCCAAACGGCACATCGTGTAACTCTGCTCCTTGGGGCCGGCTTCGACGGCCGAAGCGTCCTTGCCCGAAGGCTCGATCTGCAGGAGCACCATGTCGCCCGAGAGGTCGCTCTCGGGGAGCAGTCCGTCGGTCGAGCTGAACCGGCAGACGATATATTGTTTCTTGTCGGTCTGAGGATAAACCACATAGCGGCGCGTCTCGGTGGTCACGATGCGCTTGCCGAGAAAGAGTTCCAGGTAGCTCTGCTCCAGGCGCGCGATCTCGTCGAGGGCGGCCTTCAACCCTTCGCCGAAGACGTTCTCGCCGGCCTCGCCCGTGATGAGCTCCACGCGGTGGCGGCGCAACGAAAAGATGGCGTTGGCGGCATTGCGGGCCGCCTCGTCGAGGGGCGGCATCGACATCGACGTCTTGTCGGGCTGGATGCGCGCGAAACCCTCCTCGGAAACGGAATAATCCGTCACTTCCAGCTCTCCGGCAGCGGGTTCGGCATCGAGGTAGAGCATGGCGGGCTCCATGAGCGCCACCGAAGCCGAACGCACGCTCCAGGCGCTCTTGTCGGTCAAGGGGGCGCGTACGCCCAGGTATTTCTGCGCATAACGGGCATAGGGCCCTGCCAACGTCCGTTCGCACTCGACCGTCACGTCGACGGCCAGCGTGGTGCGCGGATCGGAGACGACGACACCGCCGGCCCCTTCATAGGCGCCCAGCGGGGCGATGTAGGGATTCTGCGCCGCAGCGCCCGCGGCCCACAGCAAAAGGGCGGCAGCCAAGGTTCTGAGTTTCATGGTTTGCGATTTTATGATTCTCCTATTAACAAAGATAGGAAGAATATTCATTATTACATTATTCGAGCAAGTGTTTTTGGAAAAAACGTGTTAATTATTGTGGACACGAAGACTGATATACTGCCTTTGAACCCGAGAGAGTCCGAAACGATCTTCACGAATTGGTCGGACTGATTCGTGAAGAGACAAGGGATGATGTGTGCCCACAAATCGAACAGCTCTGCAATACAAAGCAAAAGATAAATGCGTTATACCGATAAAAACCACGAGGATCAACCTCGTGGTTTTTATTAAAAATAGCAAAAGCTATCAAAAAAATATTATCTTTGATAGCAACACAGATTAAACGGTGCCATTTACGATTATTACAACAATATAAATTAATATGAACTAAAAAAATAAACCAACAGTTTCTATATTAAAAAACTTATTTTCTATGAAAAAGATTGTTTTCATATGTGCGATTGCGCTAATCAGCACGTCGTGCGACCCCTCGAAATGGATAGACACACATGCGACTTCTTGGTATGCAAAAAACAATACCGATCAAATCCTAATCATAACGACGTCGCCGTTCATTGAAACCGACGCAGTTGTAAGTCCCGGAGATTCGGTATTAATTCATATATTCAATCCATTTCAGTATTTAGGCACCCCTTCTTTTGATATATTTTACGATGCATGGGACGGACAAGAAAAGAATATAAGTCTCTTTTCCGAAGATAAACTTTTACTAAAAACATGGAAATATGTAGACCGGAACGCAGCTGACAGACAATTATTCAACGAATCCTACTGGCGGCTATATATCAAAAAATCCGAGCGTTATCAAGAACAAACATACACATGGATTTTTGATATTATTCCGGAGGACATTACTCCATTGTAACTTCTTTGTTGTTGCATCATGTTTCGCATTGACAAACTGAGCACGACATCGTATTTGCCGTTAAACATGTTATACCCGTAATGACAAGCGACTGGATTTCATGAATTGCCTTTCATGTAAAAAAGACTTTGAAAGTACTGCTGTTGCAGTTCCCTAAAAGGATCAATTTTGCAGTTGGATTAGGAGTCGTTTGAAATCGTGAAAATGAAGTGATCTTACGCACTTTCCACTTACTTATCCATTGCCTTTTTCACGATAATTTTCTCATATCGCTTGCAGTCAAGCAATTATCTCCCGTTGCATTAAAAATACGAATAAGCGAGGGCAAAAGCAAGCTTGCTTGCATTTTGCCGAGCGGGAGTATCTTGGGCGAAGCCAAAGATACGAATAAGCCAAGAACAAAAACCTGCTTCCTTGCATTTTGCCGAGCGAAGTGTCTAAGACGAAGCCAATGTACGAAAAGTCGGGCGCAAAAGCAAGCGCATGCTTGATTAGCCGAGACGGAAGTGACTGAGCCGCAAGTCGAATATAACGTATTTTGACGAAGTATCAAAATTTGAGGTAGAAATCGCGCGTGAGGGCCCGGTATTCGGGCGTAAAACATTCGTGCTCGCCCGTGCCGATGACCAGTTCGGAACACCGGGGCGCCTGCGGGGCAGAGGTGCCCAACTCCAGCAGCACGCGCTTGACCGGCCGCCGGGGCGCGGTACGCACGTTGGTACGGCGCACGAGAAAAAGCAGCCCGTCGCAAAGAGCGATGAAGCGCTCGGCGGCATCGGCCGGCAATATCGCGGCGAACCGACCGCCCGGCTGCAAAAGCCGTACCGCCGCATCGCGCAGCTCGGCGAAAGGAAGCCGCACCGCATGGCGTGCCGTGGTGCGCCCTGCATCGGGACACGTGAGCGAATCGACGAAAAACGGCGGATTGGAGACGATCAGATCGAACCGCTCCTTCGGCTCGAACTCCTGCACGGCCGTGCGCACCATCCGCAGCCGTGCGGCCCACGGCGACGCAGCGGCATTGGCGCAAGCCTCGTCGACCGGCTCCACGTCGATGCCCGTCACCCGAGCCTGCGGGGCCCGCTGGGCCAGCATCAAGGCGATGAGCCCCGTACCGGTGCCGACGTCGAGCAGGCGCCGGTCCGATGCTTCGACCGAGACCCAGGCCCCGAGCAACACACCGTCGGTCCCGACCTTCATCGGGGTGAGGTCCTGCCGGACGTCGAACTGCTTGAAACGGAAAACGGACACGCTGCTGCCAAAAATCAAGAATCAAACATGGCCTGCCGGGTCGATCCCGACCCCGAACAAGGCGAAATCGAACCGCACGGGGTCGCCGGCATCGAATCCGCGGAGCACGGCCGTAATCTCCTCCACTGCGCGCCAGTCGTTCTGCCGTCGGATCAGCAACCCCAGCGCACGCCCCGTCTCGCCGGTGTGGAGATCCAGGGGCAGGTAGAGCGCCGACATGGGGATGCGGCGCCATTGGCCGAAATCGACGCCCCGGTCGTCGTGCCGCACCATCCAGCGCAGAAACATGCAAAGACGCTTGCAGGCCGCCCCCTTGTCGATCGACGAGAGGTGTTTCTCGCAACGCGGCGCATGGTCGCAAGCGAAAAACTCGCGCCGGAAATCGGACAACGTCTGCGGCAGCGACCCCGTAACCTCGTAACGGCTCTCGAAGAAAGCGCCGAGGCTCCCGAACTTCGCGCAGAGACGTCTCAGCGCCAAGATGAAATCGCGCAGATCGCCGCCGTTGAACGTACGGTGCGCATAACTGTCGAGCGCGGTCAGCTCACGGTCCGACGCGTTGCGCACGAAGTCGGCCGGCGCATCGTCCATGACCCGCATCATGCGGTGGCCGCTGCGCACGATCGCCTTGCGGTTGCCCCAGGCGATGGTGGCAGCCAGGAAACCAGCCACCTCGCGGTCGGCGCAGTCGGTGAAGCGGTGCGGCACCGAGATGGGATCGGCCTCGATGAATTCGGGGCGGTTGTAGCGGTCGTGCAGCCGCTCCAGCAGGTCGCGCAACGAATCGTCCACGGGGTCAGAGAATCTTGCCGTCCGACATGACGATTTTACGGTCGGCCATGGCGGCGAGGCCCTCGTCATGAGTCACGATGACCGTAGTCTGCCCCAGCCGTTCGCGCAGGTCGAAAAAGAGCCGGTGTATCTCGTCGCGGTTGCGCGTATCGAGGTTGCCCGAAGGTTCGTCGGCCAGCAGCACGGCCGGAGAATTGATGAGCGCCCGGGCGATGGCCACCCGCTGCTGCTCGCCGCCCGACAACTGGTTGGGCTTGTGCCCGCGGCGCCCGGCGAGCCCCATCAGCGTCAACAACTCGTCGGCCCGGCGCTCCACCTCGGCACGCGGCCGGCGGCCGATGAAACCGGGGATGCAGACATTCTCGAAAGCCGTGAACTCGGGCAGCAGATGGTGGAACTGGAAGACGAAGCCGATTCGCTCGTTGCGAAAACGCGACAACTCCCTGTCGCCCAAAGCGAAAGGATCGACGCCATCGATCGTCGCACGGCCGCCGTCGGGCCGCGAAAGGGTGCCCAGAATCTGCAAGAGCGTCGTTTTGCCGGCCCCGCTGGCCCCCACCACGGAGACCACCTCGCCGCGCGCCACATCGAGCGTCACGCCCCGGAGCACCTCCAGATCGCCGAAGCGCTTGCGTATGTCGGTAACATGTATCATTGTCGGAACTTGTTGAAAATACGGACCGTATCGACGGCCTCCCGCACGTCGTGGACCCGCAGCACCGTGGCTCCCTGCCGCAGGCACTCCCATCCGAGCGCGACGGTGCCGGCGAGCGACTCGGCGGGAGAAGCATCCAACACCTTGTAGATCATAGACTTGCGCGAGACACCCGCCAAGACAGGAAAACCCAGCTCGCAAAGCCTGTGCAGCCCGGAGAGCAGCTCGTAGTTCTGTTCGAGAGTCTTGGCGAACCCGAAGCCGGGGTCGAGCACGATGTTCCCGCGCCGGATGCCGGCGGCAAGCATCGTCTCGACGCGCCGCCGGAAGTAATCGCACACCTCGGTGACGATGTCGCGGCGGTAGTCGGTCAACGACTGCATGGTGCGCGGATCGCCCTTCATGTGCATGGCAACATAAGGCACGCCGAGCTGCGCCACCGTGGGCAACATCTCGGCGTCGAGCTCGCCGGCCGAGATGTCGTTGACGATCACCTTGCCGAAACGCCCGACGGCCGACCGGACCACCGAAGCCCGGAACGTATCGACCGAAACGGGCAGACCGGGCGCCAGCCGCCGCACGACCTCCAGGCCCGCCGCCACGCGCCGCCACTCCTCGGCGGGCGACACCTCGTCGGCCCCGGGACGCGACGAATAACCGCCCACGTCGATGATGGCGGCACCCTCGTCGAGACACGCGCGCACGCGCCGCTCCACGGCCCCGGCATCGGGCGTACGGCTGCCGGCGTAGAACGAATCGGGCGTGACGTTGAGAACGGCCATCACGCAAGGCTGCAAAAAATCAATCTGCATGCTGCAAGGTATTGCTTTCGAGGCGGAAACGGCGGTCGAGCTCGGCGACCGCGGGTTCCAACTCCTCCTCCAGGATATTGACGATCGCAAAGTCGGCCCGGGCGCTGAGCGCATCATCGTCCGACTGGGCGGCGATGCGGCGCCGCACGGCCTCGGGATCGCTGCCGTCGCGCCGGCAGGTGCGCCCGATACGCAATCCGACGGGCGCCAACACGGCGACCGTGCGGTCGACGAGACGGTCGAACCCCGACTCGAAGAGGATGGCGCTCTCCAAAACGACGTAATCGCCCTGCTGCGCGGCGGCCCAAGCCACGAAATCGGACTTGACGGCGGGATGGACCAACGCTTCGAGATCGGCCAACGCTTGGGGATCGGCGAAGACGGCCCCGGCCAAAAAAGCCCGGTCGAGCTCGCCGTGGCGGTAAGCCGCAGCGCCGAACCGGGCAACGATGGCCTTGCGCAAAGGCGCGTCCTGCGACATCAACCGCTTGGCAGCGGCATCGGAGTCGTAGACGGCGGCGCCGCGCTGCGCGAAGAGCCGGCAGACGGTGCTTTTACCGCTGCCGATACCCCCGGTGATGCCGACCTTCATCATTTTTTCTGGGGTTTGTCGATCTCAAGCACGCCGTCGATCGAAAGCACCTTGATGTCGCTCAGCTGCACGGCGATGGCGCTCTGCAACGACTTCGAATCGAGGATGATCCTACCCTCGTGGCCCTCCTCGCGCGAAGGCCGGTAACGGAGACTCGACAAGGGAATGCGCAGCGTCTTGTTGGAATAGACCTTGTAACCGAAAAGGTTGGTGCCGACCCCCTCGACGACGCACGTGACCTCGAAAAGCACGCCGTCGACATCGACCATGACATCCTGGCGCGTACTGTAGGTATAGCTGAGCTTGGCGATATACCAGAAGATGAACGCCGCGACGAACATGGCCAGAAAGACCGGCTGCACGTAGCGGTGCATCCATTGCATGAATTTGTCCATAGCGCAGGGAACTTTGCTGCGAAGATAGTGCAAGCCGGCGGCAAAACAAAATTAATCGGGAATTTTCCCACCCTCGCCCTGCTCCCGGCCCAACAGCTCCGGACTTCCGGGGCCCGGGCATGCAGCAGAGCATATCCGGAAAGGGAACCGGACACAGAACGGCGCAGGGCCGAACAGGTCCGGACACGAAACGGGGCCCGGTCGGCAAAAGCAGCCTGGCAGATGCTTGGACGCAGCGCACGGAAAAGGAGCAGGAACGATGCCACCCATGCATGGGCGTCAGGTCGCCATCGAAATAACGTAGCCAGGAAGCATGATCGGAACCCGCCCCGAAAGAAGATGAAGACCAATAACCCAAGTGCAGGCCGACATACGTCAAGTCTCCCGTCGACTCGTGGCGGTAGCCCGTAGCAGGCGCTGAAAAGCAGTCGCTCAAAGGAATGCGGCGGAGAGGGAAACAATTCACAACTTTACGATTAAGCGAGAGTAAAGACCGTTCACGGGCTTTACCGAGCAAGAGTAAAGTCAAGACCCCGTAGGGGGATTAATGCAAAATGCACAATTTATCATTCTGAGCGAAGCAACGAACGCAGCGAGTGCAGCAGCCGCTTGCGGACTATGCCGAGCAAGGAGGAGAAAGACAAACGAAGTGCAGTCAAGAATCTATTCTGGGCAAGGTTACAGATGTTTCGCTGCGCTCAACATGACGGTTGCAGCGGCTCTTCGCAAAGAAGTGAACGACAAACGAAGTGCAGTCAAGAATCTGTCTACGTATACTTCTATACAGATTCTTCGTCGATCTTCCGATCTCCTCAGAATGACAATGTTGTCTTTGCATTGAATCATTTCCTTTCGGGAACTCATTCAAGTGCTCGCCCGGGCCGGCTGCGGGGGTCGCATCTCCGATGCGAGCCGGCCCCGGGCGCAAGGTCGCAGACCTTGAAACACTATTTACCCATTGTTCGCAAACTCCGCGGCAGACTGGAATATGCAACTGGCGGCAACGCAGGAGGTAAAGAGAAAAGATGTTCGGGGCGGCCGCGGCTTACAGAGCTAAACACCGGCTTCAGCCGTGCGAGCCGAAGCCCCGCCTTGCGGAGGCTCGCAAAACTCGCCCCGCTGGCTTCGGCACGAGAATATTTCTTGTACCACTATTAAAACCGAGAACCGGCTGCGGCTCGCGCAATTCTACGAATTGCAAAAACCGCAGAACTACAGAAACCGGCGCAAAACCCGCCCCAAAAACAACTATTCCTTATCAATCCTCTCGCGCCATTACGCCGCCAGCGGACTGCTGAATCTACAAACCACGCTGACAAAAGCCGTGACCCCTGTCACTCCGGGTGTGAAGTTGCCTTTTCAAAGGTAAAAATGAAAGGTTAAAAGGGAAAGGTTGAAAACAAAAAGTTTAAGCGAAGAAATACATAGCGCTATTTTCCGAGTCACCCCACAACGGCTGTCGATTTGCTGCGTTCAGAAAGACGGCACACCGAACGCCGGGAAAAACCGGGTGAACGGTCGTGGAACCAAAGCCATTCTGGCGACTTTCTGCCAAAATAGCACATGCGAAAATCGGAAAAATGGCGGAATTGTCAAAAAGGCTGTCAATTTGGCAGGCAGCGGCGTTTGGTATAACCTTTGAACACACCAAGGGCGAGTCCCGCGATGAGGGGCGCCGCGCAGTCGGGCGGGGCGGCTTCGGCCGACGCAACGTCACGTTGCAGAAAAAGGCCCCGCCGGACGACCGGCACGAACAGAAAGAACAATCAATTAAACCTAATAGCATTATGGCAAAGATCATCGGTATCGACTTGGGCACGACGAACTCCTGCGTGTCCGTCATGGAAGGCAACGAACCCGTGGTGATTCCCAACTCGGAGGGTCACCGCACCACGCCGTCGGTGGTGGCGTTCACCGAGGGCGGCGAGCGCAAGGTGGGCGACCCGGCCAAGCGCCAGGCGATCACCAACCCCAAACGCACGGTCTTCTCGATCAAGCGTTTCATGGGCGAGCGTTACGACCAGGTCATTTCCGACATCGAACGTGCGCCCTACAGCATCGTCCGCGGCGACAACAACACGCCCCGCGTCGACATCGACGGCCGCCAGTATACGCCGCAGGAGATTTCGGCCATCATCCTCCAGAAGATGAAGAAGACGGCCGAGGACTACCTCGGACAGCAGGTCGACGAGGCGGTCATCACCGTGCCGGCCTACTTCTCCGATTCGCAGCGCCAGGCTACCAAGGAGGCGGGCGAGATCGCAGGTCTCAAGGTCCGCCGCATCATCAACGAGCCTACGGCCGCCGCACTGGCCTACGGTCTCGACAAGAAGGACAGCGACATGAAGATCGCCGTCTACGACCTCGGCGGCGGTACGTTCGATATTTCGATTCTCGAGTTGGGCGACGGCGTCTTCGAGGTCAAGTCGACCAACGGCGACACCCACCTCGGAGGCGACGACTTCGACCACGTGCTGATCGACTACATGGCCGAGGCGTTCAAGGCCGAACACCAGATCGACCTGCGCCAGGATCCCATGGCCCTCCAGCGTCTGAAGGAGGCCGCCGAGAAGGCCAAGATCGAGCTTTCGTCGTCCACCACGACCGAGATCAACCTGCCCTATATCATGCCCGTCAACGGCATTCCGCAGCACCTCGTCATGTCGCTCACGCGCGCCAAGTTCGAGCAGTTGTGCGACCACCTCATCCGCAAGACCGTCGAGCCTTGCAAGCAGGCGTTGCAGGATGCCGGTCTGCAGGCTTCGCAGATCGACGAAGTGATCCTCGTGGGCGGTTCCACGCGTATCCCCGCCATCCAGAAGATCGTCGAGGAGTTCTTCGGCAAGGCGCCCAACAAGTCGGTCAACCCCGACGAGGTCGTGGCCATCGGCGCCGCCATCCAGGGCGGTGTGCTCACCGGCGAGGTCAAGGACGTGCTGTTGCTCGACGTCACGCCGCTGTCGCTCGGCATCGAGACCCTGGGCGGCGTGATGACCAAGCTCATCGACGCCAACACCACCATCCCCACCCGCAAGTCGGAGACTTTCTCCACGGCGGCCGACAACCAGCCTTCGGTGGAGATCAACGTATGCCAGGGCGAGCGTCCGCTGGCCCGCGACAACAAGTCGATCGGCCGTTTCCACCTCGACGGCATCCCCGCAGCTCCGCGCGGCGTGCCGCAGATCGAAGTGACGTTCGACATCGACGCCAACGGTATTCTCAACGTTTCGGCCAAGGACAAGGGCACCGGCAAGGAGCAGAAGATCCGCATCGAGGCGTCGTCGGGTCTGACCGAGCAGGAGATCCAGCGCATGCGCGACGAGGCCAAGGCCAACGAAGCCAAGGACAAGGAGGAGAAGGAGCGCATCGACAAGATCAACGCTGCCGATTCCAATATCTTCGCTACTGAAAAGCAGCTCAAGGAGTACGGCGACAAGTTGCCCGCCGACAAGAAGTCGGCCATCGAAACGGCGCTCGGCAAGCTCAAGGAGGCGCACAAGAATGCCGACATCGCTGCTATCGACGGCGCCATCGCCGAGCTCAACGCCGCTTGGCAGGCCGCTTCGCAGGACATCTACGCCCAGCAGCAGGCCCAGGGTGCGGCCGGTGCGCAGGGCGCAGGCCAGCAGGCCAATGGCGGCGGTCAGCAGGACGCCTCCAACGGCAACCAGCCCGAGGATGTCGAGTTCGAAGAGGTGAAATAGTTCCTGTTCCCTTTCGGGACGGGGCATTTGCCCGCCGTTCCGTTTCTTTCAGCGCAGTTCCGGTTTCCCGGGGCTGCGCTTTCCGTAGGCAATGTGCGGAATCGATCGTGTCGCAGGCGATTCCGTTATCGGACACCTCTGCTCGCATCCGGTCGATGTTCGTATGGGCCGCGGCCGTAGTTGCAGGGCGGGTTCTGCAATTTTTGCCCGGCCAAAAGGAGTGCGACGATTCTTGGGTCGTACCCTGCACTCTGCACTCTGCCGAACGCCGGATGCAGCAGTTGTTCCCGGGCGGAGCCTGTGGTATTCCAAGGCAAGGTTCGCAATGATTTTCGGACCGGAGCCTGCGGGGCACGCTTGCGGACCTCCGCCCGGGGAGTCTCCGGTCCGCACAAGGAAGATTCCCGACTCTGCCTGAACCGATGTTTGTCCGCGCTGCTCTCCTCCTTGCTTGGCAGAGGTGCCTGCATCGGTTCTGCACCTGCCGCAAATGACATGTCGAGCGGATCGGATCGACGAACGCAGCGAGCGCAGAGGCCGCTTGCGGACTCTTCCGAGCAAGGAGGAGAGAGACAAACGCAGTGCAGTCAAACATCTGTATGCGCTGTTTACTTGGCTGCGCCGCCTTGTCCGTTCTGCAAAGTCCGCCAGCGGTCTCTGCGTTTGCGGCGAACACCGGTTCACTTCGTTCAGAATGACGAAGTTATGGATGGAGATCATGGCATGCGGTCCCGGGAGCAGCACCCGACGGCCGGGAGCCCTTTTTGCGGTTAGGCAAGTCCGCCGATTCGGGCCGTGCCGCGATGCCGGAGTGCCTGAGCACGGAAACCCGGGCCGACGCGCTAACGGCAGCATGGGCAAATGCGTCCGCCCGCCGGAGCGATGAGCACGATTTTCGCGCTGTGACGCATATAATTGCCATTTTAATTGTGAATTCCGAATTGTTTTTCATATCTTTGCATGCTATCATGCGCAATAATAAAAACAACAACGAATTATAACAAATACATTTAACACCGATGCAAAGTAAAGGTTTCATCAAACTCATCGCGGCGCTCCTGGCGCTTGCGTGCGTTTTCCAGCTCTCGTTCACGTTCAAAACGCGGAACGTCGAGAAGCACGCGGCCGCCTATGCCGCGCAGTTCCCGCTCGAGCAACAGGCCGAGGCCGAGCAGCACTACCTCGATTCGGTCCAGAACCTGCCCGTCTACAACCTGGGCTTCATCTCCTACACCTACAAGGACTGCAAGGAGAAGGAGCTCAACCTCGGTCTCGACCTCAAGGGCGGCATGAACGTCATGCTGGAGGTGCAGGTCGAGGACCTCGTCAAGGCGCTGGCCGGTCAGAGCCAGAACGATCCCGCCTTCATCGCCGCCATGGCCGAGGCCAACGAAGCCATGAAGGAGGGTACGTCCAAGGATTATATCGGCGAGTTCGTCAAGGCTTACGAGCGTCAGACCAACGGCGGCTCCCTCGCCACGGTCTTCGTCAGCCCCGACCGCAAGGACATTACGCTGGAGAGCACCAACGCCGAGGTCGAAAAGATCCTCAAGCGTGAGGCCGAGGCCGCCATCGAGGCTTCCCACAACGTGCTCCGCAGTCGTATCGACCACTTCGGCGTCACGCAGCCCAACATCATCCGCCTGCCCAATTCGCACCGCATCCTGGTCGAGCTGCCGGGCGTCAAGGAGCCGCAGCGTGTCCGCGACCTCCTGCAGGGTACCGCTTCGCTCGAGTTCTGGACCACCTACAACGCCAACGAGATCCTCTCTTCGATGATGACCGCCGACAAGTATCTGCGTTCGCTCCAGACCGAGGCTAACGCTTCGGGCGAGTCCGTCGGGAAGCCCGTCGCCGAGAAAACGGAGGACGCTGCCGCCGCCGGCGAGACCAGCGATCTGATCGCCGAGATCGGCCAGACCGAGGAGCCTGTCGCCGTGCAGTCCGCACGTTACGACCGCGCCCAGAATCCGCTCTTCGCCGTGCTCGATCCTTCGTTCGCCGGCGGAGCCGCCATCGGTGCCGCCTACAAGGCCGACATGGCTGCCGTCGAGGCTTATCTCAACGATCCCGCCGTGCGCGAGTTCTTCCCCGCCGACATCGAGTTCAAGTGGGGCGTCAAGGGCGACGACCGCATCGACGGCCGCTACATGCTCTACGCCATCCGCGTCACCTCGCCCGACGGCAAGGCTCCGCTCGACGGTTCGGTCATCACCGAGGCTCACGAGCAGTATGCCGAGCGCGGCGCTTCGGCCGTCGTTTCGATGACCATGAACGCCGAGGGCGCCCAGGAGTGGTCGCGTCTCACGGGCGACAACATCGGCAAGTGCATCGCCATCGTGCTCGACGGCTACGTCTATTCGGCACCCAGCGTCCGCACCAAGATCGACAAGGGTTCGTCCGAGATCTCCGGCGACTTCACCATCCAGGAGGCGCAGGACCTCGCCAACGTCCTCAGCTCGGGCAAGGTCCCCGCTCCCGCCAAGATCATCCAGGATACGGTCGTAGGCCCTTCGCTGGGCCAGGAGTCGATCAACGCCGGTATGTTGTCGTTCCTCATCGCCTTCGTTCTCGTCCTGCTCTACATGGGTCTTTTCTACAAGACCGCAGGCTGGATGTCCGACATCGCTTTGCTGACCAACGTCTTCCTGCTGATGGGCGTGCTCGTCTCGTTCGGCGCCGTCCTCACCCTGCCCGGTATCGCCGGTATCGTGCTGACGATGGGTATGGCCGTCGACGCCAACGTCATCATCTACGAGCGCATCAAGGAGGAGCTGCGCGGCGGCAAGAGCCTTTCGCTCGCCATCAAGGACGGTTTCTCGAAGGCTTATTCGGCCATCATCGACGGTAACCTCACCACCATCATCACCGGTATCGTCCTCTTCATCTTCGGCAACGGTCCCGTGCAGGGCTTCGCCACCACGTTGATCATCGGTATCGTCACTTCGTTCTTCTGCGCCGTCTTCGTCACGCGTCTGCTCATCGAGTGGATCGTCTCCAAGTGGGGCCATATCTCCTTCTCGCGTTCGTGGTCGGAGAACTTCCTCAACAGCACCCGCATCGACTTCATCGCCAAGCGCAAGATCGCCTACATCGCGACGGGCGTCATCGTCGTTCTTTCGTGCGTGTCGTTCGCCGTGCGCGGGCTCAACCTCGGTGCCGAGTTCACCGGCGGCCGCGCCTACGTCGTCCGTTTCGACAGGGCCGTTTCGGCCGAGGAGGTGCGCAGCCGCATCGAGCAGGCTTTCGGCGCACAGGCCGGTGCCGACGCCGCTTCGGTCAGCTCCGAGGTCAAGCAGTACGGCAATGAGAACCAGATGCGCATCGTCACGCAGTATCGCTACGACGACACCTCCGACGAGGCTACGGCCGAGGTCGAGCGCATCATCTACGATGCCGTCAGCCCGCTCTACACCTACGACATCACCTTCGAGCAGTTCCGCAATACGCAGACCGACGTCAACGGTATCCTCAATGCCGACAAGATCGGTCCTTCGATCGCCAAGGACATGACGTGGAACGCCATTTATTCGGTGCTCTTCTCGCTCATCGCCATCGGACTCTACATCACCTTCCGGTTCAAGCGTTGGCAGTGGGCTACGGGCGCTACGCTGGCTCTGGCCGTCAATTCGTTGTTCATCATCGGTCTTTTCTCGATGTTCTACGGTCTGATGCCTTTCAACCTCGAGGTGAACCAGGCTTTCATCGCTGCCATCCTCACGATCATCGGTTACGCCATCAACGACACCGTGGTGGTCTTCGACCGCATCCGCGAGTACCTGGGTCTCTATCCCAAGCGTTCGTTGCGTGAGAATGTCAACAACGCCATCAACTCGACCCTGTCGCGTACGATCAATACGTCGGGTACCACGCTCGTCACCTTGCTCGCCATCTTCTTCTTCGGCGGCGAGACCATCCGCGGATTCATCTTCGCGCTGACGGTCGGCGTTGTCGTCGGTACTGCCGCCACGATCTTCATCGCCACTCCCGTGGCTTACGATCTCATGGCCCGGGCCGACAAAAAGAAGATCGAGAAGCAGTAGCCTTCCCGGTCGTTCGGAACAGGAAAGCGTGCCCCCGGCGGGTGCGCTTTCTTTTTGGGTTTCGGAAAGCAGCTTTTACGGCCCGGAGTGACAGGGACCACGGTTCCTTGCAGGCACGTCTTCCCGCCTCCGCAAATTCAAGCATGTTTGCTTGACTCTGCGCGCAGTTTTTGGGGAAACGGTCTCGTCAGCGCGGCCGGTAGATTCAGCAGTCCGCTGGCAGCGTAATGGCGCAGGAGGATTGATAAGGAATAGTTGTTTGCGGACGGTTGTTCGATTGCTGGTTTCTGTGGTTCTGCGGTTTTGTAATTCGCAGTGTTGCGCGGGCCGCAGCCTCCCGGCGCGGAGGCTCGCCACTTCGGTTGTCGCCGGACATGCTCTGCAGGCAGCGTTCGCTTCGTTCAGAAAAAGCGCACGCTGTTTAAGTTCGCAAGCTCTGCTTCGGTCGGCGCTGTGTTGTTTTCGTGCCGAAGCCAGCGGGGCGAGTGTCTGCGAGCCTCCGCAGGGCGGGGCTTCGGCTCGCACGGCTGAAGCCGATGTTTAGCTCTGTAAACTGCAATTACCCGTCTAAGAGCTCCGGAT
>Ga0137307_100168_pt1 | contig 102278 bp, 102 predicted proteins | sample NAcewD2O_March_2_FD_97180 | JGI IMG/M metagenome (GOLD analysis project Ga0137307, IMG submission 97180) | Mouse cecal microbial communities from Vienna, Austria - N-Acetylglucosamine amended D2O_March | ecosystem: Host-associated > Mammals > Digestive system > Large intestine > Cecum | place...
ACTCAAAGCGATTGATAAAGCTATCCTTCAAACAGTTCAGGGACTAAACCCTGACGAGTACACGGTACTGAATTCCATTCCCGGAATCGGTAAAGTTTATTCAGCTGGTATCTTAGCTGAAATGGGTTCCATTAAGGCTTTTCCTAATGCCAATGCCCTCGCAAAATACTGTGGTATCGTTTGGAACGATAATGACTCCGGCGACTTCGTTGCCGAAGACAAACACATGAGCAAAGCTGGCAACAGATATCTGCGCTACTATATCATAGAAGCTGCCGGAAGTGTCATAAGGCACTGTCCTGAATACAAAGCCTTCTATGACAAGAAATATGCTGAAACAAGAAACCATCAGCATAAACGAGCACTCGCGTTGACTTCCCGTAAATTTATACGTCTGCTCTTCGGTCTGCTGGACAAGGGCCAACTCTACTCTCCGGAAAAGAGTAGGTAATCCATATCGAATTCCTAACTTACGTCTTTTTTGAGAAACAAGCCGTAGGTTTATTAAGGTTACCCTTTTCCCTGAAAATCTTTTTAAAATAACTCTTGACTATTTACCAAATTGCTTTCTACGCCGCAGACTTTGAAAGTTGTGGGCAAAAGTTTATATTTGTGGTTTTTGTTTCCAGTCTGATAAGTTTAAAATAGCACTGTCAAAAGCGATTGTCAATAAAAATTTATCGAATCACGATAAAATATTATTTTTGCTCAATAACATAGGAAGTATATAGGCAAAAGGCATAACACGATATGCAAAATAAGAATTTGCTATTTATATACAAATAATTTAAGATAGAGATATTATAATAAGCTGTTTGTACAGATTGGAATTAGTACAGTTTCAAGGTAGTAAAAAACATGAAAGTTTCAGAATGGAGGGTTCGTATGGTTTATCGTGATTTTCAGGGAATGCGGTTATCAGCGCTTGGCTTGGGTGCGATGCGCCTGCCGGTAGTGAACGGCAATGACGCGGAAATTGACAGCGCGGCGACAGAAGAGATGGTTGCCTGTGCAATGGAGCAGGGGATCAATTACTATGATACTGCATGGGGATACCACAACGGAAATTCGGAACTGGTGATGGGAAAGACGCTGGCGAAATATCCGCGTGACAGCTTTTATCTGGCAACCAAATTTCCCGGGTATGACTTGTCCAACATGCCGAAAGTGGAGGAAATTTTCGAGAAACAGCTCGAAAAGTGCGGCGTGGATTATTTTGATTTTTATCTTTTCCACAATGTATGCGAGATGAATATTGATGCCTATCTGGATGAAAAATACGGTATTTATGCGTATCTGATGGAACAGAAGAAAAACGGGCGTATTAAGCATCTCGGCTTTTCCGCTCACGGAAGCTATGATGTGATGAAGCGGTTTCTGGAGGCATACGGCAAAGATATGGAGTTTTGCCAGATCCAGTTAAATTATCTTGACTGGTCATTTCAGGATGCGAAGGGAAAAGTGGAGCTGTTAGAGTCTTATCATATTCCCGTCTGGGTGATGGAACCGCTGCGCGGCGGACGGCTGGCAAAACTTGCTGAGAAAGAAGAGACGGTATTAAAGGGTTTACGCCCGGAGGAAGGTATTCCGGCATGGGCATTCCGGTTTTTGCAGAGCATCCCCGGTGTGGTTGTGACGCTCTCGGGTATGTCTGATCTGGAGCAGTTGAAGGAGAATATTCGGACGTTTGAGACAGAAAAACCACTCTCAAAAGAGGAGATGGACACGCTTCTTTCCATCGCGGACGGCATGTTAAACGGCACGCTGCCCTGCACGGCATGTCGTTATTGTACAAGTCATTGTCCGCAGGGGCTTGATATTCCCATGCTCTTAAACCTTTACAATGAGCACAGCTTTACGGGCGGCGGATTTATCGCGCCGATGGCGCTTTCCGCAGTACCGCAGGAAAAGCATCCTTCCGCCTGTGTCGGATGCCGGAGCTGCGAAAAAGTCTGTCCGCAGCAGATTAAGATTTCCGAGGCAATGTCGAATTTCAGCGAGAAACTGAAAGGATAATAAGAAAAGTCGGAGGGAAAAGGATGAAAGCTTTATTTATCGGTGGCACAGGAATTATCAGTACGGCGATTGTAAAACGACTGGCGCAGATGCCTTTGTGGGAAGTCTGGCTTTTAAACCGCGGCAGTAGGAAGGACGTTGTGCCGGAGAATGTACATCAGATCATTGCAGATATCAAGGATGAAGAGGCGGTTGCCAAGCAGATTGCGGACCTTTCCTTTGACGTGGTCTGCGAGTTTATCGGTTTCCATGTGGAGGATGTGGAGCGGGATTACCGTCTGTTCCGGGGGAAAACAAAGCAGTATATTTACACCAGTTCCGCTTCGGCGTACCACAAGCCGGCAGCAGGGTATGTGGTGAACGAGGGGACCACCCTTGCAAACCCCCACTGGCAGTATTCCAGAGATAAGATTGCCTGTGAGGATTTTCTGATGAAAAAATACCGGGAAGAGGGATTTCCCGTCACAATTGTGCGCCCCAGTCACACTTACGACGAGCGCCATATTCCTCTCGGTGTACACGGAAAAAACGGATTCTGGCAGGTTATTAAGCGCATGATGGAGGGAAAGCCTGTTATCATTCAAGGCGACGGTACGTCTCTTTGGACGCTCACTTTTAACACCGATTTTGCCGTCGGATATACCAGTCTGATGGGAAACCGTCACGCTATTGGCGAGGCTTTCCAGATTACAGGGGACGAGACGCTCACTTGGAACCAGATTTACGCAACGATCGCGGATGCGCTTGACGTGGAATTGAAGCCCTATTATGTGGCTTCCGAATATCTGGCGGCTGTGGGGGATAAGTACGGGTATGATTTCGAGGGCAGTCTGATCGGGGATAAATCGGTTTCGGTTGTCTTTGACAACAGCAAGCTGAAGAGACTGGCGCCGGATATGCGGACGCAGGTGCGCTTCGATCAAGGTGTCAGAATGGCACTCGATTATGTTCTGTCACACCCAGAGGAATGCCAGAAGGAAGATCCCGAGTTTGACGACTGGTGCGACCGTGTGATCGCGGCGGTGGAGAAGTCGAAGAGGGAGGTTTGATACGATCTAGCATTAAAGCGCATCTTCGTCATTGCGGAGGCGCGCAAAAAGAAGTATCGCTTCACAAAATATATTTTTGAGAAACGATACTTCTTTTATTTTATAGGCATGAATTTGAATGATTTTTTACAGTCTCACATCTACCGGATGATAGCTGTAAGATGCCTGTGCCTCCAAGACTTCGGCTTCAGGTGCATCGGAGACGCTTTCTGTCTGCTTCTCATCACCCTTTTCATCGCCGGACACATTCTTCGCCTCTTTATCTTTGTCCTCTGTACGATTTTCCGCATTGTCTTTTTCAGAAGCGCTCTTGAGTTCTTCGCCTGCCTCTGCCAGAGACGCGAGCTGGTCTGAGGTGGCTTTCTGTGCCGCTTCCTTTGCGTCGGAAAGTTCGGCTTCTTTCAGCCCCACATTGCTGCTGCCGCCTCTGCTGGAATCTAACGCAATTTCCGATTCCAGAACATTTGCCCTGCCTTCCATTTTCCTAGCGGTACTTCCTTGTACGCTTGCCTGTTTCATGGAAACGTCCGCGGAAACCATAGCGGTCATGCTGCTTGCAGACATAACGGCATTCGGATTTTCATTCTGGGTATTCTTCTTCTGGGTACCCATCAGATCATCGAAGGAGGATTTTTCTTTTTTCTTTTCCCGCTCTTCCCGCTTCACGTCGATCTGGTGCTGGCGGAGCTGGATCTGCAGTTCGCTGATCTGCTTCTGGATTTCCTGCCGCTTTTTCATTTTCGTGTCTGCAGGCATCTCCTGATTGGAAGAAATTTCTTTTAAGTCGTTTTGCAGTTTTTCAATCTGCTGCTGCAGGTTTTTGCTCTCTGTGTCCATCTGTCCGCTTTTGCCTGCTGTCATTCCCGCCGTATTCTGGGATGCGCCTGTGCCGCCTATTCCGTTTATGTTCATAAGTTCTCCTTTCCCGCGCACGCTTCGCTCGTGGATGCTGTCAAAATTACAGAAGAAGTTATTTCGCCGGGTGCGCGCAGACATAAAATTCGTATGTCATCTTCTTCTCTGCTCTTTATTTCGTCGCCACAGCAGGGTTTATCAAGAGGGCATGTTGCGGAAGAACTTTTATTCGTTGTGAAGATATAAGCAGAGTGTCAGCGCCGCTCGAATGCGATTATTTGCAGTCAGACCGCTCTGTTTTCTAAACGAGTTTCGTCTGTCAATCCTGTTTTGTCTCGTCTTCCCGGGTCGTTTTGCCGTTGGCGTAAGTAACAGGCAGACAGACGAGGGGCGGTTTGGCGGTCGGCAATCTGATCATTGTGAGGAATTTCTTTGAGAACAGTATTCCGAAGGAAATGATTGAGGCAGCCAATATCGACGGGGCTTCCAAATGGACGACATTCATTAAGATTGTGGTGCCTTTAAGCCGTTCCATCATGGCGGTTATGGTGGTGTTCAGTATGGTGGCGTACTGGAACGACTGGTTTACATCCATGATTTATCTGCCGTCCCCGAATAAGGCGCCCCTGCCGCTTGTATTGAGGAACATACTGATTAAGAGCTCTGCCAGCGCAAGTCAGGCGAGTACCATATCGGGCGGGTTTGCGGAACTGAACAAAATGACGGAGATGATCAAGTTTTCCTCCATCATTATCGCGGCGCTGCCGATGCTGATTATTTATCCGTTTGTACAGAAGTATTTTGAAAAAGGGTTTATGGCTGGCGCGGTGAAAGGCTGACGGCAAAAGAAGATAACGGAAAGAGTAAATCTGATGGATGTGGAGATGTTCAGCCAGACGGATACGCAGTTGATTTCCAAGTGCTCACAGGGCTATGTGGGTGTATCTACATGGTGGTATATTGAGGAACTAATGGGAGATTACGAAAAGGACTATGTGTTTTTGCCCATTCTCGACGGACCGGACGGCACGCACAACGTGACAATCCGCACCGGCGGCGGTATCAACAGCGGGCAGCTCAATATTACGAAAGCTTGCAAAAGCCCGGCAAATCTTCTAAAATTTTATGACAAGTGGTATGCGCCAGAGATCGTCATGCAGCTTCACTATGGACCGATCGGCACTTATTTTACAGGACAGGACGAAAACGGCGTATGGCTGAGCATTTCCGATGAAGAGAGCCGGGAAACATACGGAAAAAGTTCCGGCGAGTTAAAGGGCGAGTGTGAGGTGGCAGGACCGAAGCTGATTCTCAGCGATTACTATCAGACCACTTTCAGAATGGAGGACAGAGCCATCGAGCGTCTGACGGATCTGTATGATTTCTGGATGCCCTATGTGGAAGATACATCGACTTATCCTGTGGACTGTGTGTTTACGGGAAGGGAACTGGACGATATCGACTGGTATAAGGGAAATTTTGAGAGTGCGGTTTCCGAACAGGAAGGGCTGTGGATCAAGAACGGTGGGCCTACGGATGAGGAGTGGAATGCCTATATTGAGCATCTGAAAAAGAAATGCGGCATGGAGAAACTGTTGACCTTATATCAGAACGCGTATAACCGTTATTCCGGCAAAGCTTCCGCAGAATAAGATCCGTGGAGACAGGCAGAGAACAAAGAGTGGGAAACGACCGACGGGTGAGATTGTAGAAAAGATTGGACATGGAGGTATTTTATGGTAAGCCAGACGTTACGCGACGCGAGAAAATATGAAGAGGCTATGGAGAAAAAAATCGTCAGTGAAAACCGTCCCGGTTTTCATCTGGCGGCAAGAGTGGGGTGGATGAACGATCCCAACGGATTTTCTTATTACAAAGGGGAATATCATCTGTTTTATCAGTACAATCCCTATGATTCCCACTGGGGACCGATGCACTGGGGCCATGCGGTGAGCAAAGACCTGCTGCACTGGGAGTATCTGCCGGCGGCGCTTGCGCCGGATGCGGACTTTGACAGGGACGGCTGCTTTTCAGGCAGCGCGGCAGTTTTGCCGGACGGACGGCAGCTGTTGATTTATACGGGTGTAGTCCGGGAGACACAGCCGGACGGCAGTATGCGTGACGTGCAGACACAGTGCCTCGCGGTGGGCGACGGCGTGGACTATGAAAAGTATGCGGGCAATCCGGTACTCACAAAGGAGGATCTGCCGGACAACGGAAGCAAGTTTGATTTCCGCGATCCCAAGATATGGAGGGCACCCGACGGCACTTACCGCTGTGTCGTGGGAAACTGCACGCCCGAGAGGGACGGACAGATTCTTCTCTTCAGCAGCGGGGACGGATTTAGGTGGAAGTACGAAAAAATATTGGCGGCGAACAATAAACGTTACGGCATGATGTGGGAGTGCCCGGACTTCTTTGAGCTGGACGGTAAGGGCGTGCTGCTCACCAGTCCTATGGATATGCTGCCGCAGGGCTTTGAGTATCACAATGGAAACGGCACCTTATGTCTGATCGGTTCCTACAATAACGACAGCGATATCTTTACGGAGGAACACAATCAGGCGATAGATTACGGGATTGACTTCTATGCGACGCAGACGCTGCTTACCCCGGATGGCAGGAGAGTGATGATCGGCTGGATGCAGAACTGGGATACCTGTAATCTCCACGCGCCCGACCAGCCGTGGTTCGGGCAGATGAGCCTGCCGAGAGAATTGTCGATACGTGACGGCAGGCTGTACCAGAATCCCGTGCGCGAGTTGGAAAACCTGCGCGGAGAAGAGGTGCGGCATGAAAATGTGACCTTTCACGATGTGATAAAGCTTGCCGGGGTGGAAGGCAGGAAAGTGGATATGGAACTGACGCTGCGCCCTGCGGATGCAGAAAATATTTACCACAAGTTCGCGGTGCGGTTTGCGCAGAACGACACTTACCATACTTCCGTCAGTTTCAGACCGCACGAGTCCATCGTCAAGATAGACAGAAAATTTTCGGGTTCAAGGCGTGCCATTATTCATCAGCGCCGTTGCCAAGTGCGCAGCAAAGATGGTAATATAAAGATGCGTATCATATTGGACAGATTCAGTGTGGAAGTGTTCGTGAATGACGGTGAATATGTGCTGAGCGCCACCTTGTATACGGATCTTGCGGCGGAGGGCATCTCCTTTTTCGCGGACGGGGATGTGACGATGGATGTCGTGAAGTACGCACTGGACTAGTGTGACAATGGGAGGAAACAGTGAATGAAGAAATATGACGTGACTGCGCTTGGAGAGCTGCTGATTGACTTTACGGAGAATGGTGTCAGCGGACAGGGAAACACTATTTATGAGGCAAATCCCGGCGGTGCGCCATGCAACGTGCTCGCCATGCTGGCAAAACTGGAGAGAAAGACCGCGTTTATCGGCAAAGTGGGACAGGATATTTTTGGGAACCGTCTCAAGGACATTCTGGCTGAGACAGGAATTGATATTTCCAATCTGGTGATGGACAAAGACATCAGAACGACTCTGGCGTTTGTGGAGACATTCCCGGACGGGGACAGGGACTTTTCCTTTTACAGAAATCCCGGTGCGGACATGATGCTGCGGGAGGATGAAGTGCGTGAGGATATCCTGCGGGACACGAAAATATTTCATTTTGGCACGCTGTCCATGACCCACGAGGAAGTCAGACGGGCGACGAAGAAGGCGGTGGAGACGGCGAAGGCAGCAGGGGCGGTTCTCTCTTTTGACCCGAATCTGCGGGAGCCTCTGTGGAACTCTCTGGAGGAGGCAAAAGAACAGACGGCTTATGGGCTGTCCAAATGCGATTTCTTGAAAATTTCCGACAATGAGATCCGATGGTTCACCGGGGAAGAGGATTTCGACGCCGGTATCCGTAAACTGCGGGAGCAGTATGACATTCCGCTGATCGTTCTGTCCATGGGAAAAGACGGGAGCCGTGCCTATTATAAAGATTTTCGCGTGGAAGCCGCGCCGTTTTTGCAGGAAAATACGATAGAGACGACAGGAGCGGGAGACACCTTCGGCGCCTGCTGTCTGCATTATGTGCTACAGTGCGGCTTAGACGGATTTGATGAGGACAGTCTGCGGGAAATGCTGGTCTTCGCCAATGCGGCGGCGTCCATTATCACGACCCGAAAGGGAGCGCTCCGCGTCATGCCCACCATGAATGAGGTGCAGGAACTTATCAGAAAATGTTAATAAGGAATATTGTCGTTTCACAGTATGCGGGCGACATGGCGGGCAGGGAAATTTTCCCTGCTCAATTTGTCTGCAGCATGACTCGCAGCACACAGCATTTTTCTTGTTGATATATTTCTCTGCCAATCTCGATATCACCCAGATACTTTTGCGCCGCATGGCGGATGGAACTGAGACCGAAACCGTGCCCTTCCCCTTCTTTTGTGGTGAAGGGAAGTCCGCTCTGTTCGTCCGTATTCAGTTCGCCCGTAAAGCTGTTGGCGATTTCGATAAAATACATATTTTTCCTGCGGTAAGAGGAGAGGAAAATATGTGGCGCAGGGGAGTCTTCCCGCCCGATCGCTTCGATGGCGTTGGAAAGCCCATTATTTAAAATAATACTGATATCAAAGGCATTGATTTCACTGTCGGCGGGGTAATGGAAGTCGCAGGTAAAAGCAATGCCTTTTTCATCCATTTCCTTCTTGCGGTCGGAGAGAATGACATCCGTCACGGGATTGCCGCTTGCAATTTTGCAGGACGCTGTCTGCATCTGCTCCTGCAAAGCTGCCGCATAGGCACTGGCTTCCTCGGATTCCCCCTGCGCGTAAAGCTGTTTGAGGGTCATCAGATGATTGCCCATATCGTGGCGCAGGGCGCGCATGTCTTTGTAGAGACGCTCCGCCTCAGAAATGTGGGATTTCAGATCCTGCATCTGTCTGGAAAATATTTCCCGCCGTCTGTCCTCCTCCTGTTCGGTTTTCCACCGACGAAACAGCCAGATGATGACAAGGTTAGTCGCATAACAGATAGCTGCGTAAATTGCGATCAGCATTTCATAACCGATTTTTACCGACAATGATGCCTGTTCAAGTGCATTTGTGTTAGCACTATAATAAAAAAGGATCATCGCATAGGCGCATATGCCGGATAAAGAGGGAATGACCAGAATCAAAAGTTCCCGCATTTTCATGTACTCCTGTTTTTTGCCATAAATCTTCAGCAAAAACCAGACGCTGCCAAACATCAGAAGAAAACCGATCAGTGCATCCCGCACGCAGTCCATGATAGAAAGCCTGAGCCAGAAGGCTTCGTCTTTATCGGCAAAAAGCCGGACATAGAATAGCGACGGGATGAGGGATATCTGACCTACAATACGCCATACCTGCCAGCGTAGACTGAAAAAAGAGATGGAGAGAAAAAGCTTCTGGCTGATATATATGGGATTGAGCAGACACATGACAAGAAATGCCCCCGAAATACCGATGCCGTAGGCAAGCATGACATTAATATAATACGGCATGTATTGCAGAAACAGCATAATGCCGGCATAGGTCGCAGCGACCAACCATATCCGTGATTTTTGCAGACGGCAGGAGGACTTATCCGAGAGAAACGGTATGATCAAAAAAGCATAGCAATAGGTGGTAAACAGCGTTGTGGTGAGTGAATATATATGATTTAAAATTTCGTAGTATTGACCCAGATCGTTCATTTGTCCGCCCCTTTGCCGCTTGTACGGCTGATATACTGCATATACTGCCGCACAAACCCGGCAAATTGTTTTTTGGAAACGGGAACGGCATCCGTTTCCAGCCAGACCGTATCGGCATTGTATTTTTCCACATACTCTAAATTTACCAGATAAGCGCGGTGGGTGCGGTAAAAATCCGCCCCGGTCTGCTCACAGAGATCCGTCAGCTTTCCGTAATATTCGATATCTCCGTTTACCGTATGCAGCATAATTTTTCGATTGAAGACTTCCGCATAGATGATATCTGTGAGCAGTACCTTTGTAGAGAGACCGCCTCTTTTGACAAGAATTGCGCGGGGAGCAGTCCGGCTGTTTTGACTTTCTGCATTTGCTATTTGATTCGCGGATTCGTTTTGCGGCGCTGCAGACGATATAGCCCGTTCCGTCCGTTCTGCGTATTGCAGCAGGGCATTGTCAAGAACCTCGTACAGTTTTTCGTCGTCAAAAGGTTTTACCAGATAGTGAAAGGCATTTACGTCAAACGCTTCGTAGACATATTCTGACAATGCAGTCACAAATATGAGCAAGATATCCCTTTTTTTGCGGCGCAGATCCCTGGCGGTGCGCATACCGTCTTTTCCCGGCATCTGGATATCCAGAAAAAGAATGTCCGGGATATTTTCAGCGGGCTGGGCAAGCAGCGCGTCTCCCGAATCAAAGCCGTAAATCTGACAAGGAATCCCGGCATTATAACAATGTTTTTCTATTTTTCGCTGTAGTGTTTCCCGCAGGGCGGTTTCGTCGTCACATATCGCGATTTCTATTGATTTCATCTGTTTTTCCTCATTAAGGAACTGTTAAAAGATAACTTTTCACATTGCTTGTCTTTTTCAGTTCCCAATCATAAGATAAGTATACATGATAATCTGTAAAATGCCCTTTATTTTCAAAAAATTGTTGTGAATGACCAAATTGTTGATGTAAACGAAAAGCGGCTGTGAGACAGGGTAGCCGGATTTGGACGGATTTGGAAGCGACGTACTGAAATTGCCGGTATATTTTTGTACATATCTGAAAATTTATGTTACACTGAAGTTGTATTGAAAAACCAGTTTCGTCTAGCGGCAGTTTTGTTTTGCGGATACAGATACACCGTAAAGCCGCGTCAGAAATTTCGGATCGCGCAGGGAGTGAAGGAAATTAAGATATGGATGACGGAAAAGTAATTTTAAAGAAAGTAGTTATAGCGGATGTGGAAGAACCAAATACGGCAGCACAGGAAAAAACAGCGCCGCCGGCTCTGTCGGAAGATATCAAAATGCTGGTGACAAGCATGATACATAAGGACGGAGGAGCTTTCGCAAGAGTATCTTTCCTGCGGGACAGCGACTGGGCGGAAGGGATTGTGCCGGGCGGCAGGATCGAGAAGTCGGAGGGTTTCAGCGGGGAGGAGATCGAGAAGCTGGAAGCATATCTTGCGGGGGAGCAGGAGATGATTTTGCGGGAGGCGAAGGGGGTAAATCCCATACGAAATCTGTTTCGTTAATGGCTCAGCTTATAAAGGGGCGTTCTCTCAGATCGTTATTTATCTGCTAAATTCATGCGGCATGATTTATCAGACACATACGATCTGGCTGAACGGGAGGGGGCACATATGATATTCGGAGATTTTTCAGAGTGGACAGCAGAAAATCTGATCATACGAATCGTAGCATCCATGATTCTGGGCGGCATCATCGGTCTGGATCGCGGCATGAAACACCGGGGCGCGGGAACAAAGACCATGACGGTGGTCTGTCTGGGTGCAACGCTTGTCATGCTGACGGAACAGTATATCCAGATTCATTTTCCGGGGCTTGCCAATATGAACCGTATGGCGGCGCAGGTGATCAGCGGCGTGGGTTTTCTGGGCGTGGGAACAATTATCGTATCGAACCACCGGGTCAGAGGACTGACGACGGCGGCGACTCTCTGGGCAAGCGCCACTATCGGGCTGGCTGTGGGAATCGGCTTTGTGGAGGGCGGTGTGCTGATTACACTCGTCATGCTGTTCTGTCTGCATGTACTTCCCTTTGTGGAGCGTTTTGCCACCAGAAGCACGAGATACTGTAATGTGATTATTGATCTGGAGGAAATCCGTTATCTGCATGTGATTATACAGGACTTGAAAGCCGCTGATATCTCTGTGGATTCCATGGAAATCAGCAACTCAAAAATCGGGGACAGCGTGTCGGCTTATCTGATTTTACATACAAAGAAAGCGATTGAAAAGACGGAAATTTACGAGATTATCACAAAGTCGGACAAGGTGGAGTCGGTGGATTTTCTGTGAATTATTGTATTAGTAACCCCACCGGGCAATGGTCTGATCCCATCACCTCAGTGTATATGAAAGCGTCCTGCAATCTGTCCTTTAAAGATGCGGACGTGAGGAAATAGTCGATGCGCCACCCCGCATTTTTCGCCCGCGCGCTGAAGCGGTAAGACCACCATGAATAAACGCCCTCCAGATCGGGATAAAAATAGCGGAAAGTGTCGATAAATCCTGCATCCATAAGGGCTGTGAATTTTCCGCGTTCTTCATCCGTAAATCCTGCATTTTTTCGGTTGGATTTGGGATTCTTTAAGTCGATTTCCTTATGCGCCACATTCAGATCGCCGCAGAAAATGACAGGTTTGGTCTCTTCCAGTTTTTTCAGATAGGCGAGAAAATCGTCCTCCCATTTCATACGGTAATCCAGACGCGCCAGTTCATTCTGGGAGTTGGGCGTATAGACGGTAACAAAATAAAAGTCGGAATATTCCAGCGTGATCACGCGTCCTTCGTGGTCGTGCTCCTCCACACCGATGCCGCAAGTGACCTGCGATGCCTCTTCTTTTGAAAAGATGGCGGTTCCGGAATAGCCTTTCTTTTCCGCGTAATTCCAGTATTGATGGTAGCCCGGCAGTTCCAGATCAATCTGCCCTTCTTGCAGCTTGGTTTCCTGCAGGCAGAAGATATCCGCGTCCGCTTCTTTAAAAAAATCCAGAAAGCCTTTACCCACGCAGGCTCTGAGTCCGTTCACATTCCACGAAATGAATTTCATAATTTTGTTTCCCTCATCTTTCTTTTGTACAATATTTAAATAACGTCTCTCTTACAAAAAATCTGCATTTCGCTTTCACTTCCTTTATTGCCTGTATGCTGTAAGCTTTTTCTTTTAGGGAACTTATAGGGATGTACATATTAATTCTTGTAAAATCGGAGAATTTCTTTACCTACAATCTCATCCGACAAAGCGCGCATACCATCCAGCCGCTCCTCATAATTTTCCGCGGTCAGTCGGTCCTCTCCTTTTGCCAGCTTATCATAAACCCAATAATTGATATCCTTGGAGAAGTGGATCATGTCCATGTAAAGGTCTAAATTCGTAATGATCTCTTTCGCGTCCTGATAATAATAGATTTCCACGTTGTCGTAAGCAAGCAGCGCCTTTATTGCCTGTTTCTCATTATAAATGACGGAGTCCAGTTCACCTGTCCGATAGGCGTTGTCCCACCAGAGCATAGAGTAAGGGGAAAAGAAAAATTTAAATGTCGTATCCGGGTGTGTTTTTACCATTTCCGTCAAAAGGGCGATATTTTTTTCGAGGGCGTCCGCGGTCGCAGTTTCCGGCTGCATCTGTGCGACAGAAGGTTTTCTGGCGTACATGCCGGTCGCCATATCCGCGCCGAAATATTTCCACTGTGCCCAGTTGTAGGAATCGCCCTCGTCATAGTCCCCGATAAAGGAAAATGCCAGCATATAGGGAAGCTTTTCCATCAGCACATCCTTATTCAGCGTGTACTGATAATCGTTGAAATGGTTTTTGTCGTAAAGATACATCGGGCAGCCCGTGGAGACATAGGTGGGCTCATCGCTGGCGGAGAGGGAGGAAGGGTCTATGTTGTAAAAGACATAGTCCAGCTCGTGATTTTCGTAAGCGATATCCAGAAGCACTTTCAGATCCGCGGTGGCGCCGTAAGAACGGATCGCCTTGATAGTCTGACAGTCAAAGCCCTGATCGAACCAGCCGTTGTTATAATTCTCACAGACGGAAGAACCAACGATCAGCGCGTTGTAGTCAAAGTTTCTGAGCGTCCCCACGCACTGGTATTCTTTGTCCGTTAATACCGCTTTCAGACCGGGCAGGGGTTTGTGATACTGGTAAAAGGGGTCAAAAAGCACAACCGTGCCAATTACCGCCGTGAGGAGAAGAAGCGCTCTTATGAAAAAAAATTTGATAAATTTTTTGTCTGAAATCATGGGTTGCCTTTCTAAAAATTGAAGTAAAGGAATGTACTCACCTGCGACAGGGAGATCACGCACCATACAAACAGAATACAGATGCCCCAGCATCTGCCGGAGGTCAGCTCATTATTGGTGGCGCGTTCGTAGGCATTTTTGTGGAAAATCAGATAAAACGCCAGCACGAACAGGGCAAGCATAACAAACAGGTACAGATAATTGACTGCCGCCGGAGCCGCCAGATCCAGAGCCTGTTTAAGCACATATATTTCCGAAATATCAAGCTGCGCGGCGATCTCAAAAAGTTTGCCGTTAAAGCGCAGGGACAGGAGATTTTTAAAAAGCTGTCCTGCCGCCAGCATACTGCTGCTTCTGAAAAAGAAAAGCGAGAGATTAAAAAGTGTGAACGTAATAATCCAGCCCACAGGCGCGGGGATATGAAAACGGGAGGGACGTTTTTCTTTCCGTCCACGGATGCCGACTATTCCGAGACTGTCCAACACCACCAGAAGTCCCTGCATGGCGCCCCACGCTACATAGGTCCATGCCGCGCCGTGCCAGAGCCCGCTCAGCAAAAAGACAATGAACGTATTGAGCAGCATCCGCGCGCGCCCTTTCCGGCTGCCGCCAAGCGGAATATACACATAAGTGATGAAGAACCGGGACAGGGTAATGTGCCACCGCTGCCAAAATTCCTTGATGCTGCAGGAGCGATAGGGCGAATCGAAGTTTAAAGGCAGTTCCACATGGAACATTCTGCCCAGACCGATTGCCATATCGGAATAGCCGCTGAAATCAAAGTACAGTTCAAAGCTGTAGGCGAGAATCACAAAAACAGTGGACACCGCGTCCAGTGAAAAAGTCTGTGCAAAGCCAAAGTTTGCCATCAGTCCAAACGTGTCTGCCAGCAGCACTTTTTTGGTAAGCCCCAGAACAAACAGATAAATGCCGCGCGCGAAAGAAGCGCTGTCGAAACGGCGTCTTTCCGGGTCTTCAAACTGGGGAATGATTTCGCTGTGCAGTACGATGGGTCCGGCGATCAACTGCGGGAAAAAGGTCACAAAGGTCAGGTAGTTGATAAAATCGTAATGCCTGCATCTGCCCAGCGCCCGGTCAATGATATAGGACATCTGCTGAAAGGTGAAAAAGCTGATACCAAGAGGCAGCAGGATGTGCTTCAAATTAAAATCCGCATGAAAGGCGAGGTTTATGTTTTCAATAAAGAAGTCATAATATTTGAAGTAAAATAAAATGCCCAGATTCAGAACAAGACCCGCCAGAAGACCGATTTTACCGGGAACGGAAAGGGATACCTTGTCTGCCGAGGCGGTTTTTTGTATTTTGCTTTCGATGTCGTGTACGGAATCAGGTCGTAGGGTATTTGAATTTGAAAGAAGACGTTTTATCTCCATCCGGGCTAACGCGAAGCTCAACAGGTAGTTCAGCCCGATACTGCACAGAATAATGGCGAGATAACTTACATTGAAATAGGCGTAAAACCACAGGGACATAGCGGACAGGAAGAGGCTTGCCAGCCTATACCGCCCGAGTCTGTTAAGCCCATACCATCCGATCAGCGCTATGGGTAGAAATATGAAGATAAAAATATAGGAATTAAACAGCATAAATTTCCGAAATTCCTCTCTGAAAATACATAAATTTGTAAATGCAGGTAAAAAATAATAGTGCGAAGCAGGACAGTTCCTGTTTCTGCTATAGTATAGCAAATCCGGCTGAGGCTTACAAGTCGGGGCTTTATCATTGCCCCGGAAGAAAACGGAGGACTTGATGAAAAATAGTATATGTAAAATAAAGATATTCATGTTAATCTGCAGTCTTTTTCTTTTATGTGGCTGCGGGCAGGAGGAACTGGCGGAAGAAGATCTGGTAGACGGGCGGGAAGCGGTCGGGGAACAGAGAGCGGAGGAAGTGGAAGCAGGAAATTTTCCGCTTTTCTGGGATGGTGAGGGTGAGCGGCACTTTTTTACTTTGCCAGAGCTGGAAGAGGAAGTAAAAGAGCTTCTAGGGGATAATTACTGGCCGGAAGTCAATTTATCGGCGGCGGAACTGGAAAAGCTGACAGGAATCACGGAAGATATGTATGTGGATTTTCTGGCAGAGCGGCAGACGCTTGACGCACATATTGATACCATGATTATCATTCACGCAAAAGAGGATTATGTGGGAGCGATTGAGCAGGCAATCGAAACTTATCGAAGCGGCTTGATTGAGAAAAACAAGAATTATCCACAGAATCTGAGCAAGGCAAGAGCATCCCGTATTGAGACAATCAACGATTATATCTGCTTTGTCCAGTTGGGAGCGGACACTACGCCTTTGGCGGATCGCGGCAATGAAGCGGTGATGGCGCATTGTCTGGAGGAGAACGAAAAAGCGCTGTATGTACTGGAACAGGCAATTTTGCAGTAAACAGGGGGCAGACTCGGCAAGGGTTTGGAGCCTCCTGTTTGCGTTTTTGCGCCCAGTGGGTTCTTTTTTATTTTCCCTTTTTAAGTTATAATGTTCGTGAAGGCAAACCGCAGGTTTTACGAGCGTGTATTGCGAACGAAGCAACTTGGAAGGAAAATTTTGTATGGTGATTTGTATGAACATAAATTTGACGGCAAAATATCTGCAGCATTTGCGTAGAAGTCATAATTACACGCAGGAAGAACTGGCACAAAAACTGGATATTTCAAGACAGGCGGTCTCCAAGTGGGAAACAGGAGTGACGGTTCCCGAGGTGGATGTTCTGTTAAAGATATCCAAGCTATATGGCGTTTCGATTAACGATATATTAGAACCCAAAATCCAGCCGCAGCGGATTACAGATTTTGAGCAGATTTGTACCATTCCGAAAGAGAAATTAAAGGAAATAATGGGGCAGTTTGACACGGATTCACTGGTTATTGCTCTGATGGGAGCGTCGCCCGATGTGAATCAATTTTGTGAAAAGCTGTTTCCAGAGATTGATTTTGAAAAAGCGAGGAATGAAATTGGCAGAGTCAGAGTAGAAACGGTGGGGGAAATGCAGGGGCAGATTGTTTCCATGATAAATTTAGAGGCGGCTGACCGGAAAGGCGGTACATAAAATATAATGGGAATTTAATGGAAAATTTGATTATTATTTTGTATAATTGTGAGAACAGATATTTAAAGCTTAAAAAGGGGCGATTATTATGACAGCATTAAGACGTGAAGCAATTCAATTAGTGGAACAGATGCCAGAGGATCAAATGCTGCATATTGTTCAGTATATACGTTCATTAATTGGAAAAGGAGCAAATGATGAATGGATTTCTCAAAATGCGGAAGTCACTCCCAAGATGAAAGCATTTTTGGAATTAGAGGAGCTGCTGGTTCCTATATCTCAAGAATTGGATTATAAAAAGGAATTGGCAGAAGCGAGGGATGAAAAATATGGTTGTTCTGATTGATACAAATGTTGCTTTAGATTTTTTAACAATGAGACAGCCCTATTATAATGATGCCAGAAAGGTTATTATGATCTGTGCTAATGAAAGGGTCAAAGGATTTATTGCTTTTCATAGTTTACCTAATATATTTTATATATTAAGAAAAAGCCATTCGGAAGAAGTCAGACGAGAAATGTTAAGGAAACTTTGTCTGGTATTGCAGGTGACAGGTGCAAGTCATGATAAAGTCTGTAATGCTATAGAACGGATGGAATTTTCAGATTTTGAGGATTGTCTGCAGGATGAGTGCGCCAAAGAGGTTTCTGCAGATTTTATTATTACAAGAAATCTGAATGATTTCCAAAATTCTAAGATAAAGGCTGTAACACCTCAGAAATTTTTAGAAATGATTGATACATTTGGGAGTGACAGGAAGGAACAGGGGGACAGTAGTTATGGCAGTACAATATAGAAAATTGAAAGAAAACGACTTGGATACTTTCATACAAATGAGAATCCGTCAGCTCCGGGAGGAAGGGGCAACCGAGGAGATCGACTTAAAACCCAATTTACTTGATTATTACAGACGGCATATGGCGGACGGTACGTTTGTGTCCTGGCTTGCCGTTGACGGGGAGAAAATTGTGGGCACAATCGGGATGTCTTTTGTGGAAAAACCGCCGTATTTCAGTTGCCCAAGCGGAAAGATCGGTCTGCTTTCCAGCATGTATACTGCTGATGAATACCGCAGACAGGGGATCGCAAAAGCTTTGCTGACGCGTGTGGTGGAGGAGGCGAGAGAATACGGCTGCGGCTGTGTGCAGATTACCGCCTCGGATATGGGCGTATTGCTTTATACGGATTTCGGGTTTGTGAAAAACGGGAATTTTATGCAGTATAAATTTTGAGGGAAAGCACTAAGCTCGAAAGAATCTTGCTAAATGTTTGTAAGCTTCACACGAGAAAATGTCAGAGAACGGCATTCTCTGCATGGATGTTTGTACCAGCTATGATACGGAGGAAATCATGGACATTTCGCTATATTATCAGGAACAGGGCGAGGGGGAGCCGCTTTTTCTTCTGCATGGAAACGGAGAGGACGGAACGTATTTTGTCAATCAGACGACTCATTTCTCCGACAGATACAGAGTGATTGCAGTGGACACGAGAGGGCATGGGAAATCGCCCAGAGGAATGGCGCCGTTCACCATGGAACAGTTTGCTCTGGACTTACATAAACTGATGGACAGATTACAGATACAGAAAGGGGTTATATTGGGTTTTTCGGACGGGGCGAACATTGCCATGAAGTTTGCGTTAAAGTATCCGGACCGGGTGAAAGCGCTTATCCTAAACGGCGGAAATCTGGATACAAGGGGAGTCAAGAGGAGCATACAGATTCCAATAGAGATTGGCTATCGGTTTGCGAAACTGCTTGCGGAAAAATCGGAAGAGGCGAAATCCCATATGGAGATTCTGGGATTGATGGTGAATGAGCCGAATATCCGGCCCGAAGAACTGCGTGCGATTCAGGCGCCCACGCTTGTGGTCGCGGGAACGAGGGATATGATTAAGCAAAGTCATACGCAGACCATTGCGCAGAACATACCGAATGCGAAGCTCTCCATTATCCCGGGGGATCATTTTATTGCGAATAAGAAGCCGGAGATGTTTAATCAAGTTGTGGAAGATTTTTTAATGACAAGTCTATAGAGACATATTTTTCTTGACATATTAGTAACTTGTTACTATAATAAGAAACGCAACAAGTTACTAATAGAAGAGGAGCCTATCATGTTAGCAGAACTGACGGTACGATTTTCTGACACGACGGAAAATCGGAAAAAAGCTATTTTCAGCAGTTTATTTATTGCTACAAACAAATTGCAGACGCTTTTTGACAATCATATTCCCCAGATATCATTAAAACAGTTTATGCTGCTTGCTATTGTCCAAAATTCGGAGGAACCGTTGCCTTTTACACAGTTGGGCAATATATTAGGCTGTTCCAGACAGAATATAAAAAAACTGGCGCAAATTTTGGTAAAAAAGGGATTTGTTACCATTCAGCAGAGCCCGCATGATACAAGAGCCATGTGCATCTGTCCAACAGAAAAAGTGAATGATTATTTTGTCAAAGATTTTTCAGAATATCAAGAAGAGCTGAAATATCTCTTTGAAGTTTATTCAGACAAGGAGATTGAAACACTTTTTATACTATTATCAAGACTGTATGAGGGGATAGATCATTTGGAGAAGAGGATTACTAACAGGGAAAATGCGGGTGATAGTGGGCAGCAGGCACCAGAGAACAACAAAAATAAGGAGAAGTAAGCCGATGAAAACAATCGTTATTTACAGTTCAAAAACAGGATTTACAAAGCGGTACGCCGGATGGATTGCCGAGGAAACAGGAGCGGAGTGTCTTCCGCTTGCGGAGGCGAAAAAGAAGGATCTGACAGGATACGACGCCATTGTTTTCGGAGGCTGGGCGTGTGCGGGCAGCATCAAGGACGTTGGCTGGTTTACGGGAAATATGGACCGGTGGAAGGGGAAAAAGCGGATTGTGTTCTGTGTCGGCGCAAGCCCGGTTACTTCGGATGTAGAAAAGTCGCTCGCGCAGAATTTTAATGAGCCGAAATTAGAGGGGGCGGACGTATTTTACTGCTCGGGAGGGCTTAATTATGAGAAAATGTCTGTGTCGTCAAGGCTGATGATGCGGATGTTTGTGAAAGCGATCAAGGCGAAAAAGGATAAGTCCGCCGCGGAGGAAGAGATGACAAGGGTTATGTCCGCATCTTATGATATTTCGGATAAAAAGTATATAGAGCCGATTATAACATGTTTGAGGGGATAAGTTTATCTCCTCTGTATTTTTTTAATGTCAAAATCCCCAATTATTGATATAATCTAAGTAGTTTGACACAATGCGGCACAGAGACGAAAGAAAGTGTGCTGTGAGAGATGCTTCGGAATGGAGAGAGAATCGTATGCAGGGATTTATCCAGATTTCAAAATACGCCGGAATGCGAAACGATCTGGCACAGGCGGGCGGCGGCAACACTTCCGTAAAACTGGACGATCAGGTTATGCTGGTGAAAAGTTCGGGGTTTCAGCTTGCGGACATGAGTGAGAACAGTGGCTATTCAAAGATTGATTATCGTCTGATTGTGGATTATTTTAAAGAAAATCTTTTGGCGGACGGGCAGTCCGCGCAGACCGCGGCGGAACAGACGGTCTTGACGGAGGATGCGGGGAATGCGCTTCTCGCAAAGGCGCAGATGGAGGGCGGGCGCGCTTCCATCGAAACGTTTCTCCATGCGGTGACGGGAAAGTATACGCTGCACTCCCACCCCACGTTAGTGAATATTCTGGCGGCAAGAAAGGATGGCAGGGAAATTCTGGAGGAGCTGTTTCCCGATGCGGTCTATGTGCCCTATAGGAAACCGGGAGCGGCGCTTGCGGAAACATATTATAAAATCTGTCAGGCGGCAGGGGAGCCGGAAATCATTTTTTTGGAGAACCACGGGCTTGTGGTGAGCGCCAGTCTGGCGGAAAAAGTGATCAGCCGGACGGAAGAGGTACTGGAAAAGATCGCGGCGTATTTGCAGGTTTCCTATGAGGCGTACCCGAACGCGACGAAACTCTGGGATGTGTTTGCAGGAGTCCCGGTTCTTGCGGACAGGATTGTATACCTTTCCGAAAACCGCTTTTTGTCCCCGGAGACGGCAGAGGGGGGCATTTTGAACGAGGAAACGTGGAATCACGCTTTCTGCCCGGACTGTGTGGTTTACGGGTCGAAAAAACCGCTGTTTCTGGCGGATGATTTTGGTATGGCGGATATTACCACTTTTATAGAGAGAAACGGGATTCCGGCAATGGTTTCCTACAAGGGATATTTTTATATTCTGGCGGAGAGTGTGAAGAAGGCGCAGGAGATCGAGAACGTGATGAGCTTTGCGGCGCAGGTGCAGGCGGCAAACCGCTCCCATGAAATGCAGTATCTGAGCGAAGGGCAGCAGGACGCGCTTCTAAACTGGGATGCGGAGAAGTATCGCAGAAAACTGTAAAAGTGTGAGTTTTATGGGCAGGGGGATTGTCATATGAACATTTTTATACCTATGACGGGATACGGTTCCCGTTTTGTGGCGGCGGGTTATCGCGAATTGAAGCCTTTTATTCCGGTGATGGGAAAGCCGGTTATTGAATGGATTGTAAAGGGAATGTATCCGGACAATGTGCATTTCATTTTTGTGTGCCGGGGAGAGCATCTGCAGAAAGACCCTTCCATACGGGAAAAACTGCTTGCTCTTGCGCCGACGGCGGATATTGTAACGATAGAACGCTGGATAAAAAAGGGACCAGTGTATGATGTGCTGCGTGCGTACAGGGAATTGTGTGCGGATAAAAATTTCCATAAAGAAGACGGCTGTATTATCAATTACTGTGATTTCTACATGACATGGGATTTTGAGGCGTTTGCAAAAGAGGCGGAAGCGCGGGACTGCGACGGGGCGGTACCGTGCTACACGGGATTTCACCCGAACCTTCTGCCGCAGAAAAATTTTTACGCCTCCTGTCTGACGGACGCGGAAGATAATTTAGTGGAAATCCGGGAGAAGTATTCCTTTGAGAAGGATAAGACGAAAGCGAAACATTCGCCGGGCGTCTATTATTTTAAAAACGGCGCGGTGATGGAAAAATACTGTCAGATACTGACGGAACATGAGGAATGCGCCATTAACGGGGAGTATTACGCGAGCCTTCCCTACAATTTCATGGTAAAGGACGGGCTTAAAGTATGGGTGCCCACGGACGTGCCGTATTTCTGCCAGTGGGGGACGCCGGAAGATATGCGGGAGTTTGTATATTGGACGGATCTGCTTCTTCGGAGCGAAAAAAGCAGGATGGCGGAAAAAGCAGCAGCGGTTACCGTGAAAAAGGAGTTTATGGCAAAGGAAAGTGCGGTAAATACCAATGTGGGACAGCAGAAAAAACTGACAAAAGTGTCGGATAAATGTGCGGGGAAGGTGTTGATTCCCATGGCAGGCGCGGGGCAGCGCTTTGCCGATGCGGGCTACCGCGTACATAAACCGGCGATTCCCACCATTGACCGATACGACGGGACAGAAAAGCCGATGGTTGTCTGTGCCACAAAGGATTTGCCGGGGGTGGCGGCGGACGGGAGCAATGTGATCTATGTGGACCGCACATTCCACCGGGAAGACGGCGTGGAGGACGCCATCAGAACATATTATGAAAAAGCGCAGTTTATCACAATCGACCGGCTCACGGAGGGACAGGCATGTACCTGTATGCTGGCAAAAGAGTATTTAGACCCGGAGGAGGAGCTTCTGATCGCGGGCTGTGACAACGGGATGGACATTGACCAGACAGCGTTTGAGGAGACGAAGCAGACTTGCGACTGTATTGTGTTTACTTATCGCCACAATGAAGCGGTGCTGCAAAATCCCAATGCCTACGGCTGGATGCTTACGGATGAGGAGGGAACTATCACTGGGACATCCATCAAAAAGGCGATTTCCGACACGCCCATGGAGGACCCGGCGGTGGTGGCGACTTTCTGGTTTAAGAGGGCGAAGATCTTTTTGGACGCCACGGAGAAAATGATCCGGGAAAATGACAGGATCAATGGAGAATTCTATGTAGACCAGACAGTGAAACATGTGTTAGACTTAGGATATCGTGCGAAGATTTTTGATATAGACCGTTATGTGGGCTGGGGAACGCCTGCGGACTACGAGGGATATCAGAATACATATGCGTATTTTAAAGCATTCCTTATGCGGGAAGGTTTGATTTCTGCGGAAAAATGAATCGGGTTGTCAGGCGCATTTTTGGCAAGCGCTGTGTGAGGCATACAACGGCGATTTAAAAGGAATACAGAAAGATATGGGCTGTAGGATGTTACATACGCTCGACATGGAGAAAAATTATCAGAAGTATTTGAAAACTGCCATTTTAGTGGGGGTCTTATTTAAGTTACTTCTGATGGGGCTTTTTTCCTCCGATTATCAGGATGAGATGTTCATTCCGTTTGTGGATCTTTTTTTGTGCGGGGAGAATCCGTATCAGATTTACTATGACAACGGACTGCTCCCTTCTTTTCCCTATCCGCCCGTCATGCTTCTGGTGGAATGTATCGGCGGTGTTTTTGTCACTTTTATCACCGGGATGCCGGTTTTTTTAAGGAATCTGATCTTTAAACTGCCTATCCTTCTGGCGGATCTTCTCGGTTTGTATTATCTGTTTCGTATTTCCAGAGATAAAAGAAAATATATACTGGCGCTGTATTTTTTGTCGCCGATTATTTTGTACGCGTCCTACATGCATGGTCAGCTTGATCTGATCCCCACCGTGTTTCTGGTGGGTGCGGTTTATTATCTGAGCGAAATGGGCGTGGCGGCGAAAAGGGAGCGTGTATATGAGTGGAAGTTCATTCTTTTTCTTACGCTGGCACTTGCTTCAAAATTTCATATTGCGGCGGCGCTGCCTCTCTTTTTTCTCTATATTTATAAGAGAAAAGGCTGGAGGAAGGCAGTATGGATGACGGGGCTGCCGATTGTTTTGACGGTGGCGGTCGTACTGCCCTTCTGGGGAAGCGGTTTTGTCAATATGGTTTTGTTAAACAAGGAGCAGCAGGCGATCAGTAAGGTGTATTTCGATTACGGAAACGCGCATCTGCTTCTGACTGTGCTGGTTTTACTCTTTCTTTACTTTCAGGCGTTTCGGGTTAATCAGATGAACCGGGACCTCTTAATCAGTATGACAGGGCTTTTGTTTTCGGCATTTCTCGCCTTTGTCCCGGCAATGCCGGCATGGTTTATCTGGATTGTGCCGTTTTTCATGCTGTATCTGGCGAGGCAGAGCGAGAGCCGGGGGAAGATGGTATTTGTCTACGGCGGATTTAATGTGTTGTATCTTCTGTATTACATTTTTTTTCACACAACGCAGTTTGTAGATTTATATTTTCTGGGCAGAAGTCTTGCCTTTTTAAAACGGTCTGACGACAGTGTCAGAGATATCGTCTTTTCGCTGATGGTTGGCGTTTTTCTGATTCTGGTAGTCTGTATGTATCTCTACGGCGTAGGAAGTAATTCTTATTACCGCAGGAGGAATCGTCCTTTTACCATCGGCGTTGCCGGGGACAGCGGTGCGGGAAAGACCAGACTTGTAAAAACGTTGGAGGCGCTTTTGTCAAAGGAACGGGTGCTCGCGCTGGAAGGGGACGGCGACCATAAGTGGGAGCGCGGCGATCGGAAATGGGAAGAAATGACGCACTTAAACCCCCGCGCCAATTATCTTTACAGACAGGCGGAAGATTTGAAGGTGCTCCGCGGAAACAATACGATAAAACGCGCGGATTATGACCACAAAACGGGTACATTTACACGAAAGAGAAGGTTGTCGCCAAAGCCCTATGTCGTTTTGTGCGGGCTGCATTCTCTGTATCTGCCGCAAATGAGGCAGGTGCTTGATATGAAGGTGTATCTGGATACGGACGAAGCGCTTAGGTGCCACTGGAAACTTTGCCGGGATCAGGGCGAGCGGGGACATGACAGGGCGGCGGTCCTTGAGCAGATTAAGGCGAGGCGCGGGGACGCTGAGAAATATATCTATCCGCAGAGACAGTATGCCGATCTGGTGATCCGGTATTTTGATGAGACGCTTTTAAAGAGACCGGAAAAGGCGGGGCAATTGCGGGAGATTACATTGGGCGTGGAGTTTGTGCTGGATGCGGGGATTAACGTGGAGCCGCTGCTTACGCTTCTGCGCGACCGGGGCGTTCCGGGTGAGCTGTCATACGACGATCTTCTGCATCAGAAAGTTTCCTTCCGCGGGGAGGATCTGAATGCCGGCAAAAATGTCTGGGCAAAAACGGCGGTAGCAGTAATTCCGCAGATTGAGGATTTGACGGGCGGCAGTATCCTCTGGGAAGAGGGCGCGGGCGGATTGGTGCAGTTAATGCTTCTTCTTGTGATCGGCGAGATCATGAAGAGGGATTAAAATAAAGAAATTGTAAAAGAAGGGGTAACTATGCGAACAAGGAATAGTTACGAAGGGGCAAGCAGATGATAAAGGCAGTAATTTTTGATCTGGACGATACCTTGTATGATTACAAAGCATTGGAGAGGGCGGCCTTTGAGTGTGTGGGAGAGCTTGTGCGCGAGCGGCTTGGCGTGAGTGAAGAACAGTATGAGGATGCATTTATGCGTGCCAGACAGGTTACCAAGGAAATGCTTGGTGAGACGGCGACTTCCCACAGCAGAATGCTGTATTTTCAAAAGACGTTGGAATATCTGGATATCAGACCGCTGTATCTGGCGCTTGAAATGTATGAGACTTACTGGGGATTCTTTCTGGACAATATGAGTCTCTATGCCGGTGCCAGAGACCTTCTGGAGGCACTACATGAAAAATATATCCGTGTGGGAGTCTGCACGGATCTGCTGGCGCATATCCAGCATCGGAAACTGCGCAGGCTCGGGATGATGGATGATGTGGACTGTATGGTGACGAGCGAGGAAGCGGGCGTGGAGAAACCGTCGCCGGGGATTTTTAAGCTGTGTATTGAGAAACTCCGGCTGCCCGCAGAGGAGGTCTGCTTTGTGGGGGACAATCTGGAACGGGATGTGAAGGGCGCGATGGCGGCGGGACTGCAGGCGATCTGGTTTCACCCGGAGACTCTGCAGGAAGAAAAGGCGCAGGACGGCATCGACGTTGTATCAGATTATGGGGAGCTGTATGAGCTGCTCAGCGGGAAAATTGAAGGCGGTCTGGCAGGACAAAGAGGGAGAGATTCGTGAAACTATCAATTGTGGTACCGTGTTACAATGAAAAAGATAATATACCGTTGCTTTTAGAACGTTTTAACGAGGTAATCAAAAGACAGGATATGGAAGTTATTCTGGTGGATAACGGCTCCACGGACGGCAGCGCAGACGTGCTTGGAGAGCTGATACCCCGCTACGCCTTTGCGAGAACAGTGACGGTCGGGGTAAATCAAGGATATGGTTACGGAATTTTACAAGGGCTGAAGGAATGCAGGGGGGAGTATATAGGCTGGACCCATGCGGATCTGCAGACGGATCCCGGAGATATTGTGCGTGCTCTGGAACTGATAGAAAAGGAGAGAGGGCTTGTCTTTGTGAAGGGAAACCGGAAAGGCAGACCGCTTTTTGACGTATTTTTTACCGTGGGCATGAGTGTTTTTGAAACCTGTTATCTGCACGAAAAACTTTATGATATCAATGCCCAGCCCAACATTTTCCCGAAGATTTTCTTTGATGAATGGCAGGAACCGCCCCATGACTTTTCACTGGATCTGTACGCACTGTACATGGCGAGGAAAAAGGGGCTTAAGGTATTGCGGTTCCCGGTAGTATTTCCCGAGAGAGTGCACGGCACGTCGAAGTGGAATACGGGATTTGGAGCTAAGTGGAAATTTATCAAGAGGACGATTGACTTCAGTGTGAAACTGAAGAAAAGCGGAAGCCTGCAGAATCAAGAACGTCTGAGGACTTTTGCAGGTGAATCCGGGAAGCAGAATTAAGCCCTCGGAGTAATCGGCAATGCGGATAGAAATATGTGAGTAAATGGTAATAGAGATAGAAAAAATGGAGAGAACGCAATGGCAACAGAATACATAGCGCACAGAATTAACACAAAAGAGGAACTTTTACAACTGCCGGAAGAGTACGGTGTCGAGCTGGATCTGCGGGATGATCTGAACGGGCGGATTTATATCTGTCATAATCCTTTTGAGCCGGGAGAAGATTTTGAGGAGTACTGCAAAGTATATCATCACGGCACCATGATTCTGAATATCAAGAGCGAGCGCATCGAGCATAAGGCATTGGAGTATATGGAAAAGTATCAGATCAGAAGATATTTTTTTCTGGATTCTTCTTTTCCGATGATCAAACTGCTGACGGACATGGGCGTGAAACAGGTGGCGCTTCGTTTCAGCGAGCTGGAAGGGCTGGATACCATACGCAATATGGCGGGGCGTGCAGAGTGGATCTGGGTGGATTGTTTTACGAAAGTGCCCATTGACAGAGAAAGTTATGAGGAATTAAAATCTCTTGGCTATAAGCTCTGTTTTGTGTCCCCGGAACTGGAGGGGCAGGAGGAGAAGATTGCGGAGTATAGGAGATATATAGAAGAGCAGGGCATTGTTTTCGATGCCGTGTGTACGAAGAGTTATCATATTATGGACTGGATGTAAGTTGTTGTTCTTCACACCCGCGCCATGCACTTGCTGCATGGTGTCGGAAACGGAGAGGTCATAAATTTTAAAGCAAAAGATTACAAATGGAAATGAAATTCGATGCAGGCGTGATGGAGGTGCGTTTGCATTTTTGATATGGAGGATAAGATGCTGGGATTGAAAAAGGAATGGCAGAAAAAAGCCAGTATGGCGGCGGCAGTTTTTTTTACGCTGGCGGCAGGTATGCTTTTGTTTTACAGACACTGGCAGTTTGAACTGCCGTTATATCCAAATGTGGATGAGCAGCTTTCGCTCGGCTGCATTTATGAGCTGCTGGGGCAGCATCTCTATGCGGGAGACATCTATGTGCTTGATTTTTTCCGTTATCCCCATCTGACTTTTTATTACGCGGCGGTGGGTGCGCGCATTCTGGGGAAATTTCTGGCGGGCGTGGATACCGTGGTGCTTTTGCGCTATGTAATCTGCGGCACGGCGCTTCTCTCAAATGTGTGTGTTTATTTCAGCGTTAAGATTATGACGGGCAGCCGGAAATATGCCTATCTGGGATTCCTTCTTTCTGTGTTTTCTTTATATGGATACGCCTATTTGTATTATACGGGACCAGACACGCTTCTGTACGCGGTGGCGAACCTTATTCTGCTTCTGGGGTGTCTCGTCTGGCGGGAGAAGGATGAGGAGCGGGCGGTTTATCTCTGGTACCCGATGCTCGCGGTCTGTATCGGTCTGGCAACGGCGGCTAAGTATCACGGCATTGTCTTCGGCGTTTTCTGGCTGGCGCTGCATATCGGCAAAAAGTATTGGAAACGGCACAGGAATAATTATCTCTTCTTTCTGGACTGTATTGTGCTGGCGCTGACTTTCGTGCTCTGTAATTATTCGCTTTTCTTTCATTTTAAGACCTTTATCGGGGACAATTTATATAATCTGAACCATTATGCGTGGGGGCATCCCGGCATTGAACATAACTTACCGTTTCTTGGATATCTGGAGGCATACGCGCTGTCCTCTTATGGAATTTTTGGCGGACTGCTATTGCTTTTGGGGATTGTGTATCTGGTGCGGAGAAAAGTGTGGGGAGAGCTTGTTATCTTTTCCTTGATGCCGTTTTTGATTCTGGTGCTCTTGTCGAAGTACAGCATTGTTCTTGGCAGAAACATGTCCCTTGTTCTGCCTTTCGGCTTCTTGTTTATGACTTACGGGCTGATGGAGGCAGAGGAGTTTTTTGAAAAATTGTGGGTCAGATACGGCAAAGCAGGACAGAAGAAATCTTCGGGGAAAACGCCAGAAAAAGATATGGAGCATAGTAGCCGGGCGGCAGGTGGCAAGTTTTCGGGGAAAACGGCAGCCGCCGCGGTGGCGTTTCTCGTACTTTGCAACACGGCAACGGTGCTTGGCAATTACCGCTATGGTCTGACTTACGACCATGCGGCGGCATATATTGCGGAAAACATACCTGCGGGCGCAAAGGTTTACTGTACATCCTACATGCCGCTGATGGATGAGCAAAAGTATGAGATTGTGGAGATCGGGGAGGATATTTCCCTTTTGCCGGAAAAGCTTGCTGAAAACGAATATTTTATTGACGTGGAGTACGCAACCGGGTACTTTTCCCAGAAAAAGGACTATCTGCTCTTCCGGGGAGGGGATATGTACCCGGACAAAAAAGCGGCGTATGAACAGAAGACGGGAGCATACACCGTCGTGGAAAGCTGGCAGGGCGTCTCCTATGGCGGAGAGTGGAAATACCGAATCGGGTATTTTGACCTGTTTACAAAGAGTCCCACCGCGTATTATGTGGGACCGTCAATTACCATTTATCAATAAAATATTCTGCAGCAGTTAACGGAACGCATAATTATTTCGCTTACATAAAACATTTTTTGATGATAAAATGTAATCGAAAGGCAGGTTATATTATGCGTTGGATACCGCTGCAGAAGGCAGACAGCAGAAAGTGGAGACTCTGTGCCCTGTATGATGACTGTATGACATATGAAGTTACAACATTAGAATCTGAGCATGTAGAAACGATTCTGTCCTATGCAGCGTATATGAACGATGGCATAGACGGCGGAATAGAAACAGAAGTTCTGGAAAAATTGGAGAAACTGAAAAAGCAGTATAAATTAAGCTAAAAATTCACGTAAAAGCACTTCCAGTTCCTCGGCTTCAGAGGGGGTAAAAGCCGGGGAACTTTTTTTGTGCTCCGCATTTTTCTCGAAGAGAGGTTCCTTTTCTGCGGCGGCATTTTCGCTGACAGGATTGTCCAGACCGGCTGCCGCATTTTTGGGCTTCTGTGCGGAATCCTCCATACCCACCATGCGCATGTCAAGGCGCGTCTGTTCCAGACGGTTGGACAGATGATTTTCCAGATAATCCACCAGATTGGTGCGCAGCATATTTACTTTGCCGGGCAGATCAATCAGAGAGGTGGCGGCAAAATAGAGGTACAGACCAAGAAAGCTGACGAGATAAAAAGGCGCGATCATCAAAAAAGTTTCCTCCTGAATAATGCTGATACAGGCGCCGATCCCTGCCACCAGCACGGAGAGCAGCGTAAGCTGTCCCGAAAGGTGTCGGAAAAAGGCCACGGGAATTTTTCCGAGGCTGATCTGGTTTAAAAACTTGTCCACAAAAACGGGAACATTGGGAATGGTTTCGTGGAGCTGTCTGCAGCTTGTGAATTTTAACTTCAGTTGCTGCAGGGATTTATTTTTGGTGGCGGACATGTTTTCCGTTTCCCGAATGAGCCTGCGGTATAGCACACCGAGCAGAATCTGGCATAAAATACTGCAAAAGAGCAATGTCAGGATAACAAACATGAAATATTTATGACGAAAAAAAAGTGCAAGCATGGTTACCTCCGTTATATAGAGTGCATACTTATATTATATTGGGTTTTTTTCTGGAAAAAAGACCTAAGGCATCGACAGATTTCGCATATGACCGCATAAGGAGTCGGGACGCATTTTCTTGCACTATGGGGATTGATGATATATACTTTATGGTAGATGGTAAATAGTGCCAGAAAGAATGAGGAGGAAACGGATATGATTTTTCAGCCGAAGGGCGTCTGTTCCAATGCGATAGACGTGGAACTGGAAGAAGGTATTATCAAATCTGTGAAATTTACAGGCGGATGCAACGGCAATACGCAGGGTATTTCCCGACTGGTTGTCGGCATGAAGGCGGAGGATGCGATCAGCAGACTGAAAGGGATCAAGTGTGGATTTAAAAGCACATCCTGTCCGGATCAGTTAGCATGTGCTCTGGAACAGATGTTAGAAAACGCGTGAAAGGCTTGGATGTTACTATGGGCAAAAAGATTGTATTGACAGGCGGCGGCACCGCCGGACATGTGACGCCGAATATGGCGTTGATTCCCAGACTCCGGGAATTAGAATATGACATTGTATATATGGGATCCTACGACGGGATTGAAAAGAAACTGATCGAGGATTTTGATATTCCTTACTATGGCATTGCAACCGGCAAATTCAGGCGGTATTTTGATCCCAAAAATTTCTCCGACCCGTTTCGTGTCATTAAGGGGATGCGGGAGGCAAGAAAGTACCTGAAGGAGATTAAGCCCGACGTGCTCTTTTCCAAGGGTGGTTTTGTCAGCGTGCCTGTGGTGCGCGCGGCGGCGTCTCTGGGGATACCTTGTATTATCCACGAATCTGACATGACGCCCGGACTGGCAAATAAGCTTTGTATTCCCGTAGCGAAAAAAGTCTGCTGTAATTTTCCGGAGACTTTCAGCCAGTTACCTGCGGCGAAAGCGGTGCTGACGGGTTCGCCGATCCGCAAGGAACTTGCCATGGGAGACAAGGAGGCAGCGTACCGGCTGTGCGGCTTTGACAACACGAAGCCTGTCATTATGGTAGTGGGCGGAAGTCTCGGCTCGGCGGCGATCAATCAGGCGGTCAGGGATGTCCTGCCGGAGCTTCTGAAAGATTTTCAGGTGGTGCATCTGTGCGGGAAGGAAAAGGTGGATAATCTCCTGCTCACCACACAGGGCTACAAACAGTTTGAGTATGTAAAATCTGAATTGAAAGATATTTTCGCGATGGCGGATATCGTGATTTCCCGTGCCGGCGCCAACGCGATCAGCGAGATTCTGGCGCTGAAAAAGCCGAATATCCTTATTCCGCTGCCCTCATCCAGCAGCAGAGGGGACCAGCTTCTGAATGCAAAGTCCTATGAATCGCAGGGGTTCAGCATTGTGATCGATGAGGATGACCTGACAAACAAGCTGCTTCTTGAAAAGATCCAGGAGCTGTACTTTAACAGGTTTACCTATATCGACGCGATGAAGAAGAGCAGCCAGAGGGATGCGATTGGTACCATTATCGGGCTGATTGAGGAGACGGTGAAAGAGAAGTAAGAGAGAAGCGTTGCAATAAATGTCATTGTGTACGGCGGTACACTTGTCATAGAAACTGAAAAATTGGCACGTATATGTGCTTGAAAAAAGGAGGACAAGATGAGCAAAGTTACGTTTGACTATTCAAAAGCAGCATCCTTTATTGGGGAGAACGAAGTGGAGTCCATGAAGAAGCTGGCGCTTGACGCAAAAGAGGTACTTGTGAGCAAGTCGGGTGCGGGCAATGATTTCCTTGGATGGATCGATCTGCCGGTGGACTATGACAAGGAGGAGTTTGCGCGGATCAAGAAAGCGGCGGAGAAAATTCAGGGCGATTCCGAAGTGCTTGTGGTAATCGGTATCGGCGGTTCCTATCTGGGCGCGCGCGCGGCGATCGAGTTTTTGCGCCACAGCTTCTACAATGTGGTGGACAAGTCTGTCAGAAAAACACCCGAAATTTATTTTGTAGGTAATTCCATCAGTTCTACTTATATTAAGCACCTGATCGACGTGATCGGGGACAGGGATTTCTCCATCAACATGATCTCCAAGTCCGGCACGACTACGGAACCTGCAATCGCGTTCCGCGTATTCAAAGAAATGGCAGAGAAGAAATACGGCAAGGAAGGTGCGGCGAAGAGAATTTACGCCACTACCGACAAGGCAAGAGGATCCCTTAAGAATCTGGCGAATGAGGAAGGCTACGAGAGCTTTGTTGTTCCCGACGATGTGGGCGGACGTTTCTCCGTGCTGACAGCGGTAGGGTTACTTCCCATCGCGGTGTCCGGCGCGGATATCGACAAGCTGATGGAGGGCGCGGCAGAAGGCAGAAAGATGGCTCTGGAAGCTCCTTTCGAGGAGAACGATGCTGTGAAATACGCGGCGCTGCGCAATATCCTGCTGAGAAAGGGCAAAGTGATTGAGATTCTGGCGAACTACGAGCCCAGCGCACACTATGTTTCCGAGTGGTGGAAACAGCTTTACGGCGAGTCCGAGGGCAAGGATCAGAAAGGTATCTTCCCGGCAAGCGTGGATCTGACCACCGACCTGCACTCCATGGGACAGTTTATTCAGGACGGTTCCCGCACCATGTTTGAGACGGTGCTCAATATTGAGACAAGCAGGGAAGAGATTATCATTGGCGAGGAGCCTGTGGATCTGGACGGACTCAATTATCTGGCGGGCAAGAACGTGGATTTCGTCAACAAGAGCGCGATGAACGGCACGATTCTGGCGCACACCGACGGGCAGGTTCCGAACTTTATGATCAACGTGCCCGAAGTAAACGAGTTCTATCTGGGCGAGCTGTTCTACTTCTTTGAGTTTGCCTGCGGCGTCAGCGGCTATCTCCTCGGTGTGAATCCGTTTAACCAGCCGGGCGTGGAGAGCTACAAGAAGAACATGTTCGCGCTTCTCGGCAAGCCGGGGTATGAGGCGCAGAGGGAAGAGCTGCTGAAGAGGCTGTAAGTAAAAGTAAGTTTCATGATAATAGGTTACGGTATGGAAAGCAGGTGATTGTATGGTCATGACAGACAGTCAGTTTAAAGGTTTTATCAGATTTGTTTTGGACGATATCAAAGAAGTGCTTGAAAATATGCCGGACAGTAAGGAAAAAGAAAAGCTGCAAAAGGTAGCGGATAATTTACAGCAGACACTTGAGGATTAAAGTGTGATTGTATGATAAAACAGGCGCATATCTCCATAAGGGGGTATGCGCCAAAATTTTTTGATTTGAAAAAGGGTATACAGATGTGGTATTTTAAAATAATCGGACATTGTCAGATAAAAAGGTTGAATAAATTCTCTGATGAACAATTTATTCAACCAAAAATTTGTGCAGAAGCATCACAAATTTGCTTGATCGCAGAGTAGAATTTGAAATTCTGCTCGCGTTCCTCAGCATTGAATGCTTCGGAATGGAGGAAAAGATGAAAACAAAATGTAATCCTATATTATATTCTGATTTTCCGGATCCGGATATTATCAGGGTTGGCGATACTTATTATATGGCAAGCACGACGATGCACTTTATGCCCGGCTGCGATATTCTGCGCTCTTATGATCTTATGAACTGGGAGTTTGTAACCCATGCGTACGGGACGCTGGAGGACACTCCCGGGCACCGGCTGGAGGGCGGAAAGCATATTTACGGGCAGGGAATGTGGGCGCCGTCCTTTCGGTATCACGAGGGTATTTTTTATCTCTGCTTTACGGCGAACGATACGCACAAAACATATCTCATGACGGCACGGAATCCTGCCGGACCGTGGAGAGTGGAAAATATAGAGGGGTTTTATCATGACAGCTCTCTGTTTTTCGATGACGACGGAAAAGTGTATATCGTATATGGGAATACGGAGCTGTATCTGACACAGTTGAGGGCAGATCTGAAAGGACCTCTTGAAGGAGGGCTTCACAGACGGATTGTCCGGGACAAGGGAGCGCTTCATCTTGGCTATGAAGGCTCCCATCTGTACAAAAAGGATGGGAGATACTATCTGTTTACGTGTCATATTCCCGCTTGGGGGAATGAGAGAAAAACGGAAGACTGTTTTATTGCGGATTCTCTGGAAGGGGAGTTCAGAGGGAAATGCATTATAGACGATGATATGGGGTTTCACAATCTGGGTGTTGCGCAGGGGGGCATGGTGGATACGCCGGAGGGAGACTGGTATTTGTTTATGTTTCAGGACAGGGGAGCGGTCGGCAGAGTGCCTTTGGTGATGCCGTTACATTTCGATGATGCGGGATATCCGACTATCGGAAAGGACGGCAAGGTGCCGGTTCATGTTTCTGTGCCCGGTACCAGACCGGATCATGTCTATCAGCCTTTGAACGGCAGCGACGATTTCCTGTACCAGACTGACGAAAACGGCAGGGTACATTTAAAACCTTTCTGGCAGTTTAATCATAATCCGATTGACAGGCTGTGGTCTGTGACTGAGCGGCAGGGTGCATTTCGGGTTTACACGGAGGAAGTCTGTGACTGTCTGCCCTTTGCGCATAATGTGCTGACCCAGAGGAGTTATGGACCGGCGTGCGCCGCCTGGGTGACAGTGGACGGAAGCAGAATGAAAGACGGGGATTATGCCGGTATTTGCGCATGGATCGGCGGCTATGGGGCAATCGCGCTGACAAAGGACAAAGGAGACTACTATCTGGTGATGTTTGCGAGACCTGCCGCGGATGAAACGGTGGAAGCAGACCCGGATTTTCTGAGTACGCCCGTAGAATATGAGAGAATCCCGCTGCCTTCTTCAAGCGCTGTGTTGAGAGTAGATTTGGATTTCAAAGACAAAAAGGATACGGCTGACTTTTTCTATGAGGAGGACGGAAGATGGAAGGCGCTTGGAATCAGCCACCGGCTGTTCTTTAAGCTGGATCATTTTACCGGATGCAGATTTGGCCTGTTTGCGTATGCCACGCGGCAGCCCGGAGGACATGTTGACTTTATGAAGTTCAGATACCGGATTGGGGAGGAGCATGGGCAGATACAGGAGAAAGCTTGAAAACTTTATGAATGACTTTAATGTCAGAAAAAAGCTGTTTATCATTTATGTTTTCTGCGTGATCATACCGTTGGTTCTGACTGACAGCATTATCTTATATATTTTGCTTGATGCGGAAAAAAAGGAACAGCTTTATGAGTTTGAAAATCTTGCTAATGCAGTCAGGTATAATCTGGAGTATACTTTTGAGGAAGTTGTTAAAGAAATGAACGATATCTATGTGGACAGTGAAATTAACAGCTTTCTGAATGAAAACTACAGGGACGGATATGCGTTTTTTGCCGCCAGCGTGGAGTTTGCGAGAAAAAAGTCTCTGGATATGCCGGGCGGATATGATATTTCCAATGTGGTCATATATGCGGACAATGATACCATTGTAAACGGCGGTCATTATTACCGTTTGTCTGAGGCAGAGAATACGGAGTGGTATCGCAAATATCTGGATTCGGAAAAGGGATTAACCTTTGTGTCGTATTATGTCGGTAAGTCTGATATGTCGGCATTGTCCATGCGACGGATTTCTTTAGTCAGGCGCCTCGATTATTTTAAAAAGGACAGTTGTGAAAAAATCCTCAGAGTGGATCTGGATTATAACCGCATCCTCAGAGAACTGACACAGATTAGTTTTGGAAATCAGATTTATGTGTGTCAGGGAGACCGGATTTTGTTTTCCAACGGGAAGCATTCCGGCAGTCAGGAGGATTTTCACACGCTTACGGGAGAAGAGCAGATTGCATTTAAAAGCTCTTTTGAGATGTACGGGCAGGAAATGGATGTGCTGATTATGGAGCCGCAAAGTTCTGTGTTTCAGAATTTAGAAAAGCATGTTCCTCTGATTATTTTCCTGGTAGTGATAAATCTTCTTCTGCCGATGATCATGGTTTCTACGGTAAATAAATCCTTTACCGGCAGGCTTTGGGAGTTGAGCGCCGCGTTTGACCAGATACAGGAGGGAACGCTGCAGGGGATAGAGAATGCGAGAGGTAAGGATGAAATCGGAACATTGATGAGGAACTATAACCGCATGGTAAAGAAGATGAATGACCTGATCCTCCATGTATATAAAAACAGGCTGGAGAAACAGGAGATAGAGCTTGCCAGACAAAATGCGGAGCTTCTTGCCTTACACAGCCAGATCAATCCCCATTTTCTCTTTAACGTGCTGGAAAGCATCCGGATGCGGTCGCTGATTCAGGGAGAGGAGGTGACGGCAGGTATGATAGAAAAGCTGGCGATTCTGGAACGGCAGAATATCAACTGGGCATCCGATCATGTAAAGCTGGAGGAGGAAATGAGTTTCGTGGAAGCATATCTGGAACTGCAGCAATACCGTTTCGGAAATCGGCTGCGATATGAGATGGACTTGCCGGAGATATGCGCGGATTATTATGTGCCTAAGCTGACACTTACAACGTTTGTGGAAAATGCCTGTGTTCACGGCATGGAAAAAAAGACTTCTACCTGCTGGATATACGTGCGGGTATATCTGAAAAATCCGTTTTTGTATATTGAGATAGAAGATACGGGGAGCGGAATGGATGAGACAACCGTAGCGAAGATGAATGAGAGTATGTGTAACTGCACGATTGACGATATCAAGGAAAATGAGCATATCGGCATTATCAATGCGTGTCTTCGCCTTAAGAGGATTTCCAAAGGTAATGTACTATTCTCTTTGGAGAGCGAGGAAGGCGTCGGAACATTTATGACGATCAAGGTGGAGTCGGAGTACTTGCTGATGAAAGAATAGGAAGGGCTGCATAATGTTGATGAAAGTAATGTTGGTGGATGATGAACCTTTTATACTGCAGGGATTATCGGTAATTATCGACTGGGAAACGGAAGGGTTTGAGATTGTGAAGAAAGCTTCCGACGGAGAGGAGGCGATTGCATATCTCAGGGAGAATAAAGTCGATCTCATTATCACGGATATTCGTATGCCAAAAATCACCGGTATTGAACTGCTGGAAACAGTGAGGGAGGAACAGATTTCTGACGCCTACATATTTATTCTGAGCGGATATAATGACTTCAAGTACGCACAGGCGGCGATCCGTTATTCCGCCATGGAGTATATTTTAAAGCCGGTGCAGAAGGAGCAGCTTCTCGAAAGTGTCAGGCGGGTGGCGGCAAAGACGGAGAACAGAATACAGGAAGAGCTGGACAGCCGCCGGATGCAGAGAGGGTATCTGTTACAGAATATGACGGCATTGCTGCAAGGTAAAGGAAAGGAGGAGAACCTGACTTATGTGAGAGAAAACTTTCGCTGCGGGCAGGGAATCCGATATCTTCATATCTGCCTGAATGACCTTCTTGCGCTGGAAGAAATGTCGGATGAGGAAGTATCTGAACTAAAGGACGGTGTATACGAGCAGGTATCCCAGTACTTGCGGGAGGATGCAGATCATCTGTTTAAGGATTTCTTTGTGTATGAGGAAGATTATGAAATCGGATTTATCTATTGCGAATATATGACGAAGGAAAAAAAGCTTTCGGAGGAAGAGTTTATGAAGGCTTTGCAAAAAACGGCGCAGAGTGGCAGTAAAAATCTGCCGGTAATCCTGCTTGTGGGGAAAAGGGTGGAGGATATTACGAAGATTTCCCATTCCTACAGTTCCGCCTGCGTTCTTCGTTCCTTTAAGGGGTTTCAAGATACGAAAAGCGTTTATTATTATGAGAAAGAAGTGCAGGTTAATCCTTCCGGAACCGTTCTTTGTAAACAGCCTTTGGACGATCTGGTGACGGCTGTCAATGAGAACGATACGCTTCGGATCAATAAGAGCGTGGATTTGCTTTTCTCAGAGATGGATAAGCTGGATCGGAACAGAGAGACCGTGACAATGAATCTGAGCTGGCTGATTTTCCGGCTTTTGGATCTGGCGGCGGAACAGGACGAGTCCGTCAATCAGGATGAGGTGCTTTCTTATATCAGCGGCAGTGTGTCCAGAGAAGAAATCATTCGGGGCAGCAGGGCACATCTGCGCATGTTTGCCTGCGAGTATGCGGAGTATCTCGTGCAGCTTCGCAAGAATGTGTCGAAAGGGGTTCTCACGGAGATTGAGAATGAAATCAGGGAGCGTTATGCGGAGAACCTGACGCTGCGGGAGCTGGGGCAGAAATATTATATCAACAGCTCTTATCTCGGACAAATTTTCCGAAAACGGTATGGACAGTCCTTTAAGAACTACCTGAATAACTACAGAATCACAGAGGCGGCATCCCAGTTGATTAGAACCGATAAAAAGATTGGTCAGATTGCCGAGGATGTGGGGTATCGGGACTTGGACTATTTTATCAGTCGTTTTATAGAGCAGGAGGGTTGTACGCCTTCCCGGTACCGTAAGAGCGCAAGAGCAGAGGAATGAAAAAGAAAAAGGCAGGCCCGGTAAATTCTAGCAGCTAGAATTTATCGGGTTTATTTATAGAGTTTATCGGGTTGAAGGTTTTCGTCCATGTAATAAAATTGTAGTATCACAAAAAATCATGAGGGAGGACAAACGAATGAAAAGAAAGAAACTGACAGCGCTTTTGTTGACAGTGGCGATGACAGCGTCCGTTCTTGTCGGCTGCGGCGGCGGTGATGCGGGCGGAAGCACGGAAACAATGGGTTCCCCGGAAACTGAGGGGGGGGGGTTGGATGAAACGGCAGGAACATCCGAAGACGGTAAAGAGATTATCGACTTTACGATGTTTATCGCCATGCCCGGTCCTGAGATTAACGACGGCAACGAGATTCAGGAAATTATCGCACAGAAGACCGGCGTGAGGGTAAAGGAGACATGGCTTACCGGTCAGACGGCGGCCGAAGCTGTGGGAACGATCATTGCCGGAGGGGAGTATCCTGATTTTATAGATGGCGGCGACGGTCAGATGGCGTTATATGATGCCGATGCACTGGTTGCATGGGACGACTATCTTGACAAATATCCGAAGCTGAAGGAAATGTATTCCGATGAGGAGTGGGACAGATTCCGTCAGGCGGACGGCAAAATTTACTGGGCAAATATTTTCCAGAATACATACGGCGAGTCCAAGGCGACAACCCACAATGACGAGGCTTTCTGGATTCAGGCAAAAGTGCTTGCGTGGGACAATTATCCGGAGATCAAAACATTAGACCAGTATTTTGATCTGCTCGAGCGTTACGCGGAGGCAAATCCGGCGATGGAGGACGGCACGGAGATTATTCCTTACACCATTTTGTGTGAGGACTGGAGATATTTCTGTATCGAAAATGCGGGACAGTTCCTCGACGGTTATCCGAACGACGGCTCGGTTATCGTAAATACCGACACCATGAAGATTGAAGATTATAACACCAGCGATACGACCCAGAGATATTTGAAGAAACTGAACGAGGAATATAACAAAGGCATCGTTGATCATGAGTTTGCAACCCAGACCTATGACGAATATATCGCAAAGCTTTCTACCGGCCGCGTGCTCGGTATGTGCGATCAGTGGTGGGATTTTGCGTACACCGTAAACGATGTATTTAAGCAGCAGGGTCTTGATTTGAAGGGATGCAACTATGTTCCTCTCGGCCTTACCATTGATGAAGGCATGGATAACATGTGGCATACCTACGGGGATACGCAGAATACGGCAAACGGCGTGGCGATTACCACAAGCTGTAAGGACGTGGATGCAGCCTTCCAGTTCTTAGAGGACTGTCTGGATCAGGAGATCCACGATCTCAGATATTGGGGTATTGAGGGTGTAGATTATATGGTAGATGAGGATGGCCTCTACTACAGAACCGAAGAGCAGAGAATGCAGTGCGCGAATACGGAGTATAAGGCATCTCATCTGTGCAATTATTCCTATCTGCCGCAGTATCTGGGAACCAGCAGGGACGGCAAGAACGCGATGCAGCCCACGGAGCAGACCTCTGAGTTTTTTGCCAGCCTGGCACAGCCGCTGGTAGACTGCTTTAACGCATACGGTGTTACCACCTATGTGGAAATGGTTGGCTCTGTAGATAAAGAGACAGGTCCTTGGTTCCCGATGTACTCTTACTCCAACAACATGACGACGGAGACTCCCGGCGGCGTGGCGTGGACCAAGATGGGAGAGGTGAAGCATGAATGGCTTCCCAAGGTAGTTATGTCGGATTCTTTTGACTCTGCATGGAGCGATTATATGACGGCGTACAGCGCATGTGCACCGGAAGATTTCCTTTCCGAGATGCAGGCGGAGCTTGACCGCAGGGCGGGGCAGGCACAGTAAACACATGCAGGGAACGACCTGAAGACAGTGGAGGGGGACTATATTGCGATAGCAGCTATGTAGTTCCCCTTATTTCTCGAAACAGTTGTGGGCATAGAAGGAGATGGAATATGAGTCGGGGGAAAAAACAGGCGAAACAGAAAATTACATGGAAAGAGGTGAAACGGCAGAAGGTATTGCTCATCTGGGCAACGCTTTTTGTGATTTACGGTTTTATTTTCTATTATCTGCCGCTTGGCGGCTGGATTATGGCGTTTCAGAATTATAAGCCAAAAACAGGATTGCTTCACTCTAAATTCATTGGTCTTGACAAATTTAAATTTTTATTTGGGGATGCAACCTTTATCCGGGTTATTCGCAATACGCTGGCGATGGGTACCATTAATCTGGTGACATCGTTTATTTTGGCTATTGTATTTGCTATTTTATTAAATGAGGTTAAAAATGTTCTGGGAAAGAAAATGGTGCAGACGATTTCCTATCTGCCGCATTTCCTGTCGTGGATTATCGTTACCGGTATTTTGCATGACGCACTTTCCTCAACGGGTATCGTGAATGAAATTTTATTAAAATTGGGTATTGTTGAATCGCAGATTAATTTCTTTGCGCATGAAAGCTATTTCTGGCCCATTGTCGCCTTTGCCAATCTGTGGAAAGAGACAGGATGGAACGCGATCATTTATCTGGCGGCAATCACGGCGATTGACCCGAGCCTCTATGAAGCGGCGTCCATAGACGGTGCGGGAAGATGGGCAAAGATCAGATATATCACACTTCCGGGCATCAAGCCGACTATTATGATACTGCTTCTGATGAATGTGGGAAATGTTCTGAACGCAGGATTTGAAGTACAGTACATCTTAGGAAACGGACTGGTGCAGAAGGTATCCCAGACGATCGATATCTACGTGCTGAACTGGGGTATCAGCCAGAATGATTATTCGCTGGGTACGGCGGCAGGTATCTTTAAGAGTGTGGTCAGCATTGTCCTGATCCTGATTGCAAACCGCATAGCGAAGCGATCCGGTGAAGAAAGCTTATTCTAGGGAGGGGCGTAAAGATGAAGAAAAAAAGTTTAGGGGATCGGATTTTTGAGATTTGCAATACGATCTTTATGGTAGCCTTTGTTATTATAACATTGTATCCCGTATTGAATACGCTCGCCATTTCTTTTAATGACGGTATCGATACGGTGCGCGGCGGTATTCACCTGATTCCGAGAAAATTTACTTTGCAGAATTACTATACCGTGTTACATAAACAAAATATGGTTACGGGCGCCTATATCACGGTACTCAGGACAGTGGTCGGAACCTTCCTTGCGTTGGCGACCAATGCGCTGCTGGCGTTTATCGTGAGCAGAAAGCGGTTTTTGTTTAAGTCACAGTTGTCTCTGTTTTGGGTTATCACCATGTATGTGAACGGTGGACTGATTCCGACATTCCTGCTTTATAAAAATCTGCATCTGACAGGTACCTTCTGGGTGTACGTGATTCCCGGAACGGTCAGCGCTTTCAACATGCTGGTGCTTCGAACCTATATGGTCGGTCTGCCCGATTCTCTGGAGGAATCGGCACAACTTGATGGAGCGGGATATATGACGATTTTTGTGAAAATTATTTCCCCTCTCTGTAAACCCGTGTACGCGACGGTGGCTCTGTTTGTGGCGGTGGGACAGTGGAACTCATGGTTTGACGCCATGCTTTACAACCGTATGTCCGATAAGTATACTACTTTACAGTATGAGTTGATGAAGCTTTTATCCTCTGTCATGCAGCAGAGCGGCAGCGCAGACAGCGCGAGGAATTCAGCGAATTCCATAACGCCCGCATCTATCCGGGCGGCGGCGACGATTGCGACCATGCTGCCTATCGTATGTCTGTATCCGTTCCTGCAAAGATACTTTGTGACGGGTCTGACGATTGGCGGCGTCAAAGAATAGAGTGAAAAGTACTAAATCTCACTCAGGAGAATGCTTGAAATACGGCATTCTCCGCAGAGTGGAATCATAGCAGTTAAGGTGAGAAATCGTGGTGGTTGGATTGAAAAGAGAGGAAGATTAATTAAGATGCAGTATCGCAACGTGTTTAGAGAGATCGGTATATCAGAGGAAGAGATTGCGGAGAGACGGAAGGAAATTGTCCACACTTTCTTCTATGATAATGAGGAAAAGGTATATCATCCGGTGGGGGATGATATGGCTTATATAGAGGATACCGGAAACCATGATGCGCGGACGGAGGGCATGTCTTACGGCATGATGATGTGCGTGCAGCTCGATATGAAGGAGGAGTTTGACTGCCTCTGGAAATGGGCAAAGACTTATATGTGGATGGATGCCGGGGAAAATGAAGGTTATTTTGCCTGGTCCTGTGCGCCGGATGGCTCTAAAAACGCTTACGGACCTGCGCCGGATGGAGAAGAATTCTTTGCCATGGCACTGTTTTTCGCTTCCCACAGGTGGGGGGACGGTGAGGGAATTTTTCAATATGAGAAGGAGGCAAGAGACATTTTGTCGGCTTGTCTCCATAAAGGGGAAAATGGACGGGCGGGAGAGCCTATGTGGAACAGAGGGAATTGCCAGATTCTTTTTGTGCCGGGGTCTTCCTTTACGGATCCTTCCTATCATTTGCCGCACTTTTATGAGCTGTTTGCAAAATGGGCGAATGAGGAGGATCGCGGTTTTTGGGCAAGAGCAGCCAAAGCCAGCAGAGCGTATCTGGCGGCGGCATGCCATGCGGATACGGGAATGTCGGCGGAATATGCGAATTTTGACGGTTCTCCGGTCTACACGGAATTTGAGTGGGGGCAGCACGGATATTTTTATTCGGACGCTTATCGCACTGCGGCAAACATCGGACTGGATTACAGTTGGAACGGAATCGACGTAGGACAGCGCGCCGCGGCGGAAAGATTACAGTATTTTCTCGGTGTAACCAGACGGGAAAATCCGTATATGACGTATCGGATCAACGGGGAAGTGATCGACCAGTCGGCGCTGCATCCGGTGGGGATGCTTGCAACAACAGCGCAGGGGACATTAGCTGTTTTGGGGCGGCTGGATGAGGCGGAACTGTCTGATTCGCAGAAACTTGCCAGGGAATGGACGGAACGGTTTTTCAGAGAGCCGATGCGGAAGGGTGAGCGAAGGTATTACGATAACTGCCTTTATCTGTTTGCGTATCTGGCGTTGTCGGGGAGTTACCGGGTGTGGTAAAGGCGTTCAATTATTGTATTTTGGTGACACGCATGTTAGGATAGATTTGCAGGGACACAGGCTGTTTGGTCTGTGTCTTTTATCTTTTTGCCGGAGGTATAAAGTCATGTCAGCTGAGGAAAAAACGCGCGGTGCAAAAAGAATAGTCTCCTGCTATGAATTTAATGAAAACGCATATAATGAATGCAGGATAAAGGCTTTTGAATCGATTGCAGGATTGTGTGATCCTTTCCACCACAGGTTGCGCAAATATACAGAGTCCTGTATAGAAAGCAACCCGGCGTTTTGGTAAGATGCGAGTACCAAAACAAAAGGAGGAACAACATATGGAATTTTCAGAAAAATTATTAACCCTGCGCAAGGCAAAAACTCTGACGCAGGAGGAGCTGGCGGAAAAGCTGAACGTTTCAAGACAGTCCGTTTCCAAGTGGGAGAGCGGGCAGGCGGTTCCGGAGCTGGATAAGATCGTGGCGATCAGTACGGTATTCGACGTCACCACGGATTATCTGTTAAAGTCGTCGGAGATCGACGATCTGTCCGTAAAGACGGAAATGCTGGAAAAACAGCAGGAGCAGATGCTTGCCAGAGAAAAGCGGCAGCAGAAGATCAGGGAGTGCGTTTTATACGGCATTGTGATTTATCTGGTGTTTTTGGCCGTATGGTTTTTGGAGCGCGCCCTTTTCTGGGACTATATTTTCTGGAAGTCAGACATATACATAGGGACTCTTGGCATAGTGGCAGCAGAGTTTATGGCAGCCACGGCGGCGGTGGTTTTCGTGTGTGCCAGAAAACTTAAGGGTGAGAAACGGTAATATTTGTTATATAGCGGTCTCTGTACGCAGAGGATGGACACATCTGGAGCTCCTTGACAATATATTTGCTGAATGCTAGAATTAATAAGTATTTTAGAATCATTCTAATTTTATAAAGAAAGTGCGTTTATGACAAAGTACGAAAAGGAAATATATAACATCATTACCCACTCCACAGGACATCTTACTGTGGAACAGATTTATCTGGAGCTTAAAAAGAAATGTCCGAAGGTTGTTCTGGCAACTGTTTACAATAATGTTAATAAGCTGTGGAAAGCCGGTCGGATTCGCAAAATATCTGTTGAAAATATGCCGGACAGATATGACCGGGTGATAAAGCATGACCATCTGATATGTCAGAAGTGCGGCAGATTAGCGGATATTTCGTTGGAAGATTTGACTGCTTCTCTGCGCGGACAGATTGGGGAAGAGTTTCTGTTTTATGATTTGAAGATTTTTTACATATGCCCGGATTGCAGAAAAAAGGATCTATAAAAATTTATATATAAAGAGGGGACAGCTATGGGTATTTTAATGAGACCGAAAAAGGAAAACCTGTTATTGTCTATGTCGGAACTTTCAGAGGCGGATTATGGAAAAAAGTCTGCCGAGCTGGAGCAGATGTACCGCCGTCTGCTGGCGGGGCGCGCCCGGTTTGAGGAAGTGATGGCGAACGTATTGGATTCCGTGATGCAGATCAGTTCTCTGGATCTTTCCCTGAATCATTATTCTGAAATTCTCCAGAAGGTGTCGGACAGTGTTTCGGACGCAACCGAATTGATCCACAAGGCTTCGGACGAAGCGGACTCCATTGCCCAAATGGTTTCTACGCAGCATGAGGAGCTGACCAATACGATTATTGAAATTTCGGAGGAGTCAAATCTTGTCTATCAGCGCATTGACGAGAGCCAGCAGGAGCTGACTGCGACGAAGGGATTGTCTGACAGCACGATCAGCGCGTCAAAAGAAATGCAGCAGGACATGGGTCGGCTTTCGGAGATTATCAATCAGATGAATAACGTGATTGAAGGGATCAACGCCATTTCTTCACAGACGAATCTTCTCGCGCTGAATGCGTCCATCGAAGCGGCAAGGGCGGGGGAGGCTGGAAAAGGCTTTGCGGTTGTTGCCGATGAGATCCGGGAACTGGCAGACGAGACCAAAAAACTGACCGCCAGCATGGGACGTTTTGTGGCGGATATCCACAGTGCGTCAGCCAAGAGCGTCGAGAGCGTGGATAATACCATCGAATCACTGGAAACGGTTACGCAGAAAATCAGCCATGTGTGGGAGCTGAATGAGGACAACAGGCAGCATGTAGAGAAGATCACCAATAATATCTCGTCTCTGGCAAGTCTCAGTGAAGAGATCAGTAGTTCGATCATCGAGCTGGAATCCCGCTCCTCAGACATCAACGCACAGTGCGGTGTGCTGCATGAGGACACCGTGCGTCTGAGGGAACACGGCAAAAGCATCGACAACGTTGCCAAGCCGTTGGAAGTGATTGAGTCAACATTGGATGAGTCTGTCAAAATCATGGGAACGATGGCGAAGGACGCCTTTTACAGACTGGAAGACCAGAACTTTGCGGGATATATCGAGAAGGCAATCGCCGCGCACAAAAACTGGCTGGCAAATCTGGAACGGATTGTCAGTGAGCGGACGATCCTGCCGCTGCAGGTGAATGACAGGAAGTGCGGATTTGGTCATTTCTATTATGCGATCGAGCCGGACAGACCGGAGGTTATGAATATTTGGAAGGAGCTGGGGGAAAAGCATAAGAAGTTCCATTCATACGGCAGGCAGGTAATTGACGCGCTGTTTGATGGAGACTACAGCAGGGCGGAGAGCGTCTGCCGGGAGGCAAAACAATACTCCGCCACACTGATCAGCGATCTCGAACAGATTAAAAAAATGAGTCGGGGTCATGTATAAAGGATGGCATAAAAAAGAATGTGCAATCATTGTCAGGATGCTTGCTTTGGCAAGTTGCAGCATTCTTTTTTTTGCGTGTGGGGATAAGCATGGGGATAACGGAACAGTCACAGGCTTTCGTGCAGCTGAGGAGGAAGTAACCGGGCAGGAGCCGGAACCGTTGCAGGAGACCGTGGAATCATCCGTGCAGGATCAGGATGTTGCGGATAGAGCTGAGGCGTCACAGGAGATCGTAGATAGCGCGGAAGGAGACGTCACAGATGAGGAATCGGCAGACCTTGCGGAATACAATGAAGAAAAATTTTTTGAGTATGCGGAGAAGTGGGAGGTGAACCGGGCGGAGGCGGAAAGCTACTATCGGAGATTGTGTGACGACAACGTTTTTCGGCATCAGACAGCATGGCTGGTCTGGGTGGATGTTGAGGATCTGGATCAGAACGGACAGCCGGACATGGCGGTTATGGTAAAGGACGATGAGTACAGTAGCTATGGCGAGGGGTGTATTTACTTTTATATGAATGAGGACGAGCCATATTGTTTTCGGGATGAGGAATATCCGTTCCATTTTGGATTTTATTTAATCCCCGGGGATTTTGACAATGACGGGAATACGGAGATTGCTTTCGAGTCGCTCGGCTCCGGAGTCGGCGGCGCGGGAGACTGGCATCCCAGAATTTTGAAGTATAAAAACCATATGATGGAGCCGATGGATTTTCCCGGTGACGATTATGATGGGAGGGGTATCCGTATTGAGATAACACAGGAGGAGAAATGGGATACTTACAGCGCCTATTGTGCATATCTGGATGACACGATCGTGTTTGAGGCGGAGAACATAGCCGACCCGGATGCGAGCCAGCCCTGCGGCGGCAATTCCAGAGGGTATTTCAATTTGCGGCGTAGCGAGTATGAGGGAAGGGATGCGCTGGAGGTGTCGGAGTACCTTTATGGGGAAGGAGGGACTGCGCATGGTCTGGGGCTGGCGAAGTTTCTGATTGTGTGGGATGAGAATGGGGAAGGGGAAATTGTGAAGTGGTGGGTGGAGCCGTTTGACACTTGACATAACAGTTGATATATTACTATTTATATTTTCATACGATGGACCCAGGTCTTGCTATTGAGAATTTGAAGGAACTCTATCTACTCAAAAAACAGTAGCGCCGTTACGGTAAATACATTTCCCTCCACGTCAAATTCCAGACTGCCGTTATACTTCTCCACCTTTTCCCGCACATTGCGAAGACCGATTCCGTGATGGCGGGCGTCGGCTTTGGTGGTGGGAAAAATTCCGAACAGCTTTCTGGGCGGCACGCAGGGATTTTGTATTTTAATGATTAAAAATTGATGGATTCTGCGCAGCGTCACCTCTATATGGGGCGGCGTTTTTGCCTGCCTTATATAATGCTGACACGCCTCCATGGCATTGTCCAGTAAATTAAATAAAATGACGCACAAGTCGTCGGAAGTAATGTTACAGTCTTTTGGAAATTCCGCATTTACATCTATCTCAATTCCCTGCCTTTTCGCATCGAGGACGGTGTGGTTCAAAATGGCGTCCACAATGTCAACGCCGCTCCATGTGGTGTCGGACAGTTCATTGATGGGCGCGCTGATGGAGTTGACGTACTCCGTAATTTCGGAGATTTCATGCTTTTTTGCAAGGTGATAGATCATCTGCAGGTGATGATTCATGTCGTGGTATAAGCGTTCGTTTTTCTGGTATAAATCGGTGAGAAGGTGATAATTTTCTTCCAGAACCTGATTTTTTCTTTCTAAAAAACGGATCTTGTTTTTTCGTGTCTGCAGCATAGCGCCCTCTATATCTTATCTTTCCAATAGATGTTCAGCTTCTTTTTTAACTCCGGCAGACGGCTCTGGGAAACGGGCAGGCGCGTCTGATCTGTCAGAATACAGTCGGTGTGGGAAATTCCTGTCACATACCGCAGATTCACAATATATCCCCGCTCGATGAAATAAAACTCCTCGGAGCGCAGCTCGTCAAATACTTCCGCCAGTGTCTTACGCACGCGCCTGTTCTGGTCGGTGCCGATTTCTTCCTGTCGCCCGGATGCGGCAGTATGGAAGAGGGCGTTTTTGCCGTCCTTTTCGATATAGAGAATTTCTTTGTAAGGAATGCGTTCAAGGCGGTTCTGGCTGCTGATAATGTAAGAGTCCGTGTTCTGGATTTCCAGAAGGGAAACCGCGTCTTTCAGCGCGTGGGGAAGCCGCTCTTTCAACTGGTTTTTGGGAATATAGCGGAAAATATGAAGTTCATAAGCGTCCACGGCATATTTATAGTGGGCGGTCACAAAGATCATCAGTGCGTCGGGCAGAAGCTCGTGAACCCGCTTTGCCAGCTCCATCCCGGAAAGTCCGGGCATTTCAATGTCAAGGAGCAGAAGGTCAAAACGTTTGCCGTCCTGAATGTCATAGAAGAGATCCTTTCCGCTTGTGTAAGTTGACAGAATGGAAAAGGTCTGCTGCTGCCTCATACAGCCTTCCGTTATTTCTTTGATTTCGTCTAAAAGAAGCGCCTCGTCGTCGCAGATTGCAATTTGCAGCATAATTATTTGGATTCCTTTTGGTCAGTGTGTCGGTCGATTTCCATCCTTTTTTTCATGCCGGAAGAACCGCTGGAAAAGCCAAATTTTTCATAGAAGGGCTCTTTTCCTTTTACAGCAGTCAGACCGATCTCTATCTTGGTTCCCGGCATTGCATTTTCTTTAATATATTCCAAAAGTCGGTTTACAATCATTCTGCCAATGCCTTGTCCCTGATATTCCGGCTGGACGATGATATCCTGCAAGTACCAGTACATTGCCCCGTCACCGACCAGTCGTCCCATTCCAACCACAGTTCCCTTATAGTGTATGGATACATCAAACAGGTCGTTGGCAAGGGCTTTGCAAACTTGCGCTAACGGTCTTTCTATAAACCCGGTGGCTGTTTTCAAGCGGACAAAGTCTTCCGGGGTCAGGTGGTTGTCAACTAATTGGAAGTCATTTTCTTTTCCAATAGGGTCAACTTCTTGATTAGGTTCTTCTTTCATTTGTGTCTGCATATAACCCCCCCCCCGATTATTTGGTATATAGTAAGTATAGTTAATATTCCCCGTGTGCGCAACGAAAATTAAAGGACAAAAAAGGGGGAATTGGAGGACATCTAAAATGAGTGCGGCTTTTTTGTGATATATTATGTCTGTAGCCAATCGCGGTACAAGTGCTCCATTTACCAGGCAAAAATGTATGCAATTGGAACATGGAGCACAGGGGCAAAGCCCGTCAGCCCGGAAAGCAGGGAACTTTCCGGGCTTGTACTGCAGGAGGGAACAGGCAGAAAGTTTCGGACGACGCTGTAAGGCGTATGGATCGTGAAGCAGGAAAGACTTTTGAAATGAAGGAGAACACCATGAAGGAAGGATTTTTATATCGGACATTTTCATCCTGCAGTTTTGCGCTGAAAACCGGGTGGAGAATCAGCAAAAAACGAGTGATTCTGGAATTTTTACACTGGGCGTTTATGTATGTGGACTGGCTTCTGGTTTCCTGTGTCCTGATCCGCTTTATACTGGATATGGCGATGAAACGGACTTCTTTTGAAAAAATGATGGTGTATGTCTGGAGTGTCGTGCTGCTGGAAGCGCTTTTAAAAATATACAGCCGGTATTTTGAATCGTATGTGAAGCCGGTCACGGATGTGAAACTGTACGACGGCATCAACCGCATGTTGTATGACAAGGCGTGTCAGGTGGATATGCGCTGTTTTGAGGACAGCGATTTTTACAACGAGTACATGATGGCGGTCAGTCAGGCGCACACGAAGCTGCCGGAAACGCTGGAGGGGGTCTGTCAGATTCTGGCGAGATTTATTGCGATGATCTGCGGCATGGTCATTATCTATCAGATCGACCGTCTGGCGGCGCTGTTTATTATCTTTCCGATTCTCGGCAACTTTGTGTTTTACGGTGTGTTAAACAGCCGGATTTTCCGCATGGAGCGGGAAAATATCGTATTTCAGAGAATGGCGGACTATGTGAACCGCACGGTGCATCTGGGGGAATATGCGAAAGAGATACGGATGACCAATGTATTCCGTCTGCTGAAAAAGCAGTATGACAAAGCGGTTGCCGCAATCCGCAAGGTGATCGGGAACTATTCTCCGGGCAATATGATCCTGTTCTGGCTGTTCCAGTATTTTACCTTTACTTTGCTGCAGGAGGGAGCGGTGCTCTACGCCGGCTACCGGGTGCTGGTCAGCGGAACCATGGTGTTTGCGCAGATGGCGGTGATTCAGACGACGATGAACTCCAACACATGGACGCTGATCGGGTTTGCGGATTCGGTGATGGCGATTGTAAAGAATGGCTTGTATCTGGAGCAGACGAGACATTTTCTGCAGCATGAGCCTGCAATCCCGGAAGATCAGGAAGGGCTTTTGCCGGAACTTCCGATACGCAGCGTGGAATTTGAGCATGTGTCTTTTGGATACAAAGAGGGGGACTGGGTCCTTAGGGATATTCACTTTAAAATCGAGGGAAATCAGAGTGTGGCGCTGGCTGGGTATAACGGCGCCGGGAAAAGCACGCTGATGAAACTGCTGATGCGGCTTTACGACCCTGTCGAGGGGCGGATTCTGGTAAACGGCATTGACATCCGGGAATATCAGGTGAAGGCGTACCGGGACCTGTTTGCCACGGCTTTCCAAAATGGGAAAATATTTGCCAATACCATTGAGGAAAACATTCTGATGGGACGGCACACGGATGAAAAGCAGGATCGGAAAAAGGTAGAGCGGGCGCTCAGGCTGGCGGATATGTATGAGGAAGTAGAGAGCCAGCCGCTTAAGGAAAAGACGATTCTCACCCGTGAGTTTTCCAAGGAGGGCGTGGTATTTTCCGGCGGGCAGAACCAGAAGATACTGGCGGCGAGGGCTTTTGCGAAGGACAGCCCGATTGCGGTGTTTGACGAGCCCAGCAGCGCCCTTGACCCGATAGCGGAGTACCATTTATTTGAAAACATCAGAGAGTACGGGAGGGACAGGATTCTGTTTTTTATCTCCCACAGGTTATCTTCCGTGCGGGACGCGGATGTGGTTTTTTACTTAAAAAACGGAAGGATTCAGGAGAGAGGGTCGCACGGCGAACTGATGAGCCGGGATGGGGAGTACGCTTCGCTGTATCGGCTGCAGGCGGAAAACTATTTATCGTGACCGGATTTTCTGTGCTGACAGGAGCTGCAAAGCAGAGGCGGATTGCTTTATGGGAATAGAACGGGGAAAGGAATTGGTACAACGATGAAAGAAATGCTTACATGGCGGCAGGTGATCGCGCAACAGTGGTTTCTGACAAAATTTTGTTTCAAACACGCGCCGGGGTTTATGGCATACCACCTGTTTGAAGCGGTTAAGCTGCAGATTTCGATCTTTTTTGAATTTACCTTTGCGGTGAACTATGTGCTGACCGTGGCGGAAGAGGGCGGAGAGTTTCGGAAGGTTCTTATGTGCATGGGCATACTGATGGGGGCGATCGCGGTGTCAACGGTGACTTTTGCCATCTACAAACACTATGTGTTCCCGCGGGGAAAACAGACGCTGTATCAGGCGCTGCGGATGGAGATTTATGAGAAGTCAAAGGAGATCGACCTGTCCTGTTATGACGACAAGGATTTCTATGAGACGTTTATTCTGGCGACGGAGGAGACGGACCGCTGTCTGGACCGTTTTCTCGTTTTTGAAAACTCTGTCATTGCGCGGTCGGTCGGTATCACCTGTACGATCGTCTATTGTGCCTATATTAATCCTGTCGCGCTGTTGATTTTAGCGGCAATTCTTCCGTTTGAGCTGCTCTGTGTCCTGCAGGAGAACAAAAAGGCGGTGGAGGCACGTATGGAGCGGCTGCCCCATGAGCAGCAGCGGGAGTACGGGAACCGGGTATTTTATCTGTCCGACTATGCCGGGGAGCTGCGCCTGTATCCGCAGATGAAAGAGGAATGCCAGACGGAATACGCGGAGGAAAACCATAAGATAGAGGAAGTCAATAAAAAGTACGGGAAATCGCTGTTTCTGTATGGTCTGCTCCGCGAGGGGTTTTTGGCGAGGCTTGTCAAGGAGGGCGCGGTCTGGACGTTTCTTTTATATCAGATGCTTGTTCTGCGGGTGTTGTCGGGGGCGCAGCTTGTCACAAGCCGTTCCTGTATCTGGCGGGCTTCCAATAACCTAGAAGTCGTGATTGTCAGCCTCCGGGCGGTGGCGGAAAACTCGGCATATATTTATCGGATCAGGGAATTTCTGCAGATGGAGCCGACGATTGTATCGAGAGGGGAAAAGCCCGTGCCAGAGGGCAGCGGCAGCCTCTCGGTGGAGCATGTGGATTTTGGGTATCTTCCGGGGCAGCAGGTATTGCGTGACGTGACACTCACCATTGAGTCAGGACAGAAAATCGCACTGGTGGGCTACAATGGCTCTGGTAAGACCACGCTGGTGAAATTACTTTTGCGGTTATATGACCCAGACGGGGGAAGAATTTGCTATCACGGGATGGATATCAGAAATTATCAGATTATGGCATACCGGCGCAGCATTGGTTCCGTATTTCAGGATTTTAAAATTTATGCGGCATCACTCAAGGAAAACGTGCTGATGGACGTGGAAAACGGCAGCCGGGAGGAGAATTATCTGGTGGAGAGGGCATTGTATGATGCGCATTTTACCTTGGAAAATAATCGCCTTTCCTACCAGATTGAGACGCCGCTCACCACAGAGTTTGAGAAGGACGGCGTGAACCTTTCGGGCGGAGAGGCGCAGAAGGTGGCGATCGCCCGCACGCTCTACCGCAAGCAGAGTCTGATTATCATGGACGAGCCGAGCAGCGCCCTCGACCCGCTGGCGGAGTACAGACTGAATCAGGAATTAAATGAGATTGCGAAAGACAAGACGGTGATCTTCATATCCCACAGGCTGTCCACCGTGCGGGATGCGGACTGCATTTATATGATGGAAAACGGGCGGATTGTGGAGTCCGGCACGCACGGGGAACTGCTTGCAAGGGGCGGAAAGTATGCGGCGATGTGGAAGATACAGGCGGGGCTGTACAGATAGCAGGAGAAATGCGAAAAGTACTTCTAAAGACGTCCCGCCATAGGACGGAGACGCAAAGTCAGCAAGCTGACTTGGAAGTACTAAGTTTCGCATAGGAGAATGCCCAAAATACGGATGAGTTTGGAGGCAGATATGAAAGAAAACTTTCTATACAGAACAGTTTCATCCTGCAAATTCGTGCTGAATACAGCGTGGACAATCAGCAAAAAGCGGGTTCTTTTGGAATTTCTGTATTGGATTTTCATGTATGTGGACTGGCTGCTGGTTTCCTGTGTGCTGATCCGCTTTATTCTTGATCTGGCAATGAAGCGGGTGGCTTTTGAGAAAATGATGCTGTATGTCGGTAGCGTTGTAGCGTTGGAAGCCTTGCTTGAGCTGTTCAGCCTGTTCTTTGATGTGTACGTCAAACCGATTACGGACGTGGAGCTGTATGACGGCGTGAACAAAATGCTGTATGACAAAGCGTGTCAGGTCGATTTGCGATGCTTTGAGGACAGTGATTTTTACAACGAATATATGATGGCGGTCAGTCAGGCGCATGTGAAGCTGTCGGATATGCTGCAGGGCGTCTGTCAGGTTGTGGCGAGATTTGCCGCTATGATCGCGGCGGCAGTCATTATCTGGCAGATTGACCATTATGCCGTTCTCTTTGCCGCGTTTCCGATTGTGGGCAACTTTGTCTTTTACGGCGTTTTAAACGGCAGAATCTTCCGTATGGAAAAGGAGAACATCGTTTTTCAGAGAATGGCGGACTATGTGAACAGGACGCTTCACCTCGGCGAGTACGCGAAGGAAATTCGGATGACAAACGTTTTTCGCCTGTTGAAAAAGCAGTACGATGGGGTTGTCGCTTCCATACAGAAGGTGATTGCCCGGTACTCTCTGGGAAATATCATTCTTTTCTGCATGTTCCAGTATTTTATCTTTTTGCTGCCGCAGGAGGGGGCGGTTCTCTACTCCGGCTACCGCGTATCGGTCACAGAGACGATGGTTTTTGCGGAGATGGCGGTCATTCTGACGGTTATGAATGAAAATACATGGATTTTGAACGAATTTGTGGATGCGGTGATGGTTATTGTGAAAAATGGATTGTATATCGAGCAGACGAGACACTTTCTGGAATATGTGCCCGCCATCCCGGAGAACCAGAAAGGGCTTATACCAGAGCTTCCCATCCGCACGGTGGAGTTTGAGCATGTGTCCTTCGGCTACAAAGAGGACGGTTATGTGCTGAAGGACATTCATTTTAAGATAGAAGGAAATCAGAGTGTGGCTCTGGCGGGGTATAACGGCGCGGGAAAAAGCACGCTGGTGAAACTGCTGATGCGGCTTTATGACCCGGCTGAGGGGCGGATTCTGGTGAACGGCATTGATATCCGGGAATATCAGGTGAAGGCGTATCGGAACCTGTTTGCCACGGCTTTCCAGAACGGGAAAATTTTTGCGGACACCGTGGAGGAGAATGTGCTGATGGGACAGCATATGACGCCGGAGGAAGACAAAAGAAGGGTGTGGCAGGCACTAAAACTGGCGGATATAAGTGAGGAGATAGAAAGCAGGGCTTTGCGGGAAAAGACAATTCTTACCCGCGAGTTTTCCAAGGAGGGTGCGGTGCTTTCCGGCGGACAGAATCAGAAGATACTGGCGGCAAGAGCTTTTGCGAAGGACAGTCCGGTTGCGGTGTTTGACGAACCGAGCAGCGCGCTCGACCCCCTTGCGGAGTACCATTTATTTGAAAATATAAAAGAGTACGGAAAAGACAGGATTTTGTTTTTTATATCACACAGACTGTCGTCCGTGCGCGACGCGGATATCGTTTTCTATATGAAAAACGGCAGGATACGGGAGAGAGGTTCTCACCGGGAGCTGATGGAACAGAACGGGGAGTATGCTTCGCTGTATCGGCTGCAGGCGGAGAATTATCGGGGTTAATGTGAAAAGTGTGTCGGAAGTGATTGTAAAGCTTAACCAGTAAAGAATTAAAGACATAAGAACAAAACGAAAAATACTTAATTTTGTGAAGTGGAAAGGAATTGAATCACATATGAAAAACTCCTTGACATGGCGGCAGACGGCGGCGCAGCAGTGGTATCTGACAAAATTCTGTTTCAAAAAAACGCCGGGATTTATCGCGTTCCATCTGTTTGAGAGCATCGAGATACAGATTTCCATTTTTATAGAGTTTGTATGGATGGTCAACTATGTGCTGACGGCTGTGGAACAGGGCGAAGGTTTTGGGAAAATTTTGACTTGTATGGGGTATTTAATTGCATTTTTCGGATTTTTCACGATTCCTTACGGGCTTTACCACCACTATGCACTTCCCAGAAATAAGCAGGTATTGTATCAGGCATTCCGCATGGAAATATATGAGAAGGCAAAAGAGATTGACTTATCCTGCTATGATGACAAGGATTTTTATGAGACATTTATTCTGGCGACGGAAGAGACGGACCGCTGCATAGACAGATATTTGAATTTTATCTATACTGCTGCGGGGTCGCTGGTCAGCATATGGTGTTCGGTGCTTTTCTGTGTCTATGTCAATCCGATTGCGTTGCTTGTGGCGGTGGTTTTGCTGCCCCTTGAACTGTTCTGCGTGGCACAGGAAAGCAAAAAGTCGGTGGCGGCGCGGATGGAGCGGCTGTCCTATGAGCAGAAACGGGAATATGGAAACCGTGTATTCTATCTGTCTGACTATGCCGGGGAACTGCGTCTGCATCAGCAGATGAAAGGCAAGTGCCGGGGAGATTATGAGGAATCAAACTATAATATACGTTCGGTAAATAAAAAATATGGATGCCAATTATTCTTATATGGTCTGATTCACAGAGTTCTTCTGTCGCGCGTTGTGAAGGAGGGCGCGGTCTGGTTCATTCTTCTGTACCAGATGCTTGTACTGCGAGCGTTGTCGGGAGCGCAGCTTGTCACAAGCCGTTCCTGCATTTTTCGGATAGGCAATAGCACCAAATATTTGATAGACAGCTGCAAGACAGCGGCGGAAAATGCGGCATACATTTATCGAATCAGAGAGTTTTTACAGATGGAGCCGACGACTGTCTCAAAGGCGGAAAAGCCCGTGCCGGAGGGCAGCGGCAGCCTCTCGGTGGAGCATGTGGATTTTGGTTACTTGCCGGGAAAACAGGTGCTGCGTGACGTGACGCTCACTGTTGAGCCGGGACAGAAAATCGCGCTGGTGGGTTACAACGGTTCCGGCAAGACCACGCTGGTAAAATTGTTGCTGCGATTATATGACCCCGACAGCGGAAAAATATGTTATCATGGAACTGACATTCGGGATTATCAGGTGATGGCGTATCGGCGCAGCATCGGCTCCGTATTTCAGGATTTTAAAATTTATGCGGCAAGTTTGAAGGAAAACGTGCTGATGGATGTGGAAGACGGCAGCCGGGAGGAGAGTTACGGCGTGGAACAGGCGCTGTTTGACGCGCATTTTACGCTGGAAGACAACAGACTTTCTTACCAGATTGAGACGCCGCTCACGACGGAATTTGAGAAGGACGGGGTGAACCTGTCGGGCGGCGAGGCGCAGAAGGTGGCGATCGCCCGCACGCTTTACCGCAGACAGAATCTGATTATCATGGACGAGCCGAGCAGCGCGCTTGACCCGCTGGCGGAGTACAGACTGAATCAGGAATTAAATGAGATTGCGAAAGACAAGACGGTGATTTTCATATCCCACAGACTGTCCACCGTGCGGGATGCCGACTGTATTTATATGATGGAGAACGGGCGGATTGTGGAGTCCGGCACGCACGAGCAGTTACTTTCCAAGGGTGGAAAATATGCGGCTATGTGGAAGATGCAGGCAGGGCTGTACGCGGATGTGTCGCGGTATGCGCGAACGGTGTTGAAAAAATGATGTGAAGAGGGAAAACAGATATGGCAGTATGTAAAAATGAAATACCCATCTTAGAATTTGATACGGAACAAAGTGCGGTAATTGTGCCGGGACATCATTCAGATTATCACTTTCCACGGAAAGCGGTCATGCTTTTTATGGAACCGGAAATAGACAATTTTGTGGCGCAGAATCATTGCGAAATTGTCGGAAAATTCGTGAGTGTCACGAAGGGCTTTTATGTTTATAAGACAAAAATCAATCATGTTGAGATTGCATTTGTACAGGCGCCGCTTGGCGGAGCGGGCGCTGTACAGATTATGGAGCAGTTAATCGCAGGGGGTGTGGAAGAAATTATCGCGGCGGGATGCTGCGGGGCGTTGGTGGAAGATACAGAAGGTTCGTTTTTTGTCCCGACAGCGGCGCTCAGACAGGAAGGGACGTCCTATCATTATCTGCCGCCGTCACGGGAGCTTGTATTGGATGCCGCGCCCGTCAAAGCAATATGCGGCGTTTTGGAGAAGGAGGAGCTAAGTTATAAGACTTGTAAAACATGGACAACGGACGGCTTTTACCGGGAAACAAAAGAAATGGTACAATATCGGAAATCAGGGAGATGATTTTTTTGCGGCAGCTATGAAAATTGCAATGCAGGCGGTAACGGAGGTGCAGGCATGAGAACAGAAAATGAAATGTATAACCTTATTTTGGAGGTGGCAAAAAACGATGATCGAATTAAAGCCGTTTATATGAACGGCTCCAGAACAAACGAAAACGTCCCAAAAGACATGTTTCAGGATTATGATATTGTCTATGTTGTGGAGGAGACGCAGAGCTTTATAGAGGATAAAGACTGGATCCGGGTTTTCGGAGAGATCCTTTATATGCAATACCCCGACGAAAGCCCGAATTATCCAAGCGATAAGAAAAACTCTTACGGCTATTTGATGCAGTTTGAGGACGGCATTCGGATTGATCTGACCATACAGTCCGTCAAATGTGCGTTACAGAGAATTGAGGAGGATAAGCTCTGTAAAATTTTGCTGGATAAAGAAAGTATATTGCCCGAGATTGAGGTGGCAACGGATCGCCAGTATTGGGTGAAAAAGCCGACGAAGGAGCAGTATCTGGCGGCTTGCAATGAGTTTTGGTGGTGTACCAATAATATCGCAAAGGGATTGTGGCGAAAGGAAATTCCTTATGTGCAGGATATGACAAATTACTGCGTCAGACCGCAGCTTATCACGATGTTAAACTGGAAAGCCGGTATTTTGACAGAATGGTCGGTGAGCGCCGGGAAATCGTCAAAATACTTGTATAAATGGCTTTCGGAGGAAGAGTGGCAGATGCTTTTATCGACCTATTTTGACGGCGACGTGGATCACGCGTGGGCGGCAGTTTTTCGTATGTGTGATTTGTTTGAAAACACGGCGCGGTTTGTCGGGGAGAAACTGGGATGGGAATATAACGAGAAAGAGGGGAAGGGAGCAAGGGAGTTTTTGGAATGGGTGCGAGAGGGGGCAGCAGCTGTCGGTGCGGCGGCATTTATTGAAAATGTGTCCCATTGATTGAGTGGTGTTGGTCAACTATCTGGAATTTTTCGCTTAAGTTGCGAGGCAATCTTTACTTCATAGAGTTCTGACATTAAGGGATTCCAAGTTTTTCCAAGATTGCCTCTGCCGATTCTTTGATATCCGGTGGTATTCTTGCTGTAACGTTTGCTGTTTTTGTTGCCATATCAAACACCACCTCGTCTTTTAAGAATAATGTACCACTTTTACTTATCCTATGTCGTATTTTTCATAACAATTTAATAAAATTTCACAGTCGCAGTATCCACCCATTTCTTTCATTTCTGCAATGACACCGTATATCTTTTCTGGCGGTAAATTTTTTTTAAGCCACTGTTCCGTATGGCATAATGTGTGATCACATGGCGTATTCTCCAATTGTATTTCCAGATAGTGAAACAGCTTCTGCGTTTTTGCTTTGCTGAGAATGTATTTCTTGTTTTGTGCGGCTTTCCATTTATTCATCAATGCTTTCTTTTCTTCTTTTGATAATTCTGCCATGTAGTAGTTTCCTCGCAAAGTCGGGCTTTTGTTTTATGGGGAACAGTGAAATTATAGCATATAATCGGGGGATGGTACAATCTCATAAGAACAACTTACCACAAAAAAGAAGGGACAAGTCGTTCTTCTGCGCATATTGACCTGATAGTATGAAACGGTTATAATACTGCTACCAAAACGAGGAGGTGCTGTTATGAATATCCGTCCATCTGCCGCAGCGCTCCCCATTTTTTGAGGAAATGTATATCACGCCAAACAAATATCACAAGATGTTTGTTGAAAAATGGTATCTTATCCTTTACCAGATAAGGAATGATACGGTCTATGTAGAATATATCCTTGATTGTCGTAAAGATTACAGCTGGCTCATACATTAAGCATTTCATTTACATCAGCAATAAATTTAAAATATGTGGGAGGATTTATATGAATTGGCTGAGTTTGGGGTTGCGTTAGCGAAGGGGGTTACTACATGAGTTCCATCTTAAAATCAACTAAAAACACGCGCATCCTGCCAACGGGCGAAATGCGGTATATCCGAAGCGATTTCCCGGAAAATTTGTCTGACGAGGAAATTCGGTGGCTGTTGGATCACAATATAACTATAATTGTAGATTTGCGGTCGGAGGAAGAGGCAGTCAGGAAACCGTGCGGCTTGAAAGAGGAGAACGGTTTCAGATATGTTCATCTTCCGGTCACAGGTGGGGGCGATACACCGAAATCGCTGGAACATTTGCATGAGGTGTACCGGCAGATGGTGGACGAAAAAATGGAAGAGATCATCGACACAATTATGAACGCGGATTCCAATGTGATGTATTTCTGCACGGCAGGAAAAGACCGCACGGGAGTTGTGTCGGCGATTATTTTAAAGCTGCTTGGTTTTGACGATGAAGTGATCATTGATGATTATATGGAATCCGGGGATAATCTGATGGATATGCTTACCGACTATGTCCGTGTTCACCCGGAGGTGGACTTGGAGATTATTGTGCCGCACAGGGAGAATATGGAGCGGCTGCTGGAACAATTACTGTAGGGGATTTTATGCAAATCAGATTGCAGCGGTTTTTGATGGATTAGGCAGAGGCCTGACAGTGAGGTGGACTTGGAAACGGTCTGCCCGTCTCCGCAAAAGAGGGAAAGGAACACGGCTACGGTCTTTCCAATATCAGACAGGCAGCCGTGCGCGATTCCGCTTAAAACCATTTCACCATCGCCTTCGCCCACGTCTTGAAAAACATCCAGTTTGATGACACCTGTCCGTCAATCGCGCGACAGGCTTCTTCATAGTTGAAGGGCTGTCTGTTGCTGATCTGCGTGTAAGTGCCGACTGCACGGGAATAGCCCAGCGCAACTTTTCCGTTGGCGGCGTCCCCGACCGCCACCTGTGCGCCGTGTGCTGACGCGCCGAAAGCAAACTGACCAATACTCATCGCGCCCATGGAGAAGATGCCGAAGGCAAAGGCGCCAAAGCTGATCACACCAAAGGAAAAACTGCCAAAAGAGACCAGCCCGAAGGCAAGAACGGCGAAGGCGAGTAATCCCAGAGAGACAAGGCCGAAGCATAGTCCGCCCATCGCCACATAGCCGATAGCGAGCCAGCCCTGTGCGATAGCGCCGATGGCGATCACGCCTTTGGCACGGTGGATGCCCAACCCCAGATTGATATGCACAAGGGGAAGGTTTCCGATCATTTTTTTGCTCTTATATTCATAGTGGGGTCTTCGCCCAATGTAGTATGCTCCCTGAGAATATTCTTCCGTCCGGTGCGGTTCTTCTTTCGCTGTCCCATATGTTTCTTCCGTCTGTTTCAGAAGATAATCGGTGCTGACTTCAAAAAGTTCACTGATCGCCACGATTTTATCCAGTTCGGGGACTGACTGGTCTGTCTCCCACTTTGAAACGGACTGTCTGGACACGCCCAGCTTCTCCCCGAAGGTCTCCTGTGAAAATCCCTGTTCTGTTCGTAATCTGAAAATTTTTTCTCCAAGCGTCATGTTTTCCTCCAAATAGTTCTCTCATTTTAGTAGCCGGATTTTTATAACCCCGTGTCTTTCCGGCTCACTTTGATTATAGAAAAGATTGGGGGAAAGGCTATATAGGCGGCTTGGAAATTTGTCAACCGGCGGTTGCAGGCGTGTGTTTATGCGGGTTTGTTAAAATATTCTTGTCTGAATAAATTCTGCGGAAGTCATATTCCGGCAGACTGTACAGTTTTGCGGCAAGACTCTGCAAGAGGTCTCTGGTGGGATTCATTTCTGCTCCAAATGCCTATGTCCGCCCACCAGCACCGCCCGGGAATCCGTTCCGTGTCCGACAAACGCTGTTTTTGCCACAGGAAGTCCCGGATCCAGAAACTTTTTCAGTAACGTCCACACATCCGGCATACACTTTTCCTGCTCCATCTGGGTGAAAGTGCCGAGCAGAATCCCGCGCACCTGCTCAAATGCGCCAAGCTGCTGTAACTGGCTGAAATACGTGAGCATCTGAGGCGCGGTGCCGCCCAGAGATTCCAAAAGCAGAATCTTGTCTGTCAGTTCCGGGAAATACGGGGTGCCCGCAAGCTTTAAAAAGCAACGGACATTTCCGCCTACAACAACGCCTTTCATTGTAGTTCCCTGCAAAAAGGTATAGGGAAACTGAAAAAGCGTTTCCCTGTTTCCGAAAACCGCATTTTTAAAATTTTCCTGCTGCTCTTCGGCGTGGTCGTACATGAAATTACAGATCTGATACAGTGCGGAAGGCTTTCCCGTCTTTGCATAGATGGCGTTGATCACGGTTGTCAGATCGCTGTAACCCCAGAACATTTTATCGCAGGCGGCAATCGCTTCGTAATCCAGATAGGGAAGAATCTCGTTGGCTATGTCTCCGCCTGAGATATCAAAAATCCCTCTCACGGAATCGTCGCGATAAAAATCCATCAATGCCTGCGCGCGTTCCACGGCGCTGCCGCTCTCCACACTTCCCCGTTCAAAAATATACGGCGATATGACGGGTACCAGATGCATTCCCAAAAGAATTTCCTGTAACCGTCTGAATTTCGCTTCTTTTCGTTTTTCCCAGCCGTTAGAACAGCACACAATCCCGAGTTTATCGCCGGGTTTTATTTGCATTTCCATAAGAATCCCCTTTTTATGAAAAATATTTTATCTGTGATCCGTCTTTGTTTTCTGTTCCGGCAGACATCCCGCGCACCGGCTGCAGTCGCCGCCGCAGGAAAGGGATTTTCCCGCTTTTTTATCCTTCAGCATCTGTCGTATGGCGAGTGCAGCCGCGCCCGCCACTAGTAATAAAACGATAAATGTCCCCATACGCTTCGTTTCCTTTTTTGCATTGCTTGTTTTGCTTTAACGTTTATTATATCACAAAATGAATGATAATTGGTGATTGAAAATGCTGGGTCAAATCTGCGAAACAGATTGATTAATGAATGGAATTGCATGATAATAAGGACAGAGGAAATAAGAATCAGTAGGAGGAAGGCTGTCATGCAAAAGATTAAGATCGGTTCCCATGTGAAGATGGCGGGAAAGGAAATGTTTCTGGGGTCGGTAAAGGAGGCGGAGTCCTACGGAGCGAACGTCCTGATGCTTTACACAGGCGCGCCGCAGAATACGGTGAGAAAAGAGATCGGAGCGTTAAATATTGAGGCGGGATGGGCGTATGCCAAGGAAGCGGGAATTGAGGAGATCGTGGTTCACGCGCCGTATATTATCAATCTGGGGAATACCGTGAAGCCGGAGACGTTTGAATTAGCCGTAACCTTTCTTGAAAAGGAGATAAAACGGACGGCGGCAATGCGCAGCAGGATTTTAGTGCTGCATCCGGGTGCCCATGTGGGAGCCGGGGAGGAAGCCGGAATTGCACAGATTGTAAAAGGGCTTAACCTTGTGCTTGATGAAAATGAGGATGACGTTTTTGTCGCGCTGGAAACTATGGCGGGAAAAGGAAGCGAGCTGGGGAGAACCTTTGAGGAATTGAAAATGATTTATGAGGGTGTGCATAAAAAGGACAGGCTGCGTGTCTGCTTTGACACCTGTCATGTGAACGACGCAGGGTATCGTCTGGTCGAGGATTACGAAGGGGTGTTACAACAGTTCGATGAGATAATCGGACTTTCACAGATCGCGGCGATACATGTCAACGACAGCATGAATCCCTGCGGGGCACGCAAAGACCGCCATGCCAATATCGGCGAGGGGCATATCGGAACGGATATTTTGAAGAAAATTGTCCATGACGAGAGATTCGCGCAGGTGCCGAAGATTTTGGAGACGCCATGGATCTGTGAAGAGGGCAGTAAGGAGAAAACAATTCCGCCGTATAAGGAGGAGATTGCGCTGCTATTGGAGGACTGACAGAACGATGGATTGCCAAATACAGGAACTGAGGATTGCCGGCATGGACTGCCGCTTGTATCTGCCGCCCGGTTACGGGGAGGGAGAGGCGCGTTACCCGGTGATCTACGTCAACGGTGAGATTCCGATAGAAGGGATCGTGACTAATCTGGTCAATGCGGGCGTGCAGGCGGACTTTCTTCTTCTTTCCATCCAGCCCGAAAGCTGGAACGACGACTTTACGCCGTGGGCGGCGCCTGCGTTCCGGGCGGGGGAGGAAGCGCCGCAGGGCAGGGCGGATGCCTATTTATCCTGTCTGACAGAAAAGATAAAGCCGTACATGGATGCCCATTTTCGGACAAAATCGGAACCGAAGCACACGGCTCTGCTTGGCTATTCTCTGGGCGGGCTTACAGCGGTTTACGCGATTTATAAAACGGATGTGTTCGGCGTGATCGCCAGCCTTTCCGGGTCGCTCTGGTTTGACGGTTTCTGTGAGTTTATGGAGCGGGAAAAGCCGATTCGGACGGACTTGCGGATATATCTTTCCCTCGGAAAAAAGGAGAGCCGCAGTAAAAATCCGCGCATGAGCCGGGTGGCGGAATGCACACAGCGGGCGAAGGAAATTCTGGCGGGGCAGGTGTGTTTTGAGTGGAATGAGGGCGGACATTTTCACGACATAGAAGGCAGGTTTGCGAAGGCGCTTATGTATTTGCGCATAGGAACAAGGGTTGTCTGATATCGGAGTTGGAAAGCGTAAAGGGATGCGGGGAATATAGAAGATGTTTTTGAAAATATAGGCAGAACCGCAGACAGCAAAAAGGTATGGGATGATTTTAAGCGTAAGCAGGAGAACTGACATTCCGAATTATTATTCCGAATGGTTTTACAACAGAATAAAAGAGGGCTTCTTATATGTCCGCAATCCAATAAATGCGCATCAGATCAGCGAAATTAAAATAACGCCGGACGTGGTGGACTGTATCGTTTTTTGGACAAAGAATCCCCTGCCGATGATGGAAAGGCTGGATGAGCTAAAAGCGTACCCTTATTATTTTCAGTTTACGCTTACGGGGTATGGGAATGATGTCGAAGTAAATGTGCCCGATAAAAAAGCGTCCATGATTCCGATTTTCCGAGAGCTATCAAGTAGAATTGGCAGGGAGAGAGTGATTTGGAGATATGATCCCATTTTCTTTTCAGATAAGTACACGGCGCAGTATCACATAAAAGTATTCACAAGCCTTGCGGAAGCGTTAAACGGCTATACCGACAAATGTGTGATCAGTTTTGTGGATATGTATGCCAAAAACAGGAAAAGGATGGAGAGCCTGTCCAGCTATGATCTGGATGAAGGTGAACTGAGAAAGTTTGCGAGGGAATTGAGCGGGATCGCAGACGATAATCATATGGAAATCGGCAGCTGCGCGGAAAAAATAGAGCTGGACGGATGCGGAATCGTCCATAACTGCTGTATTGATAAGGCGTTGATTGAAAAAATAACCGGGTGCAGACTGAAGGTTTGCAAAGACAAAAATCAGCGCCCGGCATGTGGTTGTGTGGAAAGCGTTGACGTAGGAACTTATCATACATGCAAAAACGGCTGCGCCTATTGTTATGCAAATGCAGGTGAGAAGAGCGTGGCGAGGAACGCGTCGAAGTATGATCCTGCGTCGCCGCTATTGTGTAGTCATCTGGAAGCAGGGGACAGGGTGAGCCAGAAGAAGGTGGCGTCATGGAAGGAAACGCAGTTGAGTATTTTTGATTTATAGCGGGCGTCTGCTGATTTTAGTGGATGCCTGTGCTGTCCTCCGCATTCGCATATTTGTCAAAACGGTACTGCGCAACGACCGTATTCCCCAATAGCGTAATCGCTTGTGCCGGGCAGGAATTAATGCAGCGGTAGCACATGGTACAGCGGTTTCCGGGAACAGCTTTGCCGTTTTTCACCGCAATATTTTCCATCGGGCAAAGACGGGCGCACAGCCCACATCCCGTACAGGCATCATTGATTTTTAATTTGTCGCTATAGTCCTTTGTTTTGCCGTAAAACCACAGACGCTGACCGAACAGTCCCGCGATTCGGTCATAGAAATATAAACCGTCTTTCGGGTATCTGCCTTGTCTGATTTTCGCCGCGCATTTCTCTATTTTCTGATCTGCGGTTCGGATCATTTCCCGATGTTTCACGACCGATTTTTTCAACAGCTTCACGTCACCGATGGAATCCGGCATACAGATATGTAAGCCGCCGACAATGTCCGCGCCGTATTTTCTTAATAAGCGCGCCGCACAGCCTGCGCCGTCCCCGCTGAATAATGCCTGAGTAGCGACGCAGAGCACCTTTTTGCCATTCCAGATTGCGGAATGCTCTTTGATGAACTCCCTCACCATAACGGGCATATTTGAATACTGGACAGGGTATGCCAGAACAATGAAATCGTGCCGAGACAATAAGTCTGCCGCAGATTTATCTTCCATCGGAATTGTCTGTGCGGTTTCATCCAGAAGACGCACCAGTTTTTCCGTACAGTGTTTTGTGTTTCCTGTGCCGCTGAAATAGATGCCGATCATTGTTATTCCTTAATTTCATCAATATCTGTGAGGTTTACGCCTGCTATCGTTAGAAAACTTTTCAAATATAAATATTCCTTTTTTAATTTCGCATATGTTTTAATAGAATTTTCTTCTTTTGCCAGTAACATATATTCTTGAATTTTTTTAAAATCTTCCATAGCTTTTTGCGTAATTTCTAAATTTGCATTCGGCATGAATGCACCTCCCAACTGAAAAAAGTTTTCAATTTAAATTTAGTATATCATGGGCGAGGAACAAAGTCTATTTTAATCGTTTGCTGTGTCTGCAGCTGCATAAAATAAGCTAAAAATTTTCTTGACAAAGCGACACGCATGACGCATAATGAAAAGCGACACAAGTGTTGCAAAATGAAACGGGCGAGGAGTTTTGATTAAGCGCCGGCGTGGAGGATTCGCATGAGCCTGAGAGGAGACAAGACAAAACAGGAAATTCGGGACAAGGCATATCAGCTTTTTGCGGAAAAGGGATTTAAAGAAGTGACCATGAAAGATATCTGTGAGCGGACAGGATTAAGCCGTGGAGGCTTATATCGTCATTACGAAAGTACGGAGCAGATTTTTCTGGAAATTGTCAATGCTTTTTCCGATCAGCAGAAAAACGATGTGTGTGAAAAAATCGAAAAGCGTGTTCCGGCGGCTGTGATATTGGAGGAGCTTCTGACAAAATACGAAAAAGAAATGGGCGACCGGGAAAGTTCGTTCAGCCTTGCCATCTGTGAATATTACAGCAATCCGGCAGTTTCTAAAGAAGACAACTCGGTAAAAAGGCAGTATGAAATCTCGAAGTCCGCATGGCTGGAACTGATCCATTATGGAATAGGCACAAAAGAATTTAACTGCGCAGATCCGGAAGCTGTTTTTCATATGCTTGTGTTCGCCTATCAAGGCGTGCGAATGTACAGCAGACTGATAGAGATGGACCGAAACATTCCCGCTCAGATAACAAACGAAATAAGAATGCGATTACTGGCAGAGGAGGTTTGACATGAAAAATGATATTTGTCTGGTAAGACCCACTTTGGAACATAAGGAAGAAGCGCTTGCGTACCGTGAGGAGCATTTTCGGCACGGGGAAAAGATTATTTACGGGAGCGAGCTTTTTGACAAGACGGAGAGTTACGAGGAGTGGCTGACTTGTGTAACGCGAAATACCGATCCTGCGACGGTAAATGAAAACTGGGTGGTCACGGACACTTTTTTTGCGGTGAGAGAGAGTGACGGCAGGATTGTCGGCATCATTGACCTGAGGCATACGCTGAATGACTTTTTGAAGGATCTGGGGAATTGCGGTTACAGCGTGCGCCCTTCCGAAAGAAAAAAGGGGTATGCGTCAGAGATGCTGAGTCAGCTTTTACGGGAAGCAAAAGAGGCGGGAATGAAAGAACTCCATATTTCCGTCGAAAAGAAAAACACCGCGTCTGTGAAAGTCATACGGAAAAACGGCGGCGTGTATGAGCGGAGTTTTTCCTGTGAAGGGGAAGCGGCGGATATCTATAGGATTGCTATTTAAACTGCTCCACCCCACAGTTGAATTGCAAAACGAGATTCCCGCCCCCAAAGGATAATCAATGACAACCTGTACCTAAAAAACGACAAAGTATACCAATATATTCAGAAGCATAATTTTGTCGGAGGAATTTCCCAGCTTGTCCTGCGGTTGTAGGGTATATCGGGAAATACTTGCCAGAGCTTTTACCGAAATTGATGCCAATTCACAGCCCTATGATGTGCAGCGCGATTTATGCCAGAAAATACATGGGATTAAGGGACAGCCTTGCGTTTATCAGTCCATGTATCACAAAGAAAAATGAGATTGAGGACCCGAATACGGGCGGGTATGTAAAAATAATGTCACTTTTTCTCATTTGATGGAGTATGTGAGAGCACATAATATAAAGGGAGAGCCGGTAAGTGACGAGATCGAGTATGGGCTTGGCTCGATTTATCCGATGCCGGGTGGACTGAAAGAAAATGTGTACTGGCTGCTGGGCGAGGACGTATTTATTCGTCAGGTAGAAGGCGAAAAGCATCTGCGGAGTGACAGTTAGCACAAAATTGACATTTCGGCGTGAGCCGTGTATACTATTTTTTCAGCAGAAATAATATTATGTGAGGTCGCATTTATGATCTGGAAAAACGTAAATCTCCAACTGCAGAAAGGAAGCATTTTTCCCATTTATGGGGATAGTGCGCCCATTTTCAGTGAGATTTGCAGGGACGAAGATTTCGGAAAACCGTATGGCATATGACGGCTTAAAGTTTGTGCAAATTTGACGAAGCAGGGACATTATCTCCTTAACTTTTTGACTATGAAAAGCTAAGGAGGTTTTTTTATGCAAAAAATCAGGAAACAGATACGAGGATTATATTTATCAACCGCGGTGGGAAATCTGTCGCTGACCGGGGCGTGGGTGGCGATTCTTGCGGCGAGAGGCTACAGTCTGGCAGAGATTGGTTTGGCGGAGACAGTTTTTCACATAACGAGTCTTATATTTGAAATTCCCTCCGGGGTTTTTGCCGATTTATTCGGGAGGAGGAAGATGCTCATTCTGAGCAGTTTTTTGCGGATGATCGGCAATGTGGTCATGATACTTTCGGGAAATTTGTTTATGGTATGTATTTCCCTTGCGTTCTATGCCACAAGCTACAACTTTGCGTCAGGTTCGGGCGACGCCCTTGCCTATGATTCCCTCAAGCTGGTGCGGAGAGAATCGTACTATGAAAAATATGCGTCGAACCAGTTGATTATTTACCGTTTTTGCGGTGGGCTGTCAACGTTGTGCGCAGGCTTTGCGCTGTTGATCGGGCACAGGGTGGCGTACGGCGCGGATATTCTGATGTCGGTGATTCAGATTGGGCTTCTGCTGACCTTATATGAAGCGAGGGTAAGCGGCGGGGAGGACTTTGCGGCAAATGACTGTGAAAGAGAAAAGGGGCAGGCAATGCGAGTGACTGATTCGGTCAAGAATGCGCTGGCACGATGCTTTTTATCCAGTCTGACTTTTATGAAAAGAGAGAGAAGGGCGATTGCTCTCATGTTTACCAATTCGTTGATCGGGGCGGCGGACATTTTACTGCTGTTTTTCCTGCAGGCAAAGCTCCCGGCGGCGGGAATGCCGAACTATGCCTTGGGGTTTGCCCTGTTTTTTATGGAGATGGGCGGTATCCTCGGGGCGAAAGTGATACTGAAATGGAAGCGTCTTCGTTACAGAGATTTGTTCGCGATTACGATGGCGCTTGTTCTGTTCGGGGTAGCTGTGGAGCATTCGGGGATATGGCTTTTTATGATAATGGGCGGTTTTGCCTCGGCGTTTTGTGACGACGCGCTGCAGGTGCGTACGGACGCGACTTTGCAGGACATGTTTCCGTCGGAGCAGAGAGCCACGCTGATCTCCATGGAATCCTTTACATTTTCTGTAATTATGGTGGTGTTATCGCCGCTTGCGGGATTATTCTTTTCGTGGTGGTAAAATGACAGACTCCCAAAAGCAGTACAGTCCTGCTGTTATTATAGCTGATATCATGGGCGGGTACATAGTATAACCCGCCTATGCTGCTGATACCTGTCATGTCTGAAAGTTCCTTTACCGTTCTCATGTTTTCCTCCATTTCAGATGCTTTTCTGTTCCCGATAAGATTACTCTATACTATGACGGACCGTGAGGGTCAATAGATTTTTATATTTTATTGCAGTAATTTATTGATTTTTCCGATATTTTTTGTAAAAATAAGAGAGGACGGCGTGCTGACTGTCCATCAGAGAAATCATTTTGCAAGAGAGAAGGGAATAACAGATGGAAAGAAAAATTGGAACGGTATCGAGGGGTATACGCTGCCCGATCATCAGACAGGGCGATGATCTGGCGAAGATTATTGTGGACAGTGTGATGGACGCGTCCGGGGCAGAAGGGTTTGAGATCCGCGACAGGGATGTGATTGCGGTGACGGAGTCTGTCGTGGCGAGGTCACAGGGCAACTATGCGTCGGTGGAGGCGATTGCCGATGATGTGAGGGCAAAGCTTGGCGGTGAGACGATCGGCGTCATTTTTCCTATTTTGTCGAGAAATCGCTTTGCGATCTGCCTGAGAGGAATCGCGATGGGGGCGAAAAAGGTTGTGCTGATGCTCAGCTATCCCAGCGATGAAGTGGGAAACGAACTTGTTTCGCTGGACCAGTTGGATGAGGCGGGGATCAATCCTTACAGCGATGTACTGACACTGGAAAGATACCGTGAACTTTTTGGAGAAAATAAGCACCCGTTTACCGGGGTGGATTATGTGGCGTATTATGAGGAGCTGATCAAGGATGCGGGTGCGGAGGTAGAGGTTATCTTTGCCAACGACTGCCGCAGTATTCTTCCTCATACAAAAAAGGTGATAAATTGCGATATTCACACGCGGGCGCGCACGAAGAGGCTTCTCAGGGATGCGGGCGCGGAAGTTGTGGTCGGGCTGGACGATATTCTCAACCAGCCTGTAAACGGCAGCGGATGCAATGAAAAATATGGTCTGCTTGGATCCAACAAGTCCACCGAGGACACGATCAAGCTGTTCCCGAGGGAGTGTACCGATCTGGTGATGGATATCCAGAAGGCTGTTCTTGACAGAACCGGCAAACACGTGGAAGTTATGGTGTACGGTGACGGCGCGTTTAAAGACCCGGTAGGAAAAATATGGGAGCTTGCGGATCCGTGTGTTTCTCCGGCAAGCACGCCGGGGTTAGAGGGTACGCCCAATGAAGTGAAATTAAAATATCTGGCGGATAACGACTTCAAAGATTTGTCCGGCGAGGCGCTCAAGGAGGCGATCTCTGAGCGTATCAGGGAGAAGAAGGACAATCTGGTAGGCGATATGGCGTCTCAGGGCACAACGCCGAGACGGCTGACCGATCTGATCGGTTCCCTGTGCGACCTGACAAGCGGCTCGGGCGACAAGGGTACGCCGGTGGTTCTGATTCAGGGGTATTTTGATAATTATGTGAGTTAGATCAGCGAATAGGAAGTAATTGGCGGTTTGACCCGATTTTTGTTGTACTGGTGAAAACGCTGCAGGAAAATAATATATTCAGAGGAGAGCGAATATGAAGCTTGTGGTTTTGGAGCGCAACAGCGTGGGGACGGACGTGGATGTGAGCTGCTATGAAAAATTCGGGGAGGTGACTTATTACCCGAACACGGTGGCGGAAAATACGGCGGAACGGGTGAAGGACGCAGATATCGTTATCGCGAACAAAGCGCCCATGAATGAGAGCACCTTAAAGGATGCGCCGAACGTAAAACTGATCTGCCTGTTTGCGACAGGATTTGACAATGTGGATCTGGTATACTGCAAAAGCCGTGGCATCAAGGTTGCAAATGTGGTGAATTACAGCACGGCGGCGGTGGTGCAGCATACGATTCTGTTAGCTCTGGCGCTTGAGGAGAAACTGATCCACTATGACAATTATGTGAAATCCGGCGAATATGGCGCACAGGACCGATTTTCTAATTTCGACAGACCTTTCCGCGAGTTTGAGGGAAAGACATGGGGCATTGTGGGCATGGGAAATATCGGCCGCGGCGTCGCGCGCGTGGCGCAGGCAATGGGCTGTAAGGTAATCTTTTATTCCGCTTCCGGCAAGAGCACCTGCACGGAGTATGAGAGAGTGGAATTTGATGCGCTCCTTGCGCAGTCGGATATTTTGTCCCTGCACTGTCCTCTGACTGACAGAACGAGAGGGCTGATCAACAAAGAGGCATTTTCCAAGATGAAGCAGTCCGCTGTCCTTGTCAACGTGGCGAGGGGTCCGGTGGTGGACACGCAGGCGCTCTATGAGGCTTTGACGCAGGGGCAGATCGCGGCAGCAGGTCTTGACGTGCTGGAGAAGGAACCCATCAGCAGGGACAATCCGTTAAACGAGATCAAGGACAGCACGAAGCTGATTATCACCCCTCATCTGGCGTGGGCGAGTACGGAGGCGAGGGAGCGTCTGGTGGATGAAGTGGCGAAAAACATACAGGCGTTTCTGGACGGGGAAGAACGGAACATAGTGAATGCTTGAAAATAGGGATTTATGACCGGCAGATGGTGTGCTGATTGCGGCGGACTGCCAAGACACAGAAATGAGGTGGAATATGGGAATTGTGATTGAAAATGCCCTTGTGGTTTTGCCTGAAGGCGCGGAGGATGTGATCCGGGAGACGTCGCTCTATATCGAGGGGGACAGAATAGCGGGGATTGGCGGCAAGCCGGCGGGATTTACCGCGGACAAAGTGATCGACGGTACGGACAAACTGGTGATCCCGGGGCTGGTTAACTGCCATACCCATTCTTACATGTCCTTTATGCGGAATGTGGCGGATGATCTTTCCTTTATGGACTGGCTTTTTGGAACGATTGACCCGATCGAACAGCAGATGACGGACGAGGATACTTACTGGGGTGCGAATCTGGCGATTATCGAAATGATGAAGAGCGGCACCACCTGCTTTAACGATATGCAGATGAACATTCACCAGACGACCCGCGCGGTGAAGGAGTCGGGTATGCGCGCCGTGATCTGCCGCGGGCTTGTGGGAAGCGGCAATGACGAGGCGGGACAGTCGCGTCTGCGTCAGGCTTACGAGGAGCGGGATGCGGCGAAGGACTGTGACAGGCTTACCTTTAAACTGGGGCCTCATGCGCCTTACACCTGTGACGACGAGTTTTTAAAGATCGTGGCTGCCGAGGCAAAGAAGGAAAATATGGGTATCCATGTGCATCTGTCGGAGAGTGAAAGTGAGATTTCGCAGATCCAGGAAAAGTATGGCTGTACGCCCATTGCGCTGGCGGAGAAATGTGGTATTTTCGACGTGCCGGCTATTGCGGCGCACTGTGTGCAGGTGACGGACGAGGATATTCAAATTTTAAAACGGAAAAACGTAAGCGTTGTGACCAATCCGGCAAGCAATATGAAACTCGGGAACGGCTTTGCGCCCATTGCGAAAATGCTTGATGCGGGCGTCAATGTGTGTCTCGGTACGGACGGTGCGGCGAGCAATAACTGTCTGAACATGTTTCACGAGCTGAGCCTGCTGACGCTGATTCACAAAGGCACGGGAAAGACACCACAGTGTGTCAGCGCAAAAGAGGGCTTCCGCATAGCCACCATCAACGGCGCGAAGGCGCTCGGGCTGGAGAAGGAGATCGGTTCTATTGAAGTTGGTAAAAAGGCGGATCTGGCGGTTCTCGATCTGAATACGCCCTCCCTTACCCCCAGAAATAATCTGATCGCCGGTCTGTCCTATTCCGCCAATGGCTCAGAGGTTGACACGGTGATCATCAACGGGCAGGTTACCATGGAGAATCGCAGATTACTGACAGTGGACGAGAAACTGGTCTACGGTAAGATTCAAGACATTATCGTCAGAATGGGGCTGGACAAGAAAACTTACTAAATAATTATAGAATTATAGGAACTTTTTTGTTATAATCTACACATAAGCATTGAGCAGTACGCATCCGTCAGAAAAACAGCGTTGGGGAGCTTGCTCGCCGAAGCAGTTATTCTGACGGATGTATAGGGCGAAAGCCCGTGAGCGAGATGAAGCGAAGCGGAATCGAGCCGGGCTGTGGGCATAGAAAGGCATTTTGGGGAGGGGAACGGATATGCTGGCAACATTGATACCATACTTTGATAAGGACATGAAAGTCGCAGCTTACGCGCTGGCTTCACAGAGGGAAAACAGCCTCTTGAATCCGCCGATTTTCGGTTCAAGCAGTCCAAATGGTCTGGCGGAAATCGAGGGTCTGGAAATTGTACATAATATAGGCATAGACACACTGTCGCCGGGAACGGTCGTGCTGATTCCGGTAAGCCATATTGCAGTATTTTCAGATCTGGAAACGAAGTGTGACGAGTTTCGCGGCAGGGTTGTACTCGTGTTTGACAACGAGGTGGAAAATAGCGAGGCATACAGAAAACGCTTTTCACAGTTGAAGGAAAAGGGCTATATGCTGGCGATGTCAAAACTTCCTGTGAGCCGGTACGAGGAAAACAGGGAGCTGCTGAAGCTGATGGATTATGTCATTCTGGATCAGAAAGAGGTGGATCTTTCCAAGGCGAAGATCTATTTCAAAAGGCAGTATCCGCAGATCAAGATATGCGTCGGAAATATTGACAGTCAAGACATTTTTGACAGCCTTAAGGATGATGATGATTTCTATCGGTTTGAGGGTAAGTTTTACCGCATCCCGATCACGAAGGGGGAGAATGAGGTTTCCCCGCTGAAGATTAATTATCTGGAGCTGATGAATATCGTGAATGCCCCGGATTTCGAGCTAACGAAGGCGGCGGACGTCATCGGACGCGATACCGCGCTTGTGGTGGAACTGCTTAAGATGGTGAACCACATTGCGATCAATTCCCAGGTAACTTCCATCCGTCACGCGGCGGCAATTCTCGGTCAGCGTGAGCTGAAAAAATGGATCAATACCGTGATTACGAAGGAACTTTGTGCGGACAGACCAAACGAGGTGGCAAGAACATCCATGCTTCGCGCGAAATTTATGGAGTGTCTGGCTCCCGTATTCGGACTGGGCATGAAGTCTGCGGAAGTATTCTTGATGGGTCTGTTCTCTATCCTGAATATTATTTTGAATATGCCTATGGAAGATGCGCTGAAGATGGTTACCGTCTCCAAGGAGATCGAGGACGCGCTTGTGCGGGGCACGGGAGATCTGGCAGGCATTTATTCCTTTGTGGTAAACTATGAGGCGGCGGACTGGCAGGAGATCAGCAGACAGCTCATTGTGCTGAATGTGGACACCAATACGATTTATCAGGCGTACACGGAGACCGTATGCTGGTATAAAGAGATGTTTTTCGAGACAAGTGTATAAATGACCGCCTGTCTTGTGAACATAAAATAATAAGTGATGATAGGACAGACGACCATCACTATAATAAAAATTCGGCTGATTAATTATTGTAGGAGGACACTATCATGAGCAGTGAAATCAGAGACATTAATCTTGCCGAATTCGGTGAGAGAAAGATCGAGTGGGTGAAGAGAAACTGCGACCTGCTCCGCACCTTGGAAAAGGAATTTTCCGAGAGCAAGCCTTTTGCGGGCAAGAAGATAACGCTGTCCGTACATCTGGAGGCAAAGACGGCGTATCTGTGCTTAGTGCTTGCCGCGGGCGGCGCGGAAATGTATGTGACAGGCTCCAATCCGCTGTCCACACAGGATGACGTGGCGGCAGCCCTTGTAAAGGCGGGACTTGAGGTACACGCCTGGTATAATGCGACGCCGGAAGAGTACGAGACACACATCCGCCATGTGCTGGAGGCGGAGCCGAACATTATTATTGATGACGGCGGCGATCTGGTGACGATGGTGCATACACAGATGCCTCACCTCATTCCGAATATTATCGGCGGCTGTGAGGAGACGACCACAGGAATCATCCGCCTGGAGGCGATGAACAACGCGGGAGAGCTGAAGTTCCCTATGGTCCGCGTCAACAATGCGGCGTGTAAGCACTTCTTTGACAACAGATACGGCACGGGCCAGTCCGTCTGGGATGGCATCAACAGAACCACGAATCTGATTGTGGCAGGAAAGATTGTTGTTGTGGCAGGCTATGGCTGGTGCGGTAAAGGCACGGCTATGAGAGCGAAAGGTCTGGGCGCGCGGGTTATCGTGACAGAGATTGATCCGATCAAGGCAATTGAGGCAGTGATGGACGGCTTCGATGTGATGCCGATGAAGGAAGCGGCTAAAGTGGGTGATTTCTTCATCACTGTGACGGGCTGTGACGGCGTAATTGACAAAGAGGACTTTGCGGAGATGAAAGAGGGCGCAATCCTTTGCAACGCAGGACATTTTGACTGTGAGATCGACATGGCGTGGCTGAAAGCTAACGCGGTGGAGACAAGGGAACAGCGCAAGAACATTATGGGTTATAAGCTGCCTACGGGTCAGTGGATTTTCGTTCTGGCGGAAGGCCGTCTCGTGAATCTGGCAGCAGGCGATGGACATCCCGCGGAGATCATGGATATGAGCTTTGCGATTCAGGCGCTCTCCGCGAAGTATCTGGTGGAGCATGCAAGTGAGCTGAAAGAAAAGCTGATTGATGTGCCGGAGGAAGTGGATAAGGATGTGGCGAAAAGAAAGCTGGCATTCCTCGGCAAGGAGATTGATGTGCTGACGCCGGAACAGGAGAAGTATCTGAACAGCTATACTGTGTAAAAGCAGGGAGTTCAAAAAAGAGAAATCAACGTGTTTATATCTTAGGAACTGTTAAGAATTAACTTTGCAGATGTGAAGATTTATTCTTTAACAGTTCCTTACTATGTCTGTACAGAAATTTTGCAATGGCAGACAGCAGTCCGTATATATCAGCCAGTGCCAGATAAACCAGAAAACCTAACAGAAACCCAAAGGAGTTTAACAGCACATCATCCAGCTGACATGCGCCAAGGTGATATTTCAACTGTACCGCTTCAATGCCGATGCTGCATACCGTAGCAACGGGAGCTGCGATCAGAATATGCCGCATGGGTTTTCCCGCCATGGGCAGGAGGACTCCGAGAGGGAAAAACATGACGATGTTGGCGATGTAAAAAGCCTTTTGTTCATTGTTGTCGAACCATCTGGAAAGGAATGCCCAGTCTATATGATCATACCACGGTACCGGAGTGCGTGACAAAATGGTAAGCTGGAGCACGCAGTAGCTGTAGGTCACGAAGGTAAACAGCCATATGATGCGGAGTGCGAATCGGAATGCAAATATTATGGATGGCTTTTTGCAGCGAACCAGAAAAAAAAGCGCAGCGACTGAAATTATAACCAGACAGACTTCTGACGACAGCCGGAAAGCTCCCGGCAAATACCCTAACGAATCGATCATCTGTGCCGTTACAAGCTCTTTTATTCTGTCTATCTCTTCTTTTCGCATTTTATCCTCCATTTATTGCGTGGGCAGATTCTTTTTAACTCCTTTCTCAAAAGAACCGCCATTTCATCCTTTTCCGCCATCAGTATAGCAATATATAAAATAAAATAAAGCGCAGACGAACAACTCAGCAATACAAATCCGGACAGGACAAATTTCATAAACCAAATGGGCAACAAGGCGAGACCAGATGCCGTAAGCACTTTCTTTAACTCCATATCTATAAACAACATCCCAACTGTGTCCTTTAATGCAAAACATTGGATAACAAGAACAAGAATTTCTGCTACTGTCGTGCCAACGGCCGCGCCCATCGCTCCATGTTTTGGAATGAGAAGAGCATTTAAAATTAAATCAACGATCGCCCCGCATATTTCAGATAAAAGAACGGCTTTTTCTTTTCCAAAAGAGACTAACATTTGTATTCCCGTAACATTTGACATACCTATGAGCAGCACTGTGGGCATAATAATTCGCATCGGAAAAACTGCTTTGTCATAGGAACTGCCACATAACAGAAAAATGCATTCGCGGGCAAACATGGTAAAGTATAGCATTAACGGGACAGAGGCTGTTATGACATACTTGACCGCTTTAGAATTCAATCGAAAAAAGGAATCCGTTTTATCGGTCTTGAGCAGGAATGCCGCTCTAGGGAGTAATACGCTGCCCAATGCTGTGATGGCGCTTACCAGAACCTTCTTGATTTTTACAGCCGCATCATAGTACCCTACTTCTGAAGCAGACTTAATGAATCCAAGCATTACTATATCCATATTTATGTAGATCGTAGTCGAAAAGGACATGGCGGCAAAAACAAGCGCACTTTTACAATGTCTGACCAATTGCGGTTTTCTTTGGAATTTTAAATGGATGTATTTCCTTACATTGACGGCATTCCATATATTGGAAGCGGAAGCTGCAAATATTGTTAAGAATCCATAAATGACATAATCTGATTCTGTCGCTACTACAGAAAACAGCAAGACACAAGCAATCAGCTTGAAAGCAATCGAGCGAATTGCAATGTATGTATATTCCTCCAAAGCTTTATACAGCCATTCCATCCCAATTGCATTTAATAAAAGCGATATGCCCATTATCATGTACAATGGTTTCTCTTGTTGCAGCTTGGGTACAATAAATATAGATATAATGAATAACGCGGATACGCTTATGCTTGTAATTAAATTTATGAGGAATAATTCCAGAGCCGTTTGAGACAATTCATTCCTGTTGTCCCTAACTTTGGCGCATTCTCTGATTCCATATATGGGAATGCCAAACTGCGCAAAAATACTAAAATACGAAATCAAAGATGCGGCAAAACTGACCTTTCCCATTCCAACAGGCTGTAAAATCCTTGCTGCATACGGGAACGTTATAAGCGGAAATAAAAATGACGACATGGTCAATACGATATTCATTATATAGTTCACAGTAATTGATTTATTTTTCATCTCATCATCTCAAGATCAGATCTTTTATCACATTTATCATGTGGGTATATACAGATAAAAGATAATACAAACTATAGCTGCTTCTCCGTAACAATAATACTTTTGCGCTCATACCTGCAGAAATAAGATAAACGATCGGACATTCTGTCTTGAGTTCCTTCTCTGTTGCGATCAATTTCTTTTTTATTTTCCGCGATGGATTAAATGCCAAAAGCATATACACTATCATATTATATTTCAAGGCAATCATGTACAGAATTGTCATTTCATATTCATTATCTAAGGTATGGTTGTTATAATATGATTTCAAATTTTCATAAACTTTATACTCATCATCTATATGACGGCAGCGATTTTTTCTGTCTACACTCTGTCCCTTTCTTCCCAGTCGGTATTGGTATAGGAAAATAGGATAATGACTTGTAGATTTTGTGTAAAATAGAAGATACAGCACATACTCTATATCCGTATACAAAATTCCTTTTTCAAGACGGATGTCATTATCTTTCAAAATGTAAGTCTTGCTGCAAACCGCGTGCATAGGCAATGCAAAAAATTGGTGTTTCATGGAATGTTGTTTTCCATATTTGCAGTTGACTTTTTTTTGAATTCTTTTACCCGATGCATATCGTTCTACATAATCGGTAATAATCAAATCAGTTTCTTCTGTTCTCAAAATCCTCAGAAAATCGCGGAGCGCATTTGTGTTAAACCAGTCGTCCCCGTCCAAAAGCTTAAAATATTTCCCGCTCGCTTCCTGTATACCACGATTGACAGCCGTTCCATATCCTCCGTTTTCCTTATTGATAATACGGAATACAGATGGATATTTTTGGACATATTCCTCCGCAACAGCCGCCGTGTTATCTGTGGAACCATCGTTGATGATAAGAACCTCCATATCATCCATATAGGTATTTTCAAGCACAAGCGACGATAAAGTTTTTGCCAGATATTTTTCCATGTTATATGCTGCGATGGAAATGGTTAAAAGTTTCTGATATTGCCTCATTTTTTCTCCTCATCATATTACAAATTTGAACAGTATTCTTATAACGATTTTGCATTTTTGCAATCTATTTGGGACTAATAATTCCAAAAAGTACGATAAGGTAGCACTCCGCACCAACCGTTGCTTAGATATATGATACGGATTAACGTATATAAAAAAACAATTGCAAAATTAATTACATATCTCGTTGATTTTCTTAAAGTTAAACATGTTAATTCCGGTACATAGATGGCAATGATTGGATTCATATATAATGCCAAACGGACCACCGTCGTTGGCATCACGATTCCTGATGCAACGATTACTAATGCTATCCAAACGGCTGAATACAACAATTTTAAATTTTTGTTTTTTTGTATTGCCTTATATTTATATGACATCAGTACAAAGAAAGAAAAATAAATCAAAAAGCTTGCCCAGTCTATATTGCTTTTGCTATAGCGGGAAGTTTTTAAAAAAAAACGGCCATATGTTGTAAGTCTCTGCAGAATCGGAAGAACGGTTGCCTTTAATAACCCTGCTGAAGCAAACGTTGCAAGAAGCGCTGTTGTATATGTCATTGGTTTCCATTCAAGCGCCAATATAAAGTATAAAAAAATCATAATAAATGCAGATTTATGGATCATCATTGCAATGCCGATAATGATAAATGTTTTCAGCCATTTTCTGCTCTTTATATATGGGATGGTAAATAGAGAGATTACCATAGCAAACATTTGACGAATTACATTCATTGAAGAAAAATAGTCTCCAATGATTACAAATAGTAAAACACTATAAACAGGATTACACGAGTTTTTATAAATTGAATAGAAATAAAATGCGCAAATAATTAATGAAGATACGGCAATAAAAATCTGCGGATTATCAGATATTTTATGTAATATACACATGAAAGAGAGAAAGCCTTGCTCTATATAGGCATTTTTGGAATGCGACATTTCATATATTTGGCAATATGACGAAAAATCTGTTCCAACGTTATACCTGACAGCGGAAATGATTGCTAATGGCATAATGGATAAAGCGCCAAAAATATGTTTGAGAATACGCCCTTCGGAATATGATAAATATTTTGACTGATCAATATGTACGGAAATATATGTTAATAATAACGTGCTTAATGTTCCGGCTATATATATCATGTCGCAGCTTTCTCTTTCTGTTTAACATTCATTTTTTCAAAAGTAGCATCTATAGAAATCAAGTTAATTATTCCACAGACACATTATGAGACCTCCATTTGCTTTATGAGAATACGAATCCTTTTATTCGGTTATCTAAAAGGAAAAGCTTTTAAATATATCCTTTTATATATTTCCCTAAATGTTCTTTCTGAATTTTTTGTATCATATAGAGGAAAATATTTTTTATGTTCTTCTAAATATTCATCATTTACTGAAAATTCATGCTGAATTGCATCTTTCAGTTTTTCATTTACTTCTTTAATACAATATACTGTATTTGAAAAAGGATTATCGTCATATTGAAAATATCCTTGCGAGTAGTGGAACTTTCTAAAATCATCTACATCAAACTGGAAAAAAATAATAGGTTTTTTCATATATATAAAATCAAAAAAAACACTTGAATAATCTGTAACCAACATTGACGCATTTCTAATTAAGCTTTGTATATCATAATCTTTTTTATTTGCTATAATTACATTACTGTTTTCACTTCTGAACGTATCTATATAACTTTCCATCATCGGATGAAGATAAAATATAAATTTCAAATTATTCTTTTTAGCAGTATAAATTAAATAATCGTTACGGATTAATCCAGCCCAATTTTTATAATATCTCGTTTCCGTAAATGTGTAAGTATGTTCAACTTCTTTTAAGTAAGGACTTCCGTGCTTCAGCCATTTTCGCCAAGTAGGCATGATCAGAATATATCTCTGTAGATAATTGTCAACATTGTGCAAATAATCATATCTACACTGACCTCCGATAAATATAACTCCGTCTTTGGGATAACCAAAATGCTCAGAAACAAACTTGTATTCCGGATATGCGCCACAAGTAATGGCGCGAAATCCCGTTCTGTTATAATGGAAATGATCGACATTATTAATTGTAATTCCATGTTGAATAAAAAAAATTTTATTTTTCTTTAAATGGAATTTTCTAACCAAAAAACCAAGCAAATCATTAGGTCCGCTATTTTTGACAGAAGTTACAAGCGCATCACAAGCCATGTAATACGCTATATGCCTAATTGAACCAAACGAGAGAATTTTTTTCCCGTAGTTATATAGTTTATTGTAATCATTTGATCTCTCATCTATCGCATAATACACATTGATTAACCGTATGTTGTCGGCAATATATTTAAAAAAGACATATCCATTATCTCTGGCTTCCATTCTTCTCTCACAAACTAGCCATATATTCCTTTCTGCCATTTTTAAATAACCCGCATAAGGCAACGCTATTGGAAAAAGGACTAGAGATAACATGTCTCTAACTTTTAGATAACACAATTTATCTCTGATTTTTAAAAATGATTTTTTAATATTCATTCAATATTAGACTCCATCATATATTTGTCAAGGCAAACTGTATTTAGTTCATTTATAAACAGACATAGAATTTGGTCTCTATATTCTTCTTACACATAAACTAATGGATATACCTAAAGAATTTAAAGGAAATCAGTATCCTTCTTGCCCTTTCAACACTAATCTCTTGAAAAAACCGATACACTCCTTCTAATCCGATTTTACTTATCCATCTAGGTGCTCTTTTTATATTTCCTGCAACAAAATCAACCGTTCCTCCGCTACCAATTGCATACTTTACATCACATTCGTTTAAAAAGCGTTGATTGTCTTCCATAAAATATTCTTGCTTTTTTGCCCCAAATCCCACGAATAAAATATCAGGTCTAAATTTTTTAATATGTTCCTGACAGCTATTTGTAAAACTATTTGAGAAAGGATAGTTCTCAAAGTCTGGTGAAAAACCGTCTACTTGAATTGCATATTTTTTCTTCACATTGGCAATTGCTTTTTTTACTGAATCTTCTTTTCCTCCCAGAAAAAAGATCTTCATATTATTTTTTTGGGCATAATCACAAAAATCATACACAATGTCGCTACCTGAAAGCTTAATAACATTTCTGAAATTTGGGTTTACTATTTTGGCAACTTTTAGAGGAACTTCTCCGTCCATTGTTGCATAATTTTTGTTAATAAATTTCATCAGTCGTGGATTTTCGTTTGCATAAACAATTATCTGCGCATTTACCGTAATAATACACTTTGTTCTATTGCCTGCTTTTTCAAACAATTCTTTCCTATTAGTTATATTAAAATCAATGTTGCAGAATCTCATTGCAATAATACTTCCCTCTTTACTATTACATCATCTTTGCGCTTTCATCCCACAAAAAACCCGGTGTAAACCATGACAACGCCATACTTTACACCGGATTTCCCTCAGTTCCTATTTTGTTTTCCTAATCCCCGCTAAACCACCGCTTCCACAATCACCTTTCCGTTCACTCGAACTACTTTCACGCCCGTTTCCTTCTTCCTGTTAAAGTTAAAGCTGAGCAGATATCCCTTATCCAGATGGTAGTAATCCAGATATTCGACAAGCTGTCTTTCTCCACGCTCGTTATACTCATTCCCGCGCCAGATTTTCAGCTCCACTACATACTGCTCTCCCAGATAATCCACGATCACGTCGGTTCTCGATGCGTCCCTTGTCTGCGCTTCCAGATAATAGTTACCCGTGCCATTGATGATCGGCTTTAAATATAACAGGAAAAATTTCCGACCGTAAGCCTCCACAAACTTCTCATCGTTATCTCCGTAAATGTCTGTGAAGTATTCGACAAATTTTTCAAGCACCAGCTCCATATTAAGACCTGCTTCGCTCACGAATTGAGGTTTATTGTTCTCACCATATCGGAACGCGCTATTGCTTACGGATTCTTCCGCAGCAAACATATTGAGCATTCTCATCTCAAAAATGCGATTCGACACAATCACTTGACTGCCCCGATCTTTCAGAAAACCAAACATTACCCCCATACTGATTGACTTTGTATCCGGGCTGAATGGTATCCGTTTCCCTTGATAGATAATATCCTCCAGCATTTCACGCATGTCAGGGTAAGTGTCGAGCTGCTTGGCCATGCTGTCAAACAAAGGCGTTTTGATTTTCATAATGCGGTTTACCGCTTCTGCTATCCCCTCTCTTGTCCACCAATTACACCCACTGGAAACTTCTTCTGTCTGTAGCTGCAGCGTCTCATCTATCGTCTTGCAGACGAGAGAAACCAGATAGGGGTAGCCCGATGTATACTGATAAATTTCTTCCGCCACCGCAGGTACGTCCATGCCGGTCTGATGATCTGCTTCATACTCCCGTAGCATTTCCGCGATCTGTCCTGCTGAAAAGTCCATGGATACGTCGAAACTTGCCGCGATATTCCAAGGACTATTGTACTGATGCTCTTCATTAGGACGCATCTTTAGCTTTAGATTTTTAATATCATACACACCAACAAGAATAACTGCGCGGAAGATTGGTATATCCTGCCTGTGCAGATAATATCCCCGCAACTGCGCCAGAAAATCAATGAATACTTGATTGTTTGATGCATTGTCTACCTCGTCGATCATCAGCACAACCGGCTTCAGAGCAGTTTCACATAACTGGCTCAGCCCTTTAAACAAATCTTTCAAGGATAATTCGTTTTGTTTTCGTAACAGGGATAGTCGCTCAAATGTCTCTGTTCCTATGCTCTCTCGCAATGTCTGTCTTCTAAAAAAGATATCCTCCATCTGACTGATAAACGCTGTAGCAAAGGTCTGCTCATCCTTAAAATCGACCGTGCTGAGCATTTGGAAATCCAGAGAAAAGACAAGGTATTCTTTCTCCAGATAAATCTCCAGCGCATGGAGAGTCGTAGTCTTGCCATACTGTCTTCCACGGTTGATGACAAAATATTTCCCTCTATCCACATAAAGTCGTTTGATTTCTTCAAGCCTTTCGTCCAAACGCACCATATAATGTTCTTCTGGTCTGCAGATTCCTTCTGTATTAAAATACCGCATAGGCTCTCCTTGTCCGAATCCATCTCGCGCAATATCCGCGCCTTTCCTAAGCACATTCTATCATTACACTTTCGGTCTGTAAAGAAAAGCCGCATTATCCGATGTAAAGTATGAAATTGTCAAAGTACCTTCTGAATCCGCCTTCGCCTTAGGACACCCTGCGCTCCCCCGGCTCCACCTTCATCAACCCCACAGCCTCCTCGCTAAACCCCTGTGTGCTCCCCGGAATAAACAATATTTTCAGGGTCAGCATAATCAGCTTCAGGTCAAGAAACAGGCTTCGGTTTTCTATGTAAATCAGATCAAGCCGCAGCTTATCATATGCGCTGGTGTTATACTTCCCGTAAAGCTGCGCATACCCGGTAAGACCGCTTTTTACCTGCATACGGTAGGCAAACTGGGGCAGTTCCTCCGTGTAGTGCGCCACATTCTCCACACGCTCGGGTCGTGGCCCTACCAGTGCCATATCCCCTTTCAACACGTTAAAAAGCTGCGGAATTTCATCAATACGGAAACGTCTGATCACCGCGCCCACACGAGTGATGCGGCTGTCATATTCCCCGCATACAAGCGCTCCAGTTTTCTCGGCATCCATCACCATGCTGCGAAACTTGATGATTTGAAACTTTTTCCAGTTTTTTGTATACCGTTCCTGCCGGAAGAAAATGGCGCCTCTGTCCTCCAGCTTGATTGCAAGCATTGTTGCGAGAGAAATCGGAAGGGTGATAATCAGCCCAAACAACGAGAGTGTGATATCCATACTCCGTTTTAGCGCAGTCATTGTCAGGGATTCTTCGTAGGCGTTATATTTCATTAGCGGGCTGTCAATAAAATGTCGGTTCTCAAAGCCATAAGCCATGATATCCGTGATCGTCGGCGTCACATAGAAAACCTTCTTCTGGTTCATGCAGTAATACATCAGTTCCTCGCGCAGGCTGTAATCTACTTGATAGAGGATCACTGTCTCTGAAGCGTCAATCGCCGCTTTCATCTCCGCCATGCTTTTTCCGGCGGAGATCTGTCTGTGAATGTTAAAGAGACTCCACGGCTTGTTGTGTATTTTCGCCAGAAAGGTACTTACACTTTCATCCCCGTAAACAATGGTCGTCTCCTGTGGCGTAATATGGTTCATATAATAACGTTTCGCCACGACTGCCCAGACACAGGCTGCCAGAAGCTGAACCAACGTGGTCATAAGTCCCGGCAGAACCGAAACGTATCTTCTTGCGATAAAGCAGCATTCCACATAGAAAATCAAATCTGTGATGCCAAAAGCCAGAAGCTGGGAAAATACCGTTTCGCCAACCGAATACTGTGCGGGTTTGTCCGCCCGGTAAATTTTTACCAGTCTGGTATAGATAAAAAGATAAAGCAGTAAGGACACTGTCCCGCCCAGTCCCCTGTGTGTGCGGAAAGCATAAAGATTATAGTATGCGATCCAGACACAGGAAAAAAGCGCAAGCTGGATTCCTATGATGGAGATTGAGGATTTTCTCGAAAAACTGTCTTTTCTGATCCGGCTTTCCCTGTGCCGTTCGTCCATGCCGCATCTTCCTTTCCGTCTTTTCATGGTGGAAGCAAGGCATCAACCCAGTCACGAAGTAATTTTTGCATGAGTTGATGCCTGTGATGAAACGTTTTGCTTACGGAAGCGCAATGAACGCAACCGGTCCGTTTCCCTTGAGAATCAGGACCACATGATCCGTTCTTGATTCAACCACATCCACTTCGATCCATTGACCGTTCACATACTGCCTTGCTGCGATCCTTGTGCCGTCCGGAAGTCCTTTCACATAGAAATTCACGGTGGCGGCATTAAAATTCGCAGCGGGGAATTTCACGCCCACCACATTAAGCAGTCTTCCGCCAAGTGTAGCAGCCAGACTCTGCGCGCTGCCAGCAACTGCGCTGTTTACTCTGGACAGGGTTGTCGTCAGATTGCTGGGCACACCGTTAATCAGGATCCTGCCGCCCTGACCCACGGGCATTGCATTCGGCACACCCGGCGCAGAGCTGACCGCGTTGTTGTAATACTCCCCGGCGTTTAAACCCCTCTGCGCCGCTGCCTGTGCGTCCGACGCATTCGCAAATCCTTCACCCGCATAAGACGGCTGCGTGCCGGAGGCTTCCACAGCTTCCGATGGCCCCTGGATAATAATCACTTTTGTTTTCTGTTTGACCACGACAGATGTGGAAGGTGACTCTGCCGCCGACACCGTCATGGATGTAACCAGCAGAGAAGCTGTCAATAAAGCCATAAATCTTTTCACGAGAACCATCCTCCTTTCTACTTTTTTGTTTCAGGAAATGACAGGGGTCATTTCCCGATCTATATCAGCGTCCCACAGATATGCGGAAAATTCTCCCGCAATCCGGGATGCAGATATCCCTACTCATCCAGAATGACGCGGTCGATTTTTCCCGCTTCGTCATGGACCAGCGCTCCGACCACCACATACTGTGTGCCGTCCTCTCTGGTGGTTCCGTCAAGGGTCACCAGAAAATGATACGGGGTCAGACCTTCCCAGCCATCCCGGAAATTACGGTTCATGCGTCTTCCCGTGCAAACATCTTTAAGATACGCCTCACAGCCTTCATATGTTGTATAATCATATCTGCGCAGGATATCGCTGCTTTCGTCATAGTATGCCGCAAAGATTTCGTAGGTCAGTACATTGTCCGGCAGATAGAGATAAAATGTTTCATGGGCTGTAAAAAAATCCGCCTCCTCAAAGCTGTGGAGCTCCTTAAAAGGAGAATTTTCCCCCAGATCATCCCCGTGTATCACCGTATTAAAATCACACATGTTCATCAGGTTGGGCATCTCTGTGTATACGGCTCCTGTGGCGTTTTCGTCTCCGTAAAAGTCATGTGTTATATAATATTCATCCGAAACAGGGCTCTGCAGGACGGGAAGGTCGATCCCCGTACCGGGAATATACAGCCACGCAAATATATCTGGATTTTGTTCCTGCAGCATGGCAAAATCAATCCTGCCATCTGCTGCGGATTCTCCGAAAACACCTGTCTCCTCCGCAGGCTGCCCGGGGTTCCCTGCCTCCATTTCCGCTGCTTTTGCTGATTCCTGTACGCCGGGTGCCTCCTGCACCGATTCCTGCTCACCGTTGTCTGACATACCACATGCCGCTGCACAGACGGCAAGTGACAGCGCTCCAAGAATAAAGACAGTTTTTCGCTTTCTCACGCCTTAATTCCTCTCTGGGACGGGATCATAAAAAATTTCCAGTATCATTTCATACAACGCCGTCTCGTCTATGTAATACTCCTCGAACTGCTCCCCCATCACGGTCTCACCTTCAAGCATATAAAAGTTGTTCGATCCGCCCCTATAATCGAGCGCATGGGACGCCAGATATACCGCTTTATCGACGGTGACATCCGTGACCATTGCCGGTGAAGCCGCCCGGTACATCCGCGCGATATTGAAGATGTCCTCTCCGGCACTGATTTTCGTCTTTTCAACAAATCCTTCCAGATACTGCATCTGCCGTTCCAGCCGCCGGTCTGCGGATGCAAAGGTATCTGTGTCACGCCAGCGCACATAGGTGAGTGCATCCTCTCCTTCCAGATGCACCTGCGCGCCTTCCTTCAAAAGCGGCGATTCAGAAGTCAAATCCTCTAAAACCGTGACGTCCACGCCGCCCACCGCATCGTTTAGGGGGGCGGCAGCGCTAAAATTGACCGCTGCGTATCCGTGTATGGGCAACCCATAAAACAGGCGGCTGACCGCCTCCTTCTGATAGACGCAGCTTTCTTCCATGCCGTTTCCGAAACCGTGCTGGACGCATATCTGGGCTGTGATGGTATCGATATAGGCTCCCGTGTCACTGTACATGTCAATCTGTGTCATCGTATTTCGGTTAATGCCGATAAGATCCATCTCTTTTCTGCGTGGATTCAGTACGAGCAAAAACAGGGCATCTGCTTGTCCGCCGTCCGTTCCCTCCGGCATTTCCTGCACGGTCTCATCCTGTTTATCAATCCCCATAAAGAGGAATGTCAGAATATCCTCGTTATAAGCGTAAATCTGATTCTTATATTTGACCCAGCCATTCTGCCAGACTTTTTTTTCTGCTTCCGTCGGCTGCTGCGCTGCCACAGCCGCGGAAAGACGGGGTGACATGTACGCCGACTGCTGTAGTCTGACTTTCCCCACGGTTCCCGCACCCAGAATGCACGCACAGGCTGTAATCGGTACAGATACCAGAATTCCGGCACACAAAAGAGCGGCTCTGATGCCTTTTCGTTTCTTGTGGAATTTTCTTTCCTTATGACGGGAATTTCCCTTTTTTTCGGTATTTTTTATTTCTGGACTTTTTGTTTTGTCGGAATTTCTTTTCCCTTTGCGCGGTGTCTGTGCCAATTCCGGCCAGAGATACTTCTCATCTAAAAACTGTATATCCGGTTTCTTTTTTCTGAGATTATTGCGTTTTTTAAATAGTTCGTCGGATTCCTTTTTTATCGACTGCCCGCATGCCTCTATCCGCTGGAGTCTGTGCTTTTCCAGTTCGGGAGAGACTCTCTTCGGCTCCGGGTTTTCCGGCAGTACATTTTGTGCCTTATCCGGCTCCACGGCGGCTTGTCTGCCCTCTGCCGGTACTGTCTTCTGCTTATAGGCGTTTTCTTCCCCATATCTGCCGTAATACTGCCCATAGTATTTTCCATAATACTTGCCGTAGTATCTGCCATAATGCCCGTAAATGCCTCCGGCGCTCATGTCCACTTTATTCAGTATCGCGCCGAGGACTCTGCATCCCGTCTTTTCAAGCTGCTCTTTGACCTTTCGTGCAAACCGCCTGCTGATGCCGTTATTCTGAATCACCAGCATGGCGCCGTCGCATTCTCTCGCCACTACCGCTGCATCAATGACACTTCCAAGCGGCGGCGTATCCACGATTATATAATCAAACTGTCTGCGAAGGCAAAGAAGGGTCTCCTTGAATTTTTCTCCACCCAGAAGCTCACTCGGATTGGGCGGCACAGGTCCGGCAAAAATCATGTGCAGATTTTGGATATTGGTCATATGTACGACCGTTTCCAGTGTTTCCTTGCCTGCCAGCACATGGATCAGCCCATGGTGCACCGTCCCGGTTTTATATCTTCCCACCAGTACGGATTTGCGCAGATCGGCATCCACCAGAACCACTTGCTTTCCCGCCTCCGCAAACGCCCGTGCCAGTTCCACCGCCACGGAGGTTTTGCCTTCATTAGGCGTGCAGCTTGTTATGACAATCGTCCGGATATCCGAACCGCACAGCTCTATGTTTGTGCGAAGTGTCTTATAAGCTTCTCTCGTTCTGTAATCGTCCTGCGTCTCAAAGCGGAGCGTAATTTCCCGCGTCACGTTAAACGCTTTCGTATCAGGCTCCCCGGAAACGCCGCGATCTATACTCCTACCGTTTTCCATGCATCTGGACCTTTCTTCCTTTTTTGTCGGAAGTATTTTTCTTCTTTTTCCTGCGGCTTTTGCCCTTACCCGGATTCTCCCGCAGCGGAATTAATGCCAACGTGGAAAGTTCCAGATATTTTTCGATATCCTCGGAAGATTTGATCGTATCATCCAGAAGAAATCCTGCCAGTACCGCACCGCCCACCGCCAGACAGCCGAGTATGCCGCCAAACAGTGTCCATCGCACGCAGCTGGGGGACGCTTTCTCCGTGGGGAAATTGGCGGCTTCCACCATATTGACGGCATCAATGTCCATCACTTCCTCTATGTGTCTGCCTGCGGCTTCTCTTATGCTGTCGGCTATCGTCATTGCCACCGTTGGATCATGGTCTTTCACCGTGATGGAAATCACACGGGTATCTTCCTGTGTGCTGACGGAAACTTTTTTCTGCAGTTCCTTGTAATCCAGAGCAAGTCCCAGATTTCGGATCACTTCTTCCAGCACATATCTGCTCCCGATCAGCTCTCTGTAATCCTTCGTAAGCTGGCTGCCCAACTGGACATCCGAGTAAGTGACAGCCGTATTTTCGTTCTTATTTAGAATATAGATCTTTGTGGTGGATTCATAAGTCGGTGTAATCAGGTATCTGCTGATCAGAAAAGCTGCGAGCGCCGCAAGAATACCGACTCCCAGAATAAGCCAGAACCTCCCAAGAAGGACAGCTATCATTTCCAGCAGATCAATCTCTACCGTGCCTGTCTCTCTATTCTCTTCCATCCGTTTTTCACACCCTTCTTTGGTTCCGTCTATCCATAACTGCCCTGTATGAGCGCAGCTGCATTGTCTCTGAAAATCTCTCGGCTGTATGATTCCCCATATTTTTTCGCCACATAAGCGGCGGCTTTTGCCATTTTGGGCGTCCTTTTCCGGTCATCATGGCAGTCCGTACCTACAAAGCTGACATATTCCCGTCCCAGCAGCCATTTTACATTCTGTCTGCACACCATGCCGTTATCCCCGGTGATGCTGGAAGCATTGACCTGCAGGTGACAGCCCATGTCGTACAGTTCCTCCGCTCTTACCTTTTTCTCCATAAGGCAGCGGTACCGCTCCACATGTGCCAGAATAGGAACATAACCTTCCGCGAGCAGACGATACGATGCCTCGCGGATATAGGCATAATCCTCCGCCGGGTTAAATTCCACAAGGACACATGCTGATCCCGCCATCGTAAACACTTTTTCTTCCCGGAGCGCCGCGATGACATCCGAACCATAATAAACTTCATTACCCAGATAAAGACGGATGGAAATCCCCGCCGTATCTTTCAGTTTTTCCAGTTGATAAAACGCCCGTTTCACGGTTTCGGGACGCGCGTTATGCCGCATAGGTTTATAGTGGGGCGTCAGAATGATTTCCTGTATTCCCTCCGCCTGTGCCCGTCTTAGCATTTCCAGAGCCATCGCAGAATTTTTGGCGCCATCATCCAGACCGGGCAGGATGTGGGTATGCATGTCTATATATGAGTTCACGATCTGTCACCGTCCCCGAAAAAATTTCGCCCCAATTTATAGTATGGCGTCTCTTTTCCACAACACGTATCAAGAACCAGACCCACTAACAGTATTAGTGCGCTTTTTCTATATAATAACACTATAAATTCGTTTTAACAATACTAATATCTTCATTTTTTAAAAATAATAACACTATTATACTCTGTTTATAAAGGATGTTTCGAGAGAAAATCTTAATGAAAGCAGAAACTGTATAACCGAAAGCAAGCCACACACCACATGTGAATGATGCCATACATGAGAGAGGACGGCGCGTGGGAATAAACTATAAAATTCTTGGGAAAAACATAAAATATTACAGAAAGCAGAAAAATCTGACGCAGGAACAGATGGCAGAAAGTCTGGAGTTGTCGGTCGGTTTCATCAGTCAGGTGGAGCGCGGCATTGCGAAGATGAGCCTTGACACGCTGATTGATTTATGTGATATTTTGAATTGTTCCGCAGGGGATATTTTGGACAGCGCACACATAAACTGCAGGGACAAACTGTCAGAAGACCTGCTTTCTTTATATGAGCAGATTCCTAAAAAAGACCAGACCCTTTTTTACTATATGTTAAAGGCATATGTAGAGCATCTGTAATGGTAAATGGCTTGATGCGGAAAATCTGGTCTGACGTTTTGGAATGGAGGAAATTATGAGAGAGAAGTATCAGAACTTTGCAGAAGGCTTATTACAATTTTTAAACGGCAGCCCCACCGCGTTTCACGCCGTGGAAAATGCGGCGGCATTGCTTAAGGAAAACGGCTTTGAGGAGTTAAAGGAGACGGAAAGCTGGTCTCTGAAAAATGAGGGAAGATATTTTGTGGTCAAAAACAGCTCGGCGGTGATCGCCTTTGTAGTGGGAAAGGGCGACTTAACGAAGGAAGGTTTCCGCATCATCGGCGCGCACACGGATTCCCCGGCGCTAAAAATCAAACCGGACGCCTGCACCGTTACGCCGGACGGCTATGTGAAGGTGAATGTGGAAATATACGGCGGGGCGATTTTGCAGACATGGTTTGACAGACCGCTGGCGCTCGCCGGGCGGCTGGTCGTGAAGGAAAACGGCACATTGCGGGAAAAGCTGGTTCAGATCGACAAACCTGTTTTTATGATTCCGAATCTTTGCATACATTTCAACAGGGAAAAGAACGAAAAGAGCGCCTGCAACAAGCAGACCGAAATTCTGCCGCTTTTTTGTATGAGGGAAGAGGAAGTGGATAAGGAGGATTATCTGCCGACGCTGCTTCAGGAGGAGACGGGCGTAGAAAAAGCGGATATTGTAGACTACGAGCTGTTTTTGTATGAGTACCAGAAGGGAATTTTTACGGGAAAAAAGCAGGAGTTTATCTCGGCATCCCGCATTGACGATCTGTCCATGGTTTATGCCGGTCTGACCGCATTGACGCAGGCGCAGACGGGCGCAGGCTGTCAGGTGCTTGCTGCGTTCGACAATGAGGAGGTGGGGAGCACCACCGCACAGGGAGCCAACTCCGGGCTTTTGCTTCATCTTCTGAACCGCATCTGTAAGAATCTGGGGATGACGGACGAGGGGTATTTTCAAGCGGTTGCAGGTTCGACTTCCATTTCAGCGGATCTGGCGCACGCGGTGCACCCCAATTACAGCGACAGACATGATGCGGAAAGCCGCCCCGTGTTAGGGGGCGGTCCTGTGATTAAATATTCCGCGTCCCAGCGGTACGCCACAACTGCGATGAGTGCCGCGTATTTTGCGCAAGTCTGTGAGCGGGCGGGCGTTCCTTATCAGAAGTTTGTAAACAGGAATGATATCGCGGGTGGCTCTACGATCGGTCCCGCGCTTTCCGGGCTGACTACCATTCCCACGGTGGACATGGGCGCGCCGATTCTCGCCATGCATTCCATCCGGGAGTTTGGGGCTGTGGCGGATATGGAATATACGCGGCAGGCTTTTCTGGCGTACTATGAGAGCGGGCGGCTTTGATGCCGCCCATCCGCTTACCCCTTAGTGACAGGCACCCATAATTCGCAGAACAGACCCGCTTCGCCTTTTTCAAAGTAGATTTCAAAATCCGTGTCGTCCGTCTGCACATAGCCGGTCTGAGGGGAAAATTCTTTGTGGAATTTGCTCCAGACTTCACCGATGCAGTCTCCGTCATCGCCAAGGCATTTGAATACGGCATAGTCTGCGGGTTCGGTGTTCCAAATGGTATAACCCTTTTTAATGAGGGCGTCTAACCCGGCGCGGTCCGTATCGTCATCAACAATAATGCCGATACCGTAGTTAAAATGCGTTTCATTTTCTTTCGTGGGGCTGCATAAGCCGTATATGTCCCGCTTCCCTTCCTTCCGAAGCTGCTTCATGGGCTCGACCAGATTTTTGTCAAAGCATTCCGTCCAGAAATCGGGAATGCTGTGGTCGTTGTCATCATTGATGATCTCGTTGGAAAAAGCCCTTACCATTGCGAGAAACTGCTGCGATTCTTTGTGTTCCATTCTGTAATCCATAATACTACCACCTTCCGTTATGATTTTTATCACAAGGGGATTGAACAGATGAAGCTTCGCGCCTTGCTTTTTTGCCTGCTTCGGGGTGGAGCCGTGGAAGCGGAGAAAAGCCTTGGAAAAGCTCTCCGGCGATTCATAGCCGTATTTGTACGCGGCGTCAATGACGGACAGATCCGTTGCCTGCAGCTCCTGCGCAGCGAGCGTAAGACGGCGGTTTCTGATGTATTCATTGGCGGTCATTCCGGTAATAAAGCTGAATGTGCGATGGAAGTTGTAGTTGGACATGCGTATGCTGTCTGCCACGTCGGTGTAGTTAATGTCCTCGCAAATGTGTTCTTCCATATAGCGTATTGCCTGCTGAATCAGTTGTATTGACATGTCGGTTCCGGCTTCTCCTTTCGTGTTCTGGGCAACGAAGTTTTTTACTTGTTCTCCTTGTGTGAAACCATTGTATAAAATTGTGGAAGGGAAGTCCTGTTCTGGTTTGCGCAAGGTTGTTCCTCTTTTGTCTGATTCTATCACATATTTAGTTTCCGTTGTCATTTTTCCGATTTATATAAAAAAATTATGCTAAGAACAGCCTTCCGAAGTTTTCCTTGCATTTGGAAAATGACCGTGCTAAAATACACGGAAGCGTTATCGGCGACGGTACTGCGGGATTTTGTCTGCAATTTACGGAAGGAGGTACAGACATGAGATTTGAAAAAATAGATTGCGGCAGCGTGTCAATTGCTGTTGTTCTAAATGACAATTCAAGTGATAACAAAGTCATAGCTGATGTGGATTCTGCGCTTGATCTGCTTATGTCTGCCAAATACGAAGCAGGCACGGAGTATCTTGTCGTGGATAAAAAAGTGGTTACGGGGGATTTCTTTGTTTTAAGCAGCGGTCTGGCGGGGGAAATTCTCCAGAAATACATCAATTATGGCGGAAAACTTGCCATATACGGCGATTATTCCCATTATACGAGCAAACCGCTGAAAGATTTTATCTTTGAGAGCAATAAAGGAAAGGACTTTTTCTTTGTAGAGACAAAAGAGGAAGCGCTACAGAAAATAAAGGAAAGCATATAACAGACAATTTCCCGTATCGGATCGTTGTGTATCAATCGGACGCTGAGGCGGCTGTGCATTTTATGGCATAGCCGTTTTTTTTGACCTTTAACAGGTAAAAAATATATTGACAAAAAATGTTTACAGACGTAGACTGTTTTTAAAGAAGTCTACATCTGTAAACAGTAGAAATAAACGGACAGCAAGGAATAGGGAAAGGATACGTTTATGAAAGATACGAAAATATCCGACGCGGAACTGGAAATACTGGAAACACTCTGGGCGGCGGGGGAAGCATTAAACGCCAATGAAATCCGTGCGCGGCTGAATGAGAAAAAAGACTGGGAGCGCACCACGGTGCTGACGCTGATCCGCAGATTGCTGGATAAGGGCGTAATCGCGCAGGAGAAACAGGGAGTTTACTATTATTCACCTCTCGTGGCGCGGAGTGATTATGTGAAAGAGGAGACGAAGAGCTTCCTTAATAAATTTTTTAAGGGCAATGCGAAAAATCTGGCGGCGGCTCTCATCGAGGATGAGAATTTGAGCAGGGAGGATGTGGAGGAGCTGAGAGATTATTTTCGAGAGAATTTCAGGTAAAAGAATTATGGATTGATGAGTGAAGTGTGTGAGAGAAGAGTATCGTGCTTTTAGTGGAGGAAATTATGGCGCAATTATTTTCTGTTGTTTTATCATTATCGTTATCCGGCGCGCTGGTGGGACTGTTGATCCTGCTGTTTCGCCCGCTTACCGGCCGGTTTTTTGCAAAAAAATGGACGTATTATCTGTGGCTTTTGGTGATTGTGAGGCTGCTTGTGCCGTTACATGCGGACATCAATTTGATGGGATATTTGTCGGCGGAGCTGACGGCGGCGGTGGCTGGACAGACCGATGCGGACGGAGCGGCAGAAGAGAGTGTACATGAGGGGACGGTGCCTGATGTTCTGCAAAGTGAGCAGAGAAGCACTGACAGTAAGGTGGAAAAGTCTGCCGGGACGGGGATTGACCATACAGAGACAGTGCAAACGGTATCGAACGGGGAAACGGCCGGGACAGCCGGCAGCGGCACAGATGAAAAAACGGCGGGCGAGAGATGGGCACAGATTTTTCGTGTTGTGAGTATACTGTGGATTTGCGGGGTTCTTTTTGCCGCGCTGAAGAGGTTTTATGTTTATCGACGTTTTGCCAAAGAGGTTCATGCGGCAGGCGGGCCGCTCACCTTGGAAAAAGTCCTTTATAAAAGTGCGGAGATTCAGACGAGACTTGGAATTGGAAAAACGGTGCCGCTCTATGAGAGCACGGCAATCAACAGTCCGATGCTGATCGGATTCTGGCGGCCGCGTATTTATCTGCCGCAGGCAATGCTTGCGGAGTTTACCGGGCGGGAGAACGATATTTGTCTGGTTCTGCATCACGAGTTTGTTCATTATAAAAGGAAAGATATCCTGTATAAATGGCTGTTTCAGGCCGTGCTGTGCGTGCATTGGTTTAATCCGCTGGTATATGTGTTTAGCCGCCGGTTTCATGTAGACTGTGAGCTTGCCTGTGACGAAACGGTGTTAAAGCTTTTGTCGGAGGAAGGGCGCAGGGCATACGGAAATGTGCTTTTGGATGTGGCACAGAAACATTGGTCTGAGGATGCGCTTTCTGGGAATGGCGGAAGGATGTACAGCAATGTGCCGGCCATGACCCTTCTGGAGGAAAAGAGTACGCTAAAGGAGAGACTGCATGGAATCGCGCGCTATCATAGGAGAGGAATCGTAGTCGGGCTCTGCTCGGCAGCAGCGTTTATTTTGTTTTTTTCGGTGTCTGTCGTCTGTGGCGCAGCGGGTACCGAGCGCGGTCTCGGGGAAACTTTTGCTATGGGTTATAGAAAGGGTTTCATGGGGCTTACGGAGCATTTCTGGGAAAAAAGCATGTGGTCTCAGATGTGGGGAGATTCCTTTGATCTGGCTCAGCCGATCATGGTGAGCAGCAGCGGAAAGGCTTATCGGATGTATGATGATGATGCCTTGATTGCAGAGGACAGTGAAAGCGACTGTTGGCGTGCGTGGTCATACATGGGCGGTGACAGCAGTGTGAACGTGAGTAAGTTTATGCTTAACGGTTCCGATACTTTATGGATTTTGTATGCCAATAAGGAGACGAAGTTTGAGGTATCTTCTGCGTTTAAACTCTATGACGGCCGCTTTAAGATTGTCTGTGTCAAGCCGGATCAGACGGTGCAGACGCTCAATGAGAGCGGAGAGGGGAATACCGTGAAGGTCACGCTTCCCAAAGGAAGAAATGCGATTAAAATAGTCGGGCAGAAGGCGAAGTTGGAGGAACTCGATATAACATACAGGGCGCTCAAAAAGGGGGACATTGACAGTATTTATGTGGATGAGAATGAGGAGTATGCTTATCAGGTTCTGAATGGGAGCCGGCCATTCGATTTATCCAGAGTGAAAGAGGCGCTCCCTCATTTGGAGGAGGAGGAGATAAGCAGATTATGCCGGCTTGCCTGGCAGGAAGAGGTTGTTCTATCAAAGGACAACTGGCAGGAGCTGTGGATTTATTCGGATGAGAACCTGACATCGCAGTATCTGCTGGAGGAGCTGCAAGCCGGAAGGATCAGCGAATTTGACAGTGGCATTTTGTGCGCCATTGCTCCCTATATGAAGGAGGAGACCGTGAGCGAGTGCTTCCGATGCCTTTTGGAGCGCGGCGGTGTGTCAGGGTCGGACTGGGAGGATATCTTTATTTATTCCGATTCGGCGAAGTCGGCACAGTATCTGGCGGAGGCGCTTCGCAGAGGAGGGGCGGACAGTTTCGATGATCAGATTCTGGATCAGATCTGCTTTCGGGTATCCACCAGATCCTTGACAGATATCGTGACGGCGTTAGACAAGGATCAGTTATCCTTTGAGGGGCTGATGGAACATGTGCTGCCCTTTGTGCAGAGGCAGGAAGAGGCCGCGACGTGCGTCTGCTATTATATCGACCTGGGAAATGTGCTTTCGGATGAGGAGCTTCGGAAGATAGAGGGTTATTTGCGTGAGCAGGACTTTTACCGGGTTGTTGCGTATAACGGGAGAGGAAAATAGAGGGAAATTGGCTGTGATGAAAGGGTTTTCCGAAAAAACTTGCAAAGCGAAGGCTTTACCTAAAATATGAAAATGCATTGCTAATTTTTAATATGGGGAATATAATATAATTACAAAAGCATGCAAAATAACTGCAATATGTTTACAGGGAGGGCGTTTATGGCAGAACAGGTTTTGATTCAATTCAGGGCAGACAAGGCGCTAAAACAAGAAGTGACGGAAATATATGAGAAGCTTGGAATGGATTTACCTACAGCATTCCGCATGTTCATGGCCAGAAGTAAAATGGTAAAAGGACTTCCGTTTGATGCGAAATTGCCTGAACAGACGATAACAAGAGCAGAAGCAAAAAATGCTTTTTATGAATTGCGAAAGCAGGCATCTGATGTTCCGAAAATGTCACTTGATGAAATTAATGCTGAAATTATGGCAGTAAGATCAGAAAGAAAAAGGTAGATATTTATGGAATATTATGCAGTGATTGATACAAATGTGTTGTTATCGGCGTTGCTTTCTAAAAATGAAGATTCAGCTACAGTCAAGGTATTAGATGCTGTTTTTGAAGGAAAGATTATTCCTTTGTATCATCAAGATATTTTAGCCGAATATGATGAGGTTCTTCATAGAGAAAAATTCCACCTGCATGAAGAAACAATACAGATAGTTCTTGGTGCAGTCAAGCAGTACGGGGTCGAAGTGTTTCCGCAACCCACAGGGGCAGTCCTGATTGATATGGATGACCTTGTATTTTATGAGGTTGCTATGGAAAAGAGGGATGATGATGCCTATTTAGTCACAGGCAATCAGAAACATTATCCATTTAGAAATTTCATTATTACCCCGGCAGAAATGATGGCGATTATTGAAACAACAAGATAAAAGTTATTTCTTGGGGAAGACTGCCTTTATGCAAAATACCATTTCTTTACATTCCAGTGTATAGCTGCCGTTATATTTGCGGATCACAGAATCCATGCTGGAAAGCCCGAAACCATGTTGCTTTTTATCCGTTTTATTTGTTTTTACCGAGTTGTTTTTGATTTTTATGTTTTCGGGAACCGCATTGGAGAAAATCAGGGTATAAAAATGCGCATGGTCATTCCCTTTGATTGTGATACAGGGATTTGCGGCGCCTGTTGAACCTTCCAGCGCGTTATCAAGTAAATTTGAAAAAACAGCGCATACATCGATGGGGGAGAGATGATCAAGCCATGCAAAACTGCCTTCACATGTAAGGCGTATGCCGACACTGTCCGCGTACGCCTTTTTGATGGAAATTACAGTATCCGCCGCATGGTTTCCCGTGATGCAGAAGCTTTTTGAAAGCATAGGATTCCCGGATAATTCGCTGATATAGCTTTCCATCTGTGCATATTGTTTCGTATTGCACATTTCCTGAATAACCTGCAGGTGATTGCGCAAATCATGCTTCAGAATTTTGATTTCCCGGCGATTAGTCTCTTCTAACTCCAGACTCTCCAGCTGCATGGCGATGTAATTTTGAGCGTGAGCAGCATCTCTTTTCTTGTTTGCCCGGTCCCGCGCAATGATAAGATAACTCCAGTATGCAAGAAAAATGGCCAGCATAGAAAACGCAGCAAATAAATCAAATACGATGCTCAATTCATATTCCAGCGTGTTATTATATACCCCCATGCTCAGCAGCATAAACAGGGCGAAGATAAAAAAGGCAAAAAACCCTGCGACTTCAAGGAATTTCAGCCGTAAATCAATTTTTTTGCAGCGGCATAATATATAGGTCCCTATCAGTAATAAGGTAAGGCTAAGATCGGTGATAAAACCGGGAAGGGTAAGAGAACTTATCCCATAAAGTTCATTGAAGTCGTTTCTTGTGATCAGAGGGATCATAAACATCGGAAATACCGCCGTCAACGTATAAAAAAGACAGGCGGGAATGATCATAAAAAGATTGTAAATGCGGTTGCGGCAGCAAAAAAAATCAACAGCCGGAAGTATGCCCAAAACAGTGATTGTGACAAGATGATCGGCATCTGTTATGAAAACAAAAACATGAATGACAAGAAAAATAAGAATAATGGATAGTAATTTTCTGGTATGAGAGGTAAATCCTTTGGCAAAAAATAAGAGATAATAAAATAATATGATCAGTGATGCCATTACATTTGATACAGATATTAAAATATTTTCTGTGGATACGGCAGAAGTTTTTGCCGGTCAGTGTTTCCTCCAAATGGTGCAGGCTGCTGGCAGTAATAATCGTTTCTTCCCTGCGCGGGGTTTCTTCCGTCCAATAATGGACAAAAGAATATTTGTCTTTCACTTCAATATAGATCAAAGATTCTGACTTGATGATAACGCTTTCGTGGAAGGATTTGATGATTATTTTTTGCGAAGAAGATGCAATACTCTGTAAATCGTCTAAAACCTTCAATACATCTTCCTTAACAACAGGTTTCAGCAAATATCTGAAGACGCCCGCCTCATAGCCTGACGGGGCGTATTCCACATAGTTTGTTATCATGCAGAAATATACATTTTCATCCAGCTTTCGGACTGCCCGGCATAGTTCTATTCCGTTCATGGCTTTCATCACGATGTCACAGAATACGATGTCGTACCGCTCTCCTTTTTGTGTTTTGCGCTTGCGCCGATATTTGGCACGCCTGCGTAATTTTTCACCTCTATTGATGGTGGTATGCTATGCTTTCTTCGGATGAGTCAATTGATTTTAACACAGGAAAGAAAAAATGATAAGTAGTTTTACTTAAGGAGGGGATTTCAATGAAGGCAAATGATGTTTACAGGGAAACCATCAAATTTGTGTGGATGAAACTTGCTCCGGGAGCGTGCGCCATTCTGTTTTCCGTTGTGCTGGGGCTGCTTTTATTGGGAATATCGGCATTATCCCAAAATGAAGGCGGATCGCATTTTCTCTGATGTTATGGATTGGAGCTTCAGCAGGGGGGTGGGCGTTACGCAATATTACATAGGCTATCTGCTGAAGGCGGGACATATAGCGGTGGTTACCCATCTGGTGAAGACAGGAAGCCTGCCGGAAGACCAGTTTGCATACGGTAAGCAGGTCGTAAAGGAGAAGTTTGCGACGGCAGCGGCATACTTTGCGGTAGACCGTCTGGTGGCGGGAGCGGTAAGGCAGGTTAATGGAACATTGAATATTGTAGGCAGTTTTCTGGAAAAAATTCCCGGAATGGAGTCTCTGGTTTCTTTTGCACAGAGTTTTGTCAATATTGCGCTTGGGAATCTGGATGAATGCTGTATGGCATACACTTTTTACCAGACAGAGCAGTCGTCCTTTAAGAGTGCGGCTGACGGTGTAGTTATTTACTTTCAAAATTGGAAAACCATTCTAAAGAATGCTCTTAAAACGGCAGTCATAGCTGTCATCGTTTCAGGCATCGCATGGCTCTTCTTAATGATAGGCTTTATTGGCATTCTGGCTGTTTTGGGTGTGCCCGGCATTCTGGGGCTTTTGGCGGCGGTGGTGCTGACGGCCATGATTATGATAGTCGTTAAGTCTTCCGTAATGGACAGCTATATCATGGTATGTATGGTATGTGCCTATTTGCGGGTTGCACCGACTACGAAAATCACGTTTGACTTATATGATAAGCTGTGCAAACTGTCTTCCAAATTTAAGACGCTGTTACAGAAGGCAGGAGAAGCTGGGGCTAT
>Ga0137307_100170_pt1 | contig 102141 bp, 113 predicted proteins | sample NAcewD2O_March_2_FD_97180 | JGI IMG/M metagenome (GOLD analysis project Ga0137307, IMG submission 97180) | Mouse cecal microbial communities from Vienna, Austria - N-Acetylglucosamine amended D2O_March | ecosystem: Host-associated > Mammals > Digestive system > Large intestine > Cecum | place...
CACCAACGCGGGCGGGTGGCATGATTGCGAAGCCCGGCGCCTTCTGAATGAAGAAGTTTTCCCGTTGCTACCTGATGAATTGCAGGCCGTGATCGTAAAGCATGACACAAACCAGAAGATCAACGGGGAAAGAACAATGTCCGCGGACTTTCTTTTCCTTCCTTCGGAATTTGAAATCATGGGCTGCAATAGATACGCGGAATATAACGGCGTTGATAAAGTCTTCAGCTATCTGAAAGAAAGAATTAACCGCCTGATCGTGGACGAAGACGACGATCTTCGGGCCTTTTGGACGGCGGATCCTTCAGCGGCGAACGCGACGACCTTTTGCGCTTTCGACGCCAACGGCTACAGCCACGCCGGCGGCGCCGCCAGCGACTTAGCCCTTGCCCCGCTATTCGTAATCGAATAATCAGGCAATCGCCCGCCCCGGCCGGGGCGGGCATAGGGGGCAATATGAAAGCAATTACGAAATATCCGGGTAGCAAATGGGGGACGGCGGCGTGGATCATTGGACATTTCCCGGATCATCATAGTTATTTAGAACCGTTCTTCGGTTCCGGGGCCGTGTTCTTTAACAAGCCACGATCGGACATTGAAACAATAAACGATATAAACGGCGACGTCGTGAACCTTTTTAAATGGATAAAGGACGATCCCGAAAAGTTGGCACATGAAATATACTTCACGCCGTATTCGCGGGCAGTATATGAAGACGCATATCAGAGGGAGCCGGAAAACAGTCTGGAAGCCGCAGTTTTGTTTTATATCCGCCTGAATATGGGACACGGTTTCAGAACCAACGGGGAAAAAGTCGGGTGGAAGTCTGATATTCAGGGACGCGAAAGGGCCTATGCCGCCGAAGATTGGAAGAACCTTCCGGGGAAGATATTACAAGCCGCGGAACGGTTGCGGGGCGTACAGATAGAGCAGCAAACGGCCGTTGAAGTGATACGGCGCTTCAATTTTGAAAATGTCCTGATATATTGCGATCCGCCCTATCTTCTGTCTACGCGCTGCAGGAAGCAGTATAAAGACGAAATGACAGACGCGGATCACGTGGAATTATTAGAAACGCTTTTGAAGCATAAAGGCCCGGTTATTATATCCGGGTACGCTTCGGAAATGTACGACGACATTTTGAAAGGTTGGAGCCGGGAAGAATATTCAAACTATGCGCAGAACGCGAAGCCGCGAAAAGAAATTATCTGGTATAACACGGCGCCGCAGCCGCGGCAGCTAACACTATTTTGAAAGGGTGAAAAAGTGAAAACAGAAATTATTATTTTCGCCGAAACGAGAGAAGGCGCGGCGAATTGGTGGAAAGAAGATCTTTTAAGATTTTCCCAATATGGAAAACCGGAAGCAAAGAAACAGCAGCTTGTAATAATAACGCCTACGTGTCGGATCCGGTATATAAGCAGACAGTCACGCGCGGAAGGATTGCGGGCGGATCTTGTATGGGGAGTTGGGGAAGACGAAAGAAAGATCTTCATGTGCAGATCAAAGTATAAAAAAGAAGATTGTACAATGGAGAACATAAGAAACATTATCATAGGCGGCTTTAAAAAAGGAAGGTGAAAAGAAAGTGAATTTTGTTGATAGGCACAACAGACCTATAAACAGAGAAGATCCGCCCTCAATAGTGTATGCGAAGGTGGGGATCGAAATCTGTATTCACAATTACGCCGGGTGCGGCCGCGAATGGTTTTTAAGTATTCGCGAAATGGGAATTGATACGCAGGAACTTAAAACAGAAGACTTTGAAACGGCAGTAAAAACGGCGCAGGAAATAGCGAAAAAGAAGCTATTAAAAATACAAAAAAGTATTGAAAAGTTTGCTTCTTAAAGGTGAAAAAATGGAAGTTGGACTAATAGACGTTGACGGCCACAATTACCCGAACTTGGCATTGATGAAGATTAGCGCATGGCATAAGAAAAACGGGGATTCGGTGAAGTGGTACGAACCGCTATTTGACGCATATCCGAAAAAGCCGCTTGATCGGGTTTATATGTCGAAAGTATTTACTTTTACGCAAGATTATACATACCCGGTAAATGCGGAAGAAATCATAAAGGGCGGTACCGGGTATTTTTACCCGGACGGCGGGGAACCGTTACCGGAAGAAATAGAACACGCCTTCCCGGACTATTCGCTATACGGGATAAAAGATACAGCTTACGGATTTTTAACGCGTGGTTGCCCGCGCGGTTGTAATTTTTGCATTGTAGGGGATAAGGAAGGCCGGAAAAGTCATAAAGTGGCAGATTTAAAAGAGTTTTGGAACGGTCAGAAAAATATCGTGATTATGGATCCGAATATTTTAGCTTGCAGGCAGTACCCGGAACTATTGAAACAGTTAGCAGACAGCGGCGCAAGCGTGGATCTTAATCAGGGAATAGACGCAAGGCTTTTAACACCGGAAAATATAAAGCTTATTCAGCAAATAAAGCTAAAGAAAATTCACTTCGCTTGGGACAATCCGAAGGACGAAGAAAAGATCGTTCCAAAATTAAAGCTATTTAAAGAAATGACGGGGATCCGGGATCGGGAAGCGGTCGTCTATATGCTGACAAATTTCAATACCACGTTTGAAGAAGAACTTCACCGGGTTTATACGCTACGTGAAATCGGAATGACGCCGTACACAATGATCTACGAAAGGGAAAAGACACAAAAGACCGATCCAGTCCGGCGCCTTCAAAGTTGGACGAACAATAAAATAATATGGTTCGGCAATCCGAACATGAAATTTGAAGAATTTGATCGGAAAAAGTTTAGAAAGAAAGGAATTTAACCATGAACGAAGATAAACAGAAAATCACCGAAAAGCGGGCGGCTATGTTCAGCAGCGCCCGGCAGGATTGGGCCACGCCGCAGGATCTTTTCGACGAATTAAACGAAGAATTTCACTTCAATTTAGATCCGTGTGCAAATGCTGAAAATCACAAGTGCGAACGCTACTTTACGGAAGAAGACAACGGACTTTTGCAGGAATGGGGGGGGATCTTCCGTTTTCTGCAATCCACCATACGGCGCAAAGTCAACGGGGGAATGGATCGAAAAGTGCTACAACGAAAGCAGGAAGCCCGGATCCGTCGTCGTTATGCTTATTCCGGCGCGAACTGACACGAAGGCATTTCACAAATACATATACAACAAAGCGGAAGTCCGTTTCATAAAAGGGCGTTTGAAATTCGGCGGCAGCAAAGACGCGGCCCCGTTCCCTTCTATGTTGGTGATATTCCGAAGCGAAGACCAGAAAGGGGACAAAATGAAAGCTGATTTGAAATTAAAGGATTTTTTGACACTGATCGGCCCGGCGCAGCTTGTACGTGTCATTGATGAAGAAGCAGGGGAGCCGGAAGCGGAAGATCAGGAAGAAAGCCAGACTTTATATAAAGGCGTGGCAGCGAAGGCCCGCGATAACGTGGACACGGAACGCATGATAAAATTCATCATTCCCGCAGCAACGCCGGAAGACGCCGGGCGTTATGTGCTGAAAATCTATATTTATTAGAAAAGGGGATATTGCGCAATATGAAAGTGAAAGACATTCAGGCAATTATCCCGCCTTCGGCCCGGATCAGGATCAGAAAAAGCGAAAAGGAAGTTTTGTACATAGCATTTAACACGCTTATTCCGCCGGAATATGAAGATCGGGAAGTGCAGCAGCTAATATTTGCGACGGACGTTTGCCACAAAGACTATATAAACAAAGGACTTCGGCCGCCTATGGAACCGGGCCTTCCGGCGTCCTTTTCAATCAGGGACTTAGACTATCGGATCTATTACGATATTTACATTCAGGGGGATCAGGCATGAAAGAAGACATAAGAAACGAGATCCGGCGGCTTGCGGACGCGGGACTTGAAGAAGTAAAGAAAGAATTCCCGGCGTTTTCTTCTTGCTATGAAGCATACGCAGCAGGAAAGGCGGCGACGGAAAACGCTTGGAACGAAGCGCAGGCCCTTGACGAACACATGGAAGGAATTTGGACGTTGACAAAGACAAAGCAAGATCAGGATCCCGAAGTCCTCCATGCAGCATATACAGGGCTTTATCGGATCGCGGTTGACCTTGCGGCCGCCGCAGTAATGTGCGCGGCTATGTCAAGAAACGCTATTTTGTCAAGTGAAGAAATGCTTTTATTTGAAAATGAAAGAAAGGAAGGCGGGGAAGATGAATAAACGCGAAGAACTGAAAAAAGCCCTTGAAAAGATAGGCATAAAAACAGAAGAAGAACTGACCGAAGCGATCCGGCGTCTTCCGGCGCTTGATATTCATATTATGGCTTGCCAGTGGCAGCAGGCGGAAGGGCGGCCCGTGTGAAGCTAAAGAAAATCAATGTATTAAGGTATGAAGCGGAAATAACCTTTGATAAACGCCGCCCGGTTTTGTCCCGGCTGTATTTTCTTTATTTTATCCCGCGTTGCTTAAAAGTCATACGCGCAAATATAGGGATCGACTTATGCGGAGCAGCGGTGCAGACGTGGAAAGCGGTTTTTATATGTATTCCGAAATTCAAATTTAAGAAAGGAATCTGAACACATGGACAGAAGCGGAAATATTATCTATGCGGTTGACTTCGACGGTACACTTTCGCGGGGACGTTGGCCGGAACTTGGGGAACCGAACGAAATTCTTTTTAATTTCCTGATACAGAAGAAGAAAGAGGGCGCCCGCGTCATTCTGGACACATGCAGAAACGGCGAACAACTGGAAGCGGCCGTCAAGTATTGCCGTGATTGGGGACTTGAATTCGATACGGTAAATGAAAACCTTCCTGAACTGATCGAACTATACGGCGGAGACACGCGGAAAATAAACGCCGATTTTTACATAGACGATCGGGCGGTGAATCCGAACGCCGGACATTTTACAGTCCTTCCGGCAGGCTTCAATTTTGAAACATAAAAATTACGGATCCGGACAGAAGGCGGGGAACCTTTGAACCGGATCCGTAAAGGAATTTAACCTTTAACCATTATAACAGAAAGGCGGGGAAAAGTCAAAATGTCAAAAATAGATGAAATGATCGCGGAAGACCGGATCCGGGAAGAAGTGATCGCAAGGATTGAAGCCCTTCAAGCCTACGTTATAAAGGTTACGGACGAAAACAAGCGTCTTCGGGCAGCAGTTGAAAGAAATCGGGAAGAATTCGGGCGGATATATAAGGCGCTTATCTGGTATGAAGAAACATATTCGCGGCTGCCTAAATCGGCAAAGCAGGCATTTAATACAATTTCGGAAGGGGTAGAAGATGAAATCGAAAAAGGCAGTTTATAGAAGAAATATTCGCAAAAGACGCAGGCGCCGGGCATTGTTCCGGCTTGCCGTGTCGTTCTTTGCGTATGCGGTAAAAATTATATTAACGGCGCCTGTTGTTTTGTTCCTGATGAAAGCTTCCGCAGCGCCGGAAAAAGAAGAACCGGGGCAGCAGGCGCAGGCAAGCGAAGAAGGCGTTTTTTATCAGGCCGCCCGGCAGCAGGCAACACAGAAGAAAGGCAGCGATCCGGCGTCCGGGCCGTCCTTCGTCCCGCTTGACGTTCCTATGCCAGAAGAAGACCAGAAGGCAATATTTGATATATGCAACGATTATAAAATCGCCTATACGCTTGTTATGGCTATGATTGAGCATGAAAGCAGTTTTGACGCCTCCGCGCGGTCAAAGACGGGCGATAGTGGGCTTATGCAGATAAATGACTGTAATTCCGCCCGGCTTGCAGAATTGGGCTTTACTGACCTTTACGACGCCCGCGAAAACGTGGAAGCAGCCGTCTACATATTACGGGAACTATTCAGCAAATACGGCGAAGTGGAAGCCGTTCTAATGTGTTACAACATGGGCGAAGCAGGCGCCGCGGCATTATGGGAAGAAGGGATCTTTTCTTCGGTTTATTCTTCTGAAATTATGGCGCGTGAAGCTGAATTTTCGTCTTACATTGATAATTTCATAACAAACAAGTAAAAGGAGATATTGCGCAATATGTACACTTTAAAACAATTCCGGGAAATAACGAAAGACCTTCCCGAAGATACGGAAATCAGGATTGAAAGCGTATTCAAGCCGGAAAAATCCTTCCATACAGAAGTATTTGAAATAGTATGCAATTCAGGGCAGAAGAAGATCGTTCTTTTGCCCGTTGTGGCGTCCATATCGGACGGGGAAAGCGATCTGACAGTACAGCATAAGACCAGAAGCGGGCCGGAATTGTAAACGGCTTTCTTCTTATTATAAGGAAGCAAAAACGAAAGCGCGGGGCGAAGGCTTCCCGGCCTTGTAATGGGTATTAACTTAACGTACAGATCACGGATCATAATTTTATGAAGACAGAAGGCGGGGGAACATGAAAAGAAAGCACTATGATAATTATGATTATGAAGAAGCATATCAGAAGCAGATCGACACCCTGACCGAATGGGAACTTGAACAGATGATAAAGGGGAAGCAGATCAACAGTCTGTACAGAACCACGACAACGAAGGCAGGGGATCAACTGGAAGCGGACATATATCCGTCATTCGGGAATAAGCAGGACGAACCACGGACGAAGAAAAAGAGGGAAAGCAGACCTTCACAAAAAAATCTGAATGATAAAAGGGCGCGTCGCTATCTGAATAATTTGACGGCCGCTAATTTTGGCAAGGGGGATCTTTGGGGTACATTCAGCTATGACGAAGATCATCTTCCGGGGAGTATAGAAGAAGCGACGAAGATCTTCGGGAACTTTATCAAAAAAGTAAACCGGAAAAGGAAGAAGCAGGGGAAAGAAAATCTGAAATATATCTATGTGACGGAATTTTCAGACGATCCGAAGAAGGGGATCCGCTGTCACCACCACATGATTTTTTCAGGGGACGAAGATCGGGACGAAATAGAAAAGTTATGGAAGCATGGCAGCAGGACGCAGACACGCCGCCTTGATCCTGATCCTGATACCCACATAGCCGGGCTTGTGCATTATTTGGCAAAGGATCCGAAGGGGAAAAAGCGGTGGAGCGCTTCGCGGGGGCTGAAAAAGCCGGAAGTCTCCCGCAGCTATTCAAAATTCGGGAAGAAGACGGCCGAACACATGGCAAGGGATCACGAATTCTTGAAACAGCAGCTTTTGAAAAAATATCCGGGCTATAAATTCATTGACGCGGAAGTGTACGTCAACGGGGTAAACGGCGGCTATTACATATACGCCCGTATGGTTCGGGATTGAAAACATATTGCGCAATATAAAGCGCGGAAAGGTGGAAGAAATGAAATTGCAAAACATGAAGGCGTCGGAAACGACAGAACAGATCAAGCTTTTTACATGGGCCAGACAGCAGGCGGACTATATACCGGAACTTGCTTTAATGTACCATGTACCGAACGAAGGGAAGCGGAAGCAGACCACGGGGCAGATCATGAAGGCGGAAGGAATGAAAGCGGGCGTCCCTGATATATGTCTTCCGGTTGCGCGGAAGGGATATAACGCGCTGTATATCGAAATGAAATTCGGCAGCAATCGCCCGTCGAAGGCGCAGCGGGAATATATGAAGGCCCTGCAGGAAGCCGGGAACATGGCAAAAGTAGCATACAGTGCAGAGCAGGCCCGCGAAATCATTCGGAATTATCTTTCACGGGCTGACGGCTTCGATCTGGTGAATTGCGAAGAAGCCCTGAAAATATTCGGCGCTTGCGAAGGCGTCCCGGAAGAAGTCTTCCCGGCGGCGCCGTGTAAAACGTGCGGATTCTATAAAACAAACAAGAAGGGAGAATAAACAATGTTTTTCAAAGCAACGGTTTTAAAACGAATGTTGAAAGCTGCCTATAAAGGCGCCGGGCTTACCGTGGGCCACGCGGCAGAAAGCGACACGGGAGAGCCGGAAGGCTATTATATTTCTTCCGGTTGGTGGGTTATGTGGTTCAATGCGGCCGCTATGCCGAAGGAAGCGAAAGCGGCGCTTATAGAGTTGTGCGGGGATCTTCCGGGCGCCGGGGAAGTATTCAGGGCAACAAAGGATATGGGGAACCAGTACGAGATCGAACAGAAGGAAATCTATAATTTGCCCGCAGCCTTCAAGAATTGCAAGTGTCAATTCCGTGTAACAAATTTATTAGGGCAGCAGGGCGACAAACTGATCCGGTTTATTCAGGAAGAAGGGCCGACGCAGCACGTCACGGCAATATCTGAAATCTTTATTGACCTGATAGATCCGCAGGCTATCAATTACGACGGCGGGGAACATGAACCGTTCGGCCCGGTTACGACTTGCCCGACGGCGCCTTTCATGTATTGGGGAAACAATACTTGTTATCTTATGGCAGGAATCAGGACAGCGGATCAGGAAGGCGAAGAAGCGGACTTCTGGAAGTATCTGGAAGGAATAGAAATTTTGTAGCAATCAGGAAGGGGGCCGAAGTGTGGGGCGTTTCTATCTTGACGAAGACGAAAAGAAAATAGTTAAAGCCGTGATCCATTCCGACGAAAAACGCCAGAAGCGGCAGAAGGCAGGAAAGAAGGCGCCCTTCGACACGAAGGCGACGGCAGCTATTGAGAAGGCAAAGAAGGATCTTGATCTTGGAGAAGTAACCGAAGAAGTCCGGGAAATCATCATTCAGAAAATATATAAGTCTTTGCTTTACAATATGCCGTGGGAGTTATGCGGCGAAACATATTGTTGTCGTTCTCTATTCTACGAATACCGGAAGCGTTTCTGTTATCTGGTGGCGCAGAACTTGGGAATAATACGGCAGCAGGCAGCAGGCAGCGAGAAGCCCGGCAGCAGGCGCCGGAAGGGGTAACACATGGCGAAACAGTATGCAGAATGGTTTTATAAGTCTGACGCGTGGAAGAAGACGCGGGCCGCGTTTATCAAAGCTTCCGGCGGCTATTGCGAAAGGTGCATGAAGGAATTCAGGGCAGGGACACGCAGCCTTGAAGACGTGCAGCCGATCACTATTGTACATCACCGGAAGCACATCACGCCGGACAACATAAACGATCCGCGCGTGACATTATCTTTTGAGAACTTAGAGGGAATATGCGACGATCACCACAACAAAGAACACAAGGCGAAGAAGACGCGTTATTCCTTCGACAAAGACGGGCGATTGATACGGAATGAATAGAAAAACTATTTATAATCGTCTGAAAAATAAATAAAAACGAATATATTTTCACACAAAAAATTATTTTGCTTCACGTTTGCGATTATGCAGAAAATACGCAGCATATCCCCCCGGTATGCGCTTTTTAGGGCGCCGACAAAGAACCGAGGGAGTGACTTCAAAAAAACTCTGCAAGGTCGCGCACGTATGAAGGGGGGTTATATTTTGCCTGAAATAAAAAAAGATACGGCGGCAATCCTGACCGATAAGAATATCGGGAAGGAATTTCGGAAAATTAAAAAAATGTTCGCCGGGATAGAAGACGAAAGCAAAAAAGAACTTGTCTTCAAAATCATTGAAGAAGTGGCCTTTCAGAAAGTGGCTATGAAAGCGGCCCGGCAGGAAATGATCGAAAACGGCTTGCAGACGGAAACGAAGAACGCTTCGCAGAAATTCATCAAAGAAAATCCCGCGGTCGCTACATATGACCGTTACGCCCGTTCCTATACGTCGAACATGAAACAGTTGATCGAACTTTTACCGCCGAAGGAAAAAAAGACTGTTTCAAGGCTTGCCGAACTTCGGGACGACGATTGAACCAATGGCAGCAGTACAAAATTATATTGCGCAATATTACGACGCGATCCAGTCCGGCCAGATCCGGGCGGGAAAGTATATCAAAAAGATATACCAGATTTTAACGGACGGGATCGCGGACGGGACGTATATCTTCAACCCCAAAAAGGCGCGGAAGGCGATCAAATTCATAGAAAATTTCTGTCACCATTCAGAGGGGCGGAACGATCTTCTAAAATTGGAGTTATGGCAGAAAGCGGCCGTTTCCGCTATCTTCGGAATTATGGATCCGGAAAAACCAACGCGGCGAATGTTCCGGGAAGTCTTTCTTCTGGTGGCAAGAAAGAACGGGAAGACGCTTTTTGCGGCCGCTATAACCGCGTACATGGCATACATAGACGGGGAATATGGCGCGAAGCTTTACCACTTAGCGCCGAAATTGGATCAGGCGGATCTTTGCTATGAAGCATTTTATCAGATCACGCAATCCGACGACGAACTAAAGGAAATCACGAAGAAGCGCCGTTCGGATATTTATATAAAGGACTTCAACACGTCCATAAAGAAAATTGCTTTTAATAGCAAAAAGTCCGACGGTTTCAACCCTCATTTCGTCCTGAATGATGAAATGGAAGCATGGCCGGGCGATCAGGGCTTGAAGCAGTACGAAGTTATGACGTCCGCTATCGGCAGCAGGAAGCAGCCGATCATAATGTCCACATCAACAGCCGGATATATCAACGACGGGATCTTTGATGAACTTATGCGCCGTTCAACGGCTTTCCTGAAAGGACGTTCGCAGGAAAGGCGGATTTTGCCGTTTCTGTACATCATTGACGACGTGGAAAAGTGGGACACGCGCGAAGAACTGGAAAAGTCAAACCCGAATCTGGACGTTTCTGTTTTTTGGGACTACTACCGGGAAAAAATAGCGATCGCCCGCGCTTCACTATCTGCAAAAGCTGAATTCCTGACGAAGTTTTGTAATATTAAACAAAATTCTTCGATCGCATGGCTTGAATTTACAGACGTTGAAAAGGCCCTGACACTGGACGAAGACGGCTTTCCGGTTCAAATATCGCTTGAAGACTTCCGGGGCGCTTATTGTGTCGGCGGAATAGACCTTTCGCGCACAACAGATTTAACCGCAGCTTCGATTATCATTGAAAAGGCCGGGAAGAAATATATCTTCACAAAATTTTATATGCCAGAAGAACGGTACAAAGTGGCAATCAATGAAGAAAACGTCCCGTATAACGTATATGTCGAAAAAGGCTTCCTGCAGTTGTCCGGGAAACACGCGGTAAACTATAAAGACGTTTATAAATGGTTTTTTGATCTGGTGAAGGTTTACAAAATAAAGCCTTTATATGTGGGCTATGACAGATATTCCGCACAATATCTAATTCAGGATATGAAAGAAGCGGGCTTCCACATGGACGACGTATATCAGGGAACCAATTTAACGCCTTGTTTGCATGAGTTTGAAGCGGATCTGAAAAGCGACGTTTACGAAATCGGCGACAATGCACTTCTACAATCGCACCTTTTGAATGTGGCCGTGGATATAAATATAAAAGATTCACGAATGAAGCCAGTCAAAATTGAAAGGCGTTTACACATTGACGGGGCCGTGTCTGTCTTCGACGCGATCGCCGTCCGGCAGAAATACCATAAAGAGATCGGGCGCCTTTTGCTGAATGAAAAGCTTTCGGCAGCAGCCGAAGGGAAAGAAAATAGCGCGTAATTCTGAAATGAAAAGTATATCAGAATTGCGCGGTATTTTTTTGTAACATAGAAAGCATGAAAGACTATTGCAGCAGCAGAAAGGGGCGGAAACATGGGCTTTATATCGGATTTATTGAACTTCCGGCGGATCAAATATATGCCTTTTTATGCGTCCCGTGGTGACTATCAGGCGAACGGAAATTTGTATGAAAGTGATATTGTCGGATCTATTGCGAACGCAATCGGATCGCAGGTGGGGAAGCTGAACCCGCAGATCGTCCGCCAGACGGCGGGCGCCGGATTGCAGATCAAAGACGATTATCTTTCCCGGCTTCTTGCGCTTCGGTGGGCGCCGGAATATACGCCGTATGACGCGCTTTATAAAATGGCGTCGGATCTGGTGTACCGTTCAAATGCCTTCGCCGTCATTTTCTACACTGACGACTTTTTACGCGTGAAGTCAATCGTCCCGGTAACGGCCCACGACTTCAAAATATGGGAAGACGAAAGCGGGAACCTTCTTTTCCGGTTCCGGTGGGACTATGACGGGAAAGAATACACAGTCCCGTATCAATCAGTTATTCACATAAAAGCCCGCCTGAATAAGCGCCGCTTTTTGGGAACGGCCCCGGACGATCAGATCAAAACAACGCTTGAACTTTTAGACCTGACCGGGGAAGGCTTGCGGAACACGGTCAAGAATTCGGCAAATTTAAAAGGCTATCTGAAATATAACAACTTCGCAGATGAAGAAGAACTGAAAAAGAAAGTGAAAGAATTTCAGGAAGCCTACATGAACGCGTCGAACAGCGGGGGGATCGCCGGGCTTGACAACACAATGGAGTTTAAAGAGATAAGCCAGACGGCGCCGCAGATCCCCGTTATTCAAAGTCAGTTTCTACGGGACAATATATATCGCTATTACAACACAAACGACAAAATTTTGACTTCCACCTTCACGGAAGCGGAATTCACTTCGTTTTACGAAAGCGTAATTGAACCGATCGCCGTTCAGTTATCACTTGAATTCACGTTCAAGCTTCTGACGGAGCGCGAACGGGGCTTCGGAAATAAAATCATATTCACGGCTAACCGCCTTCAATATGCCACACTTAACACGCGAATGACAATCGGCGGCGGGCTTTTTGACCGGGGGATCATTACGATAAATGAATTCCGGGAACTGATGTATTATGAGCCGATCGAAGAAGGGGACGTCCGCATGGTTAGCTTGAATTATGTCAAAGCAGACGATCAAAGCATTTACCAGATAGGCAGCGGAGCCGCAGAGGGGCAGCAGGAAGGCGACGCCGGGCAGCAGGCGCATATATACAGACTTGCCATTCCAACGGCAAAGAAAGGGGGTAAAACGCAGCATGAAGAAGAAATTCCTTAACGCCTTTGAATTCAAAAATGAGACGGAAACAAGCGCCGATCTTTACTTTTACGGCGATATTACTTCCGACTATTGGGGCGCATGGCAGAGCGAAGACCAATATCCCGAAAGCATAAAGAACTTTCTTTCCGAACACGCCGGGAAGGACATCAATATTTTTATCAATTCCGGCGGCGGATCCGTCTTTGCGGGGATTGCTATATACAATATGCTTCGGCGCCACGCGCTGAAAAACAGCGTCAAAGTGACGGTTGATGGCTTGGCCGGATCCATAGCGTCGGTGATTGCCTTCGCCGGATCGGAGCCGCCGAAAATTCCTTCAAATGCTTTCCTGATGATACATAATCCGTGGATCCTGACAGAAGGCAACGCCGAAGACCTTCGGAAAGCCGCCGACGATCTGGACGAAATCAGGGAAGGGATCCTGAATATCTACGAAGAACACCTGAAAGAAGGCGTCGCAATCGACGACATAAAAAAGCTTATGGACGCCGAAACGTGGCTGAATGGCGCCGAAGCTGAAAAATATTTCAATATCGAACAGACCGCGCCCGTGGAATACGCCGCGGCCGTCGGTGATTATCTGAACCGCGCCCGGAACATTCCGCAGGCGTTACAAAAGGCTTCCGCGCCGGATCCCGAAGCTGCAAAAGCAAAGAGGGCCGACGAAGCAAAAAGAGACGCAATAAAGCGAATTACAATTCAAAGTTACATGAAGGGAGATTAAGAACAATGAAGCATGAAGAACTTGTGAAAATGAGCATGAAAGACCTGAAAGCACGTCTGAAAGCCCTGAATGAGCAGGCGAAGACGGCAGAGGGCGAAGCACTGGACGCGATCATGGAAGAAGCGAAGGACATTAGCGGGATCATGGCAGACGCGCAGAACCGCGCCGCCCTTGCAGGCTTGGCAGCTTCCGCAGATGATCCCGATCCGGCAGCAGGCGAAGGAGAGGGCGAAAAGATGAACAGCAGCGAAAAGGCGAAGGCGTTCGACAATCGCGGGAAGGACTTAAAAGGCGGGAAAGCCGTTTCTTTCAGCGCCCGGATCGTCGTTCCGGTAAAAAATGCTTTATCGGTAGAGCAGACCGCGCCCGTAACGCATACTGCAAGCGACATTAAACCGACTTTCGGCGACGTGTCTTCCCTTGTGGATCTGGTGAAGAATGTCATGCTTTCCGGCGGTGAGACTTACGAACGGGCCTATGTGAAATCTTACGGCGACGGCGCAGGCCCCACGGAAGAAGGCAAGGACTACAACGAAACGGAACCCGTTTTCGCGTATGTGACAATCAGCAAACAGAAGATCACGGCCTATTGTGAAGAACCGGAAGAAATGATTAAGCTTCCCAACGCAGACTATGACGGCGTTGTGGAAGACAGCGTTCGGAAGGCGATCCGGCGTTATATGTCAAAGCAGATCCTGATCGGCGACGGAACCACGGCGAAATTCAAAGGGATTTTCTTCAATCCGGCGGAAGCTTCCGAACAGGTAATTGATCCGAATACCGACATTGAAATTTCCGCAATCGACGACGGGACACTTGACGAACTGATCTACAGCTACGGCGGCGAAGAAGAAGTCGAAGGCGTGGCAACGCTGATCCTGAATAAAAAAGACCTGAAAGCGTTCGCGAAGCTTCGTGATAAGCAGGGCCGGAAGGTTTACACCATTGTAAACCGCGGAAACACCGGGACGATTGACGGCGTTCCCTTTGTTATCAATTCTGCGTGTAAGGCAGTAACGGACGAAAAGACCGCAGCGGCCGCGTATTGCATGGCATACGGCCCGCTTGAAAATTACGAAATGGCGATCTTTTCCGACATTGACACGCGCAAAAGCGAAGACTTCAAATTCAAGTCCGGGCAGATTTGTTTCCGCGCTTCCATTTTTGCAGGCGGAGCCGTGGCAGCATATAACGGCTTTATCCGGGCAAAGAAGAAGGCGACGGCAGCAGCGAAGGCATAATCTGAAAGGCGGCAGAAATGACAATAGAGGAACTTTTACACACGGCGAAGATCCGTATCAGGAAGACCGCGGCCGACGACTTGGACAGCGACGTTTCGCGCCTGATAGACGCAGCGCTTGAAGACCTAAAGCGCGTCGGCGTGGATCCTTCTTGGACGGAAAGCCCGTCGGATCCTTTAATCGTGGAAGCCGTCTTGTCTTATGTTAAAGCGAATTTCAGTATTTCCGATCAATACCCGGTACTAATCGGGATATATGAAACAAATTTGACAAAGATCAAAGGCGCTTCAAAGTACAAGGCGCCGCAGCCGCGGCCGAAGCGCTGCAGAAAAAGAAAAGCGGCCGCGGCCGTCCGGCAGCAGGAAGGCGGCGGATCATGATTGAAGGAAATATCACCCTGATACACCCCGGAGAAACGGAAGCGGACGACGAAAAGACGCCCGTTTTCGCTGAAATTTATCCCGTCGGGCGGAATGAATTTAACGACGCGGGGCAAGCAGGATATAAGGCGCAATATCAATTTGTTATATGGGCGGCGGAGTATGACGAACAGCCGGAAGCGGTATTCAAAAATAAACGCCTGACAATATACCGAACCTATGGGCCGCGGTCGGACGATAAGATCGAACTTTACGCCGCGGAAAGGATCGGGAATGGTCGTTAAAGTTGACTATAACAGTCTTTCGGAAGAAATTCAGAATCAGCTAAAAAACTTCGGAACGTCATTAAACCGGGAAATAAACGAAGGATTGAAAGAAGTAGCTGAAAAGACCGCCGAAACGCTTCGGCAGGGCGGCCCGTACAACGAACGCAGCGGGAAATATACCCGTGATTGGGACGTAAAGCTTCGTAAGCGTTCCTATTCAAGCGTAACCATGACGGAAGAATACGCCGTCTATAACAAAAAGAATTATCAGCTTACGCACTTACTTGAAAAAGGACACGTTTCAAGAAATGGATCGCGCGTCCGGCCGTTTGAGCATATAAAGCCCGCGGAAGAATTAGCCGAACAAATGGCAATTTCAGAAGTAAATAAGGCAGTACGCCGGGCAGCAGGCGAAGCGTAAAGAAAGGGGGCGAAGGCGTGGCACGTTTTGAAGAAATCATAAACCGGGCGGCAGCGTTGGGCCTTCCGATTGCACACAATGAATTCACGGACACGAAAAAGAACCCGGCGCCGGATCCGCCCTTCCTTTGCTATCTTGCAGACGAACGGACGTCCGGCCCGGACAATCAGATCAGGATCCGAACGGTTGACGCTGTACTTGAATTATACACGGACAGACGGGACGATCCGGAACTGGAAAAGAGAATGGAAGAAGAAGTCTTTTTCGATACGGAATATGAAAAGCAGCAGGGACTAATCAGAAGTGAAAACATGGTTCAGACCGCTTATTTATTTTCCGTCGTCGAAAAGATCAGGAAGGGAGAACAAAAACAATGAATAAAGCAGAAGCAGAAAGAATTATACTCGGTTCCGGTTATATCCATATCGGAGAATTTAAGGCGGCGGATCCGCTGCCTGATCCGCAGATCTTTTGTACGGACGACAATATTTTTTCGTACATATCAGGCGGCGCGACGCTGAATTATTCCCCGTCTTACTATGAAGCAAAGGACGATATGGGGAAAGTGTCTAAAACAATCATAACCGAAGAAGAAGCCACGCTGACAGCCGGGCTTATGACCTTTAACGGGAAAACGCTTGATAAGCTTGTGGACACGGCCAGAGAGAGCGAAAAAACCGTGAACGGGAAGAAATACCGCGTTGTGAAGGTTGGCGGCGTCGGGAACCGGAAAGGGAAGAAATATATTATTTGCTTCCACCACGTCGATCCGGTGGACGGCGATATTTTCGTGATGATCGTCGGAAACAATCAGGCAGGCTTTGAACTTTCCTTCGTAAAGGACGCTGCAACGGTTGTAAATGCAGAATTTCACGCTATGCCAATGGACGGCGAAGGAACCCTGATCGAATATGCGGAAGAAATCAAAGAAGACGCACCCGGAAGCGAAGTGAACCCGCCCGAAAAAGTCTATACCTATGAAGCAGTAACGGACACGGACGGGAAGAACCCGCAGGAAGAAGGTTGGTTCGAGACTGACGGCGACGGATCCTACACCCTGACGGCGGACACGGCGCCCGAAAGCGGCAAAACCTATTACACCAGAAGCGAAAACGTGGCGGCCGGATAAGGCAGCAGGAAGGAAACGCGGCGGCAGGGAGAACCCGCCGCCGCTATTTATATATTACGCAATATTAAAATACATATTACACAATATGAAAGGAAGATGAAATCATGGCAAATTTAAGTTTTGACTTTAACAAAGTGAAAAGAACCTTTTTCAACGTGACTTTAAAGGACGGGCGCAAGCTTCAAGTGAAAATGCCTATGAAGAAAACCTTTGAAAAGGTGGCAGAAATGCAGAATTTCACGGAAGACGCGGCGGGCGTAAGCATTGACGACGTAATGGACACGATCGGCGGCCTTTGTGCTGAATGTATTTCCCACAATCTGAACGGGGAAAAGGTTTCGGCGCAGTATATGACGGATAATTACGATCTGGAAGAAATGCAGGCGTTTATCAATGAATATTACAACTTCGTGGGCGGGATCACACAGAACCCAAACTAAAGATCCCGTATTTCCCCGGCGGAGATACGGACGCGAAGAAAAAAATATACTATCACCCGAAAACGCAGAATGAACACCTTGTAATCAGATATACGGGCCTGAACCTTCGCCAGATTAACGAAATGGACATTGACGAATATTTGTTCTATGTCCGTGAAGCGTTTATCTATAACATGAACCAGACCGAAGAAGGCCGGGACTATCTGGAAAAGTGTTGGTTGCTGACGCAGACGAAGCCGGAACGGGCGAAGCTTCGGGAGAAATTCGGGAAGAAGGGGGCGAAGTAATGGGCGCAAGCGGTATTAAAGGAATAACCATAGAGATCGGCGGCGATACAACAAAACTTGATAAAGCGTTATCGGAAACGGGTAAAAAATCAGCTTCTTTGCAAAGGGAATTAAAAGAAGTGAACCGCCTTTTGAAGTTGGATCCCGGAAATACTGAACTTGTGGCGCAGAAACAGAAAATACTTGCTGAATCAGTTTCGGAAACGAAAAAGAAGCTTGATATTCTCAAAGAAGCGGAAAAACAGGTTCAGGAACAATTTGCACGTGGCGAAGTATCGGAAGAACAGTATCGCGCCCTGCAGCGGGAAATCATAAAGACGGAAGAAGACCTGAAAAAGCTGAATGAAGAAGCTGCAAAAATGAAGTGGCAGGGTGTGGCGGACGCCGGAAAGAAAATTGAAGACGTCGGGAACAAAATTTCAGGCGTCGGGCAAAAGCTTCTTCCGGTAACGGGAGCCGTCGCAGGATTGGGAACGGCCGCGATCGCGGCAGCAAAAGATCTTGATACGGGCTATGACATTATCATAACCAAAACGGGCGCCACGGGCGAAGCGTTGGAAGAATTAACCGACGCTATGGACAATGTTTTTGCAGACCTTCCCACGGACGCGGAAACGGCCGGAATCGCAATCGGCGAAGTAAATACCCGGTTCGGGCTGACCGGGAAGGAGTGCGAAAAGCTTTCAAAGCAGTTTATCAGGTTTGCAGAAATCAACGGGACGGATCTAAATTCGTCTATTGACAGTGTAGACGCGATTATGACGAAATTCGGCGTTGACACGTCGCAGACGGAAAAGGTTTTAGGGCTTATGACGAAGGCCGGGCAGGACACGGGGCTTTCTATGGAAGATCTTTATCGGGCATTGGAAACGAACGGCGCCACGCTAAAGGAAATGGGCCTTGACCTGACTTCTTCCGTGAACCTTTTAGCGCAGTTTGAAAGTAGCGGCGTTGACGCTTCAACGGCCCTTGCAGGGCTGAAAAAGGCGCAGCAGCAGGCGACAAAAGAAGGGAAGTCGCTTGATGAAGCTTTAGGCGAAACAATAACCAAAATCAAAGACGCAGGATCCGAAACGGAAGCCCTGCAGATCGCGACGGAGCTTTTCGGGAAGAAGGGCGCCGCCGAAATGACGCAGGCGATCCGGGAAGGCCGTTTTTCCCTTGAAGACCTGACGGGATCCCTTGACAATTACGCTTCGACGGTGGAAGACACATTCAACGCGACTTTAAGCCCGTGGGATCAGTCAAAGATCGCGCTGAATAATGTCAAAGTGGCCGGAAAAGAACTTGCGGAAAGTGTGCTGACAACGGTTCAACCTATGATAACGAAAATGGTTGATAAGGTGAAGGAAATCACACAATGGTTTAAAGGTTTAAGCGAAGAACAGAAGCAGCAGATCATAAAAATAGCGGCAATCGTGGCAGCGATCGGCCCGCTTCTGGTGACGGGCGGGAAGGCGGTTTCTCTTGTGGGAAAGCTGACTTCGACGTTTGCTTCACTTGGGGCAAAGCTGACCGCAGCTTCCGCGAACGCAGCAGCGGCCGGAACGTCACTCGGCGCAATAGCCGCGCCCGTGGCCGCCGTCGTCGCAATCGTGGCCGCACTTGTGGCCGCCTTCGTCCATTTATGGCGCACGAATGAAGACTTCCGAAACAAAATTCTTTCGATATGGAACGGGATCAAAGAAAAATTTAACAGTTTTGCACAAGGGATAGTTGACCGCCTGAACGCGCTCGGCTTCGACTTTGAAAATATAACCGACGTAATTCGGGCATTATGGGACGGACTTTGTAAATTTTTGGCGCCAGTCTTTGAAGGCGTCTTTCAGCAGATAGCAAACATTTTTTCGTTTGTTCTGGACGTGATAACGGGGATCCTTGATGTATTTATCGGGCTTTTTACCGGGAATTGGGATCAAATGTTGCAGGGCGTGAAGGAAATCTTCGGCGCAGCTTGGGAGTTTGTGAAAAACACCTTTCAAAATTATGTTAATGTACTGAAAAATATTCTGAATGTTGTATGTGAATTTTTCGGTACTACTTGGGCGGACGCATGGGAAGGAATAAAACAAACCTTCGTCAATGCGTGGCAGGCCGTGAAAAACGGCGTTTCGGAAGTCGGAAGCCTTATCGGGGGCGCCTTTACGACGGCGTACAATGCCGTAATTTCTGTATTTAAAGGGATCGGCCAGTGGTTCGCCGATAGGTGGCAGGACATAAAGAACGCACTTTCAACCGTGGCGACGTGGTTTCAGACCATGTTTCAAAATGCCTATACGAATGTGACGAACATTTTTAAAGCAATCGGCCAGTGGTTCGCCGCCCGGTGGCAGGACATAAAGAACGCACTTTCAACCGTGGCGACGTGGTTTCAGACTATGTTTCAGAACGCCTACACAAATTTGACGAATGTATTTAAAGGGATCGGCCAGTGGTTCAGCGCCCGTTATACGGATATAAAGAACGCTATTTCCGGGATCCCTGAATTCTTCCGGTCAACTTTTCAATCCGCCTTCGATAAAATAACGGGGGTATTTAAGGGGATCGGATCGTGGTTTAAAACGAACGTCATAGACGCAATAAAGGGCGTGTTTGATAACTTCGACTTCGGGCAGATTGGGCGGAATATCATCAACGCAATAAAGAACGGTATTAAGTCGATCAGCCTTCCGAAGCTTTCTATCGAATGGGGGACGTCTGAAAAGACGATTGCAGGCGTGACTATAAAAGTACCCGTCCCGCATATTTCATGGAACGCGGCAGGCGGTATTATGCAGAATCCGACAATATTCGGTATGTATGGCGGGAAGCTGCAGGGCGGCGGCGAAGCAGGCCCCGAAGCGATCCTTCCGCTTGATACATTCTATGAACGCGTGGAAGGCTACATAAACGAAGCAGCGGAACGGGCAGCGCAGGCGGCAGCAGACAGCGGCAGCAGGGCAGCAGGCGGCCGCGGCGGGGACTTTTATCAGTATAACAGCTATACTTCGCCTAAAGCGCTTTCGCCGTCCGAAGCGGCCAGACAGACACGGAACGCAACGCGGAACATGGTTTTGCAGTTACAAAGGGGGCGCGGATAATGGCAAAGAAAATTATATGCAGAAATGAAGACGACGTTCAGATCGAATTTTCCTATGATGAAGACGCGGAATTCTTTCTTGTTTCGCTTGAAGGCGCCTATTCAGTGTCAAATAACGTGGTGACGTCCGCTAATACAATGACGGACGGATCCACGTATCAGGGCAGCACAACGAAGCAAAGGAACATTGTCATAACGGCAGAATTTGACGAAGACTATCAGGCCCGCCGGGATTTTCTTTATAAATGCTTCAAGCCGAAGACAACGGGGACACTTACCTATACGGAGAACGCCGAAAAAAGAGAAATTGACTACTATGTAGAGACGATCGACATTGACGAAAAAGGCGTTGTCCGAAATGTAACAATTTCCCTAATTTGCCCGGATCCGTTTTTCAAAGACTTGCAGGACACAACGATCACAATGGCAGGGTGGGAACCTTGTTTTGAATTTGTCCATGAATTCACGGACGAACTGGAAGAATTCGGCGTCCGCGTCGCTGAATTGGTGAAGTCTATCGACAATGACAGCGCCGCGGATCATATCGGGATTGAAATATACATGGAAGCAACGGGAAGCGTAAAGAACCCCGTATTGTACCATGTTGAGCAGGATATACACATAAAAGTAGGCACAGAAGATTTTCCGCTAATCATGGAGCCGGGCGACGCTGTAAAAGTAACCACGGGTACCAATGAAAAAAATGTCTATTTAATATCAGGCGGCGAAACAAAAAAGATCAATGAATATCTGGACGAAGAAAGCGAATTCATTCAGCTTGTACACGGCCGGAACACTTTCATTTATGACGCAGACGGCGGCGAAGACTATCTGAATGTAACTATTACATACCGTTTCCGTTATTTGGGGGTATAGCATGGAAGTAAGAATTTACAATAAAGAATTACACCGGATCGGGCAAATGGAAAACCAGACTTCTTTAATCTGGACGCGGAAATTTTATGAACCGGGGAATTTTGAGATCCACGCCCCGATCACGGACGAAAATCTTTTCTTACTTCGGCCCGGAAATCTGATCGGGAAAAAGGGATCCGAAGAAGCGGGCGTCATTGAAAGTATAGAAAAAGAAGAAAGCGACATAAAAAACGAAATCACCGTGAAGGGCCGCTTTCTTTCTTCCTACATGACACACCGACTAATAAAAAAGACTGTCAATTTCAGCGGAACCGTTGAAAATGCTATGCGGCAGCTTTTGACCGGGGCGGCCCCGATCCCGCTTGTAGAGTTGGGGCCGCTGAATGGCTTCCCGGAAACAGTACAATTTCAAGCGACAATGAAAAATTTGCTGACATACGAAACGAAGCTTTCAAAGGTAGGGGCGATCGGGTATCGCTTCCGGCCAGATTTTAAAAAGCGGAAGATCATCTTTGAAACGTATCAGGGGAAGAACCGGACTTTTAAACAACATGAGAATAACCGCGTTATTTTTTCAGAAGATTATAACAATCTGAATAACGCGATTTACAAATATAACGATCAAAACCTGAAAACAAAAGTAATTGTCGGCGGGCAGGGCGAAGGCGACGCCCGGACGTATTACGAATTAGGCGGCGGATCCGGGCTTGACCTTCGGGAAATGTTTGTTGACGCGAAGGACATAAACCCGTCGGGAATGACGGCAGCGCAGTATAAAGCGGCGCTTTTGCAGCGGGCGCAGGAAGCACTAAACGAAGCGATCATTTCCGAAACACTGGAATGTGAAACGGAAGCGGCGATCAACTTCACCTATAAAGCAGATTATGATCTTGGGGATATTGTGACAGTCAGGAAAAAGCGGTGGGGCCTGAACATGGATCAGCGGATCACGGAACTTCAAGAAATTTATGAATTCGGCGGCCTGATCGTGGTTCCCACACTTGGCGATCCAATGCCTGAAAGTATCAAATGGGAAGAATAAAAGAAGGGAGAGAAAATACCATGCGGGAAGTAAGTTATGATTATTTTTGGAATTCAAAAAACGATCGCTATTATAGCGCCGATTCAATGGGGGATTGGTTGCGGCCGTTCTTCAAAAACGGCGTTTTTCAGGGGCAATTACAGGTTACGGCCAACAATGATATGAGCGTGACCGTTGCGGCCGGGTATGGCTACATAAACGGGAAACACCGTCATTTCCTGACACCGACAACGCTTGACCTTGAAACAGCTTCCGGCACATTACACCGAATTGACAACGTAATATTACGCCGGGACGACACGGACAGACGGATCTATTTGTTGATCGTGAAGGGCGGAAACGCTTCTTCGCCTGTGGCGCCCGCCCTGACGCGCGAAGGGCCGATTTATGACTTGAAGCTTGCAGAAATCTATATAGCCGCCGGAACGGTCAAAATTACGCAGGCAGAAATCACCGACACGCGCATGATCGCCGCCGTGTGCGGGTATGTGGCCGCGACAGTGAAGGAAATAGACTTCACGCAAATATCAGCGCAGTTTGAACAGTATTTCACGAATTACAGAAAGAATATATCAGACAAATTTCAAAGCTTCGTTCAGGACGTGGACAATTACAACGATCAGGCAGCCGCAGCCCTTGACCTGATGAAGCAGACCTTCACCGACTACGCCGGGCAGCAGGAAGCATTATATCAGAATTGGATCGCCGGGCAGCAGGGCGACTTTGAACAGTGGCGGAAGGGAGTTGAAAGCGCCTTCTTACAATGGCGCCAGAATCAGGAAGGGGCGTTCAATAACTGGTATATTACAAATACGACAACATGGGGGAAAAATTTTGAAGATTGGTTCGCGGCCCTTCAAACCGTACTTTCCGGCGACGTGGCCGGAAAATTACAACTGGAAATAGAAGCGATCTTTAATATGCTTATATCTTCGGAAATAACGGTCAACCTTGCAGACGCCGAAGGAAACGATCTTGTGACCGACGACGGCGATCAGTTTATAGCGTTTTGGACGCTTCGCACGTCTGACACGTGCAAGTGTTCAGATAGATAAATCATATATGAAAGGAGTTTTTAAACATGGCACAAAAAAAGATCCGTGACCTTGCGGCCGTCCCTGAAATCTTAGGGGAACACTATCTTGTGATAGAAACGCCGGAAGGCACAAAGCAGGCTGTATTTTCTGATTTTTGCAAAAGTATATTCGCGGCAGATATTACAGAAAGCAAAGCAGAATTCCCGGAAATCGGGAAGAATGACACGCTTCCCGTTATCATTGGGAAGTTGAAAAAGTGGCAGGCGGACACAATCAAAAAGATCGAAGCCGGAGCCACGCAGGAAAACATCATTTCAGAATTTCCCGAAATAGGGGAAGGGGAAGAAGCGGAAGCGGCGAAAGAAGCATTGAAAGAAAAGATCGCTTCCGGTTATCTTGCGTACATCATGAACCAGAATTTGACGAAGGCTATCAAAGACAACGGGGATCTTCTGAAAGATTATGAAGTAATGAAACGCGAAATCATGGCGCCCTATGGCTATTTCGGTATTGAATGGAACGTTGACGAACTCATGGCACTTGTGAAGGCGGGATCGTGGGATAAATTCGCGGTCGGCGATTATTTTATCGAAACGACTTCTTCCGGGGAAAAAATCATGTGGGAAGTAGCCGGAAAGAATTCATATTTGCATTGTGGCGATACGGAATTAAACAAAAATCATATTGTATGCTGCCCGCGCGATTGTCTGGAAACATATTATAAATTTAATACGTCGCACACGAACGCCGGGGGCTATGCCGCGTCACTTATGCCCGCAAATCTTGAAACAGAAGCAAACAAATTTTCTTCAAAGCTTCAGGGATATATGACAACGATCCGGCGTCTGGAAAATAACAAGGGGACTTGGGCGTGGGCGTCCCGGCGAATTTTCCTTCCGGGTATCGTGGAATTATGCGGATCGAACGGTTGGGCGGACGCATGGTCAGGCGGTGCCTTCAATCAGCTTCAATTATTCACGGGCGGAAACGCGCACATTTTGAAGGGCGCAGGCTTTAACAAGAAAAAGGCCGGGCGCGTCGACTTTTGGACGGCGGATCCTTCGGCGGCGGACACGACGAACTTTTGCCTTTTCGGCAACGGCGGAGACAGCAGCAGCGACGGCGCCGCCAACGACTTAGCCCTTGCCCCGCTAATCGTTCTTTCATAATCTGGTAATCGCGGCGGCCGACAGCGCCGCCGCAGAAAGGAAGTGCAAGAAAATGTCCGTCCCGTCATGGAATAGAACGGCGTCGAAGCTTGACGCCTTTTACGAAGCTGTAAAACTTCGGCACATAGTAACACAAATAATCATGCGGAATTTCGGATTGAAGCGGGAAAAATATAATTCCCTGATAGGAAGGCAGGCGCGGGAAAAATACCCGGAATTGCAGAAGCTTTTTGAAAGGATCGACAACTATCAAAATGAAGTTGAGAAACAAAAACTTCTGACGGAATATCCCGAATGGTTTATAACGCGTGTCCGGGAAAATTTATTCAGGTATTCTTCGGATCTTGTCAGTAACATTTCCGCAGCAAATGAAATTCTATGCAGGACAAAAGAAGAATACATAAAACGGATCCTTCTGGAAGATGAAGCGATCGCCGACATTGCCAGAATACGGCAGGAAGTTTTATTCATTGAAGAATTTATGAATATAGATCTTAGCCGCTACATGGAGTATTCCGAACAGCTTGAAAATACCCGGAATTATTTGTATAAGTGGAAGAAATCGACGATCCGGGACTACGACGAATTCTTGCACCCGGAAAAGAAAGAAGCCCGCCTGCAGAAAGAAAAGCAGCGGAAAGAAAGGAAGAAATAATAATTTATTGGTTATGCGTTGTTTTTGATTGGCCGGGCGCGTCAACTTTTGGACGGCGGATCCTTCAGCGGCGAACACGACGAACTTTTGCAATTTCAACAACAACGGAAACAGCAACAACAACGGCGCCGCCAACGACTTAGCCCTTGCCCCGATATCGTCTTCATGCGGACACGGATCCGCGCGATATAGAACGATAGGAACGTATGACCACGGCGCAAGCCGGAATTATTCGTCTGACGGTCAATAGTGCTTTTGAGTTTTACACTATGTTGATCTATAAGCGGGCGGAATTATGAAAATATGAAAAATTTACCGACGTTTCAGGAAATAACAGATCCTAATAATTTGATGGCAGCCGCTAAAAAGTGTATGGAAGGCGTAACGTGGAAATATTCGACGCAGGCTTACTATTTAGACAGAATAGAGCGTGTGCGCCTTACAAAGAAGCGCCTTGAAGGGCGGGAAAGAATGTCTGACGGTTTTATCGTCTTTCCAGTATGCGAACGCGGGAAAAGGCGCGTAATTCGTTCAATACATATCAATGAAAGAGTTGTCCACCGGGCGGAAAATGATCTTGTTTTGGTGCCAGTCCTTCGGCCGAAGCTTATTTATGACAATGCAGCTTCGATAAAGGAACGCGGAACCCGCTTCGCCCTGAACCGCTTAAAAGTCCATTTATGGCGTTATTATCGGAAGTATGGTTCAAACGAAGGCTACATTCTGACAGCAGACCTTCACGGTTATTTTGATTCCATACAGCACGGCCCGATCTTTGAAGAATATTCCCACATATTCCGATATGATCCTGATATTGTCAATCTGACAATGGACTTCATAGACGCTTTCGGGGATCAGTCTTTAGGGCTTGGTTCGCAGGTTTCACAAATGACCGCCGTATTTTATCCGAACCGGATAGATCACTTTATAAAAGAACAGCTAAAAATAAAAGGTTACGGCCGATACATGGACGACTTTTATCTTATCCATGAAGACCGGGAATATCTGCAAAGCTGCCTTGAAAAAATCCGGGAAATGTACGCGGAATTGGGAATTGAACTAAACGAACGCAAAACAAAGATCGTGAAGCTTTCCGAAGAATTCAAATTTTTAAAAGGGAAAATCCACCTGACGGAAACGGGCCGCGTTATCATGCGCCCGGATCATGATAGCATTGTAAGGGAACGCCGGAAGCTGAAAAAGCTGAAAAAGAAGCTTGATGAAGGAAAGATCACCTTCGCAGACGTTCAGCAGGCGTATAATTCATGGAAGGGCTATATCGGTTATTTTGATTCATACCGTACAATGCGAAGCATGGACAAACTTTTCAATCAGTTATTCAAAAATGATAAAGGAAGGAGTTATAAAAACAATGGCAAAGAAAAACACCGTAAATTCCGGGGAGAATACAAACAGTATAACTTCCCAAAGCGTCAAAATCCGGCTGAAAGACGGTACAGAATTGAACGTCATTCTTAACGGCAATACTTACGAAAGCGCGGAGCTGATCGCGGACGCCGTTCTTTCCCCGGATAATGTTTCAAAGGTTGAGATCGGCGGCGAAGCATACGAAAATATGATCCTGATCTGCAAGTATGAGTATGAAGGCGGAACCCGCTTCGCCCTTCGGGAAATGACGGACGCCGAAGCGGAAAACAAAAACCTTCGGGCGCAGCTTAACGACGCCTTACAGAGCGTCGCGGAATTAACGATCATTGTATCGGCAATCATGGCACAATAAAGAAAGGAGATATTGCGCAATATGAATTTTACAGAAAACAGCGGACTTGTGAAAACGTGGGTAAATCTGGTAAAGGGCGGGACGTACACCCGCGAACAGATCCCGAACCTCTTTAACCTTCGGGAAGTAGTAACCGGAGTATTAGACGCAGCAGAAACGGCATAAGGAAGGCGCCAGAGGGCGCCAGAAACGGCCGGAAAGCCCCGCGGGATATATTTTATCCTTCGGGGCCTTTTTGCGCCTAAATGGGGCAGAAAACGGCCCGGAAATCATATCAGAATTACACGCTTTTATCCGGTAGAATGAAATCAAATATCGGCGAAAGAAAGGAGATCGGGACAATGGATATTAACACGGCGCTTACTGTCTTTCTTGGATTGTGCGCAGCAATTACGGCGATCGGATCGGCGGCGACGTATATCGGGAAGGCAAAAAGCAAAATCACCGAACCGGACAAAAAGCAGGACGAACGGATCCAGAAATGCGAAGACCGGATTCGGGATCTTGACGGCCAGATCGGAGAACTTCGGGAATATCTGAAAAAAGATAAAAACAAGATCGAAGAACTGGAAAAGGCCCTGAAAAGTGCGAACGCTATTCAATTAAAATGTTTGCTTGCCCTTCTGAAAAATGCGAAGGATCCCCACGACACGGCAGACATTGACAAGGCGACAGCAGCACTTGAACAGTACATGATCGAACGGGACGGCGACTAATGGCAGTAGCAGGAAGGCAGCTAAAGCGGGAAGAAGACGAACTTCGCCGGAAGTCTTCAAAGCGCTTTACTTATTCAAAGCTTATTGTCATTATCCCGGACGCGCTTTTGATCGCGGCCGTGATTGCCTTCATTTATAGCGCGGTTCGGATCTTGGGTATTCTGGAAAAAGATCCGGTTTTTTCGGCGTCGGAAGTCCTGACGCCGTTCAGCGTTGTTATATGCGGCCTTGCAGTATTTGCAGGCATAGCACACACGGCATACAGCAACAAAGAAAAGCTTTCAAACGCTTTAAATCAGTGGTTTTCATTCATTGAAAGGACGGTTCGCTTCAAACAGCGGATCGGGCAGGATCCGGCAGAACTGGACGAACAGCTTTCAAACATTATCAGGCAATCGGAAGACCACGTTTCGGATCTGGTAATGAACAAAGCTTCGGAAGCGGAAGCAACGCAGGAAAATATTTCGGTATAGAAAGGAGATATTGCGCAATATGACAGTGACGCTTTTTATTACATTTTTAACGGCGGCGGCAGCCGTGAACGGCCTTTTGACAGAAGCCGTAAAGAAGGCGTATGAAAACGCCGGGCGCAAGTACAGCGCGAACGTGATCGCCTTAATCAATGCGGCAGTAATCGGCGGGCTTGGAATGGCGGCCGTTTATATGCTTATGGGGATCCCGTGGACGGTCAACAATATTATCTGTCTTGTGATAATGGCCGTCGCGGTATGGATCGGAAGCATGATCGGCTATGATAAAATCATTCAGCTTTTAAAGCAGATTCAGGAAACAGAAGCAGCAGCAGAAAGGGGCGCGGACAATGGCAACGAAGATCAGTAATTGCGGCAGCAACGAAAACGGGAAGACAACGGGCGGGAAGGCAGGGGATCAGACCGGGAAAGAATACCGCGTCATTTCGTGGTATTCCCGGCCGTGGAAATGTGTCTTACGGTTCCCGGATCCGAAGGTTGGGGAAGAAATCGCAAGGATCAGCGAAGCGGCGGCGAAAAATGATAATGTGGGCTATTGCCAGACGCACAGAAGGACATATCACGACGCATTAAAGGCGGCAAATTGGAACCCTGCGGCAATCAAAAAGCCCGTTGAAACAGATTGCAGCGCGTCCACCCTTGCGAATATTATCGCAGCCGGGCATAAATGCGGGATCGCTGCCTTGAAGCAGATAAACCCGGACGGTTACACCGGGAATATGCGGGCCGCGCTGAAAAAGGCAGGCTTTACCGTCTTAACGGACAGTAAATATTTAACTTCGTCCGATTATCTTCTTCCGGGCGATATTCTTCTGAATGACAACGCACACGCCGCCGTAAACCTGACGGCAGGCCCGAAGGCGAAGGCGGCAGCGGTAACAACGCCCGCAGCTTCCGCGACGGGGAACAATGAAAAAGCAATCTGGAATTTTTTGATCGGTAAAGGTTTAAACGCATACGCAGCAGCGGGCATTATGGGGAATATATACGCGGAAAGCGCGTTCAATCCCCGGAACTTACAAAACAGCTACGAAAAGAAAATCGGCTTGACTGATGAAGAATACACGGCAGCGGTTGACGCCGGGACTTATACGAACTTTGCTAAAGATTGCGCCGGGTACGGCCTTGCACAATGGACATATCACACCAGAAAGCAGGGACTTTTGAGCAAAGCGAAGGCCGCCGGAAAATCAGTCGGGGATCTGAATATTCAGCTTTCCTTCTTATGGGAAGAATTGCAGGGATATAAAAAGGTTATGCAGCAGTTGAAAGCCGCCGGATCCGTGGCGGAAGCTGCAAGCGCCTTTATGATCGGTTTTGAACGCCCGGCAGACCAGAGCGCCACGGCACAGAAGAAGCGGGCGTCATACGGTCAGAAGTATTTCGATAAATACGCAGGGAGCCGCCCGGCGGCGCCTTCCACGTCCGGGAAGAATGAACCCGACGCCGCCTACAAAGTAGGCCGTAACTATACGCTGCAGGCGAATATGTATGTACGGAAAACGCCGAACGGTGAAAAGCTTTCCTTTTCCGCGCTGACGGCTGACGGGAAGGCCCACGGCTACGCAGACGGGGCCGGGAAAGCTATCTTGAAGAAAGGAACCGTCGTCACGTGTAACGGGCTTGAAAAGGCCGCAGGCGGCGCTATATGGGTAAAGATCCCGTCGGGGTATGTGTGCGGCATATCAGGATCCGGCGAAATCTACATAAAATAAGCAGGGAAGGGGGACAATGTAACATGAAGACATAGGAAAGAATTTCGGTCAATGGCATAGCAGGGAAAATATATCACGGGATCCGGCTTTTATCTTCGCAAAAGAAAAAAGCCGGATATTTTTCTTTCAAAAATTGGTTATTTCGTGTATAATATACTTCGTTATGGATTTTTACAAAGAAAGGAATTTAACCGTTTATGAATGATGAATATAGATTAAGAATGGAAGCACAGGACTTAACAAAGCAGCCACCCACGGAAGAACCGGAAAGACAATATTATTTTATGAAGAAGTGTCGGGAGATCGTGAAGAAGAAGTCCGAAGAATTGGGGCGCCCACTGACGTGTTACTTGAAGTCCTTCGGTTGTCAGATGAATGCCAGAGACAGTGAAAAATTGACCGGCGTACTAGAGTGCGCCGGTTATTCCATGACCGATTCGGAAGAAGCCGATTTAGTCATTTACAACACCTGTACCGTCCGTGACAACGCGAACCAGCGCGTTTATGGAAGGCTCGGCTTTTTGAACAGCCTAAAAAAGAAAAACCCGCAAATGAAAATTGCCCTATGCGGCTGTATGATGCAGGAAGAAGCTGTCATCGAAAAAATTAAAAAAAGTTACCGGTTTGTAGATTTAATTTTCGGCACCCACAATATTTTCCGGTTTGCCGAGCTTTTATGCACTATGTTTGAGTCCGGGCGGCCTGTTATCGACATATGGCAAGGCACCGAACAGATTGTGGAAGATTTGCCTGTTGAGCGGAAATATCCTTTTAAATCCGGTATAAACATTATGTTCGGCTGCAACAATTTCTGTAGCTATTGCATCGTTCCCTATGTCCGTGGCAGAGAAAGGAGCCGAAGCCCCGAGGACATCCTTAAGGAAATCAAAACGTTGGCCGCCGATGGAGTAGTAGAAGTAATGCTGCTTGGTCAAAATGTAAATTCCTACGGGAAAAATCTGGAAAACCCGGTTTCTTTTGCAGACTTATTAAGGGAAGTAGAAAAAATAGAAGGGATTGAAAGAATCCGCTTTATGACATCCCACCCGAAAGATTTGTCGGATGAACTTATCCAAGTGATGAAACAGTCTAAAAAAATATGCCGGCATTTGCATCTGCCTCTCCAATCCGGTTCCACACGTATTTTGCAGGCGATGAACCGCCGCTATACCAAGGAACAGTATCTGGCCCTGGCAGAAAAAATCCGTAAAGAAATCCCGGACATTGCCATTACTACCGACATCATTGTAGGCTTCCCCGGAGAAACGATGGAAGATATCGAAGAAACAATTGATGTGGTAAACAAAGTGCAATATGACAATGCCTTTACCTTTATCTATTCCAAACGGACAGGAACCCCGGCAGCATCCATGCCTAATCAAGTTCCGTCCGATATTGTTAAAGAAGGGTTTGACAGACTGCTAAAAACAGTACAGGATACCGCCAAAACCCGTACTGCCCTTTTGGAAGGAAAGACATTGCCTGCCCTGGCCGAAGAAATCAACGCACAGGACAATACACTGATTACCGGGCGGCTTTCCAACAATACCATTGTCCATTTCCCCGGCGCCCCTTCCCTTATTGGGAAAATCGTCAATGTCCGCCTGAAAGAGTGTCATGGCTTCTATTTTTTGGGGGAAATCGCGGATAGCCCGGCGGCAAAATAATTTTACAAACCCAATATTTTGTGTTATATTATGAATGGATACCCAATATATATATGATTCTAAAGAAAAGCAGAGGAAGTAAAAGTGGCAGAATTGACGCCTATGATGCAACAATACATGGAAACGAAAAAAGAATACAAGGACTGTATTCTTTTTTATCGGCTGGGAGACTTTTATGAAATGTTCTTTGAAGATGCCTTGACTGCCTCCAAAGAATTAGAAATCACCCTAACCGGAAAAAACTGCGGTCTGGAAGAACGGGCGCCCATGTGCGGCATCCCTTATCATGCTGTGGATGGCTATTTGACAAAACTGGTTTCCAAGGGCTATAAAGTTGCCATCTGTGAACAGGTAGAAGACCCCAAGCAGGCAAAGGGGCTGGTAAAACGGGAGGTAACCCGTATTGTGACTCCCGGAACGAATTTGAATGTCCAATCGTTGGAGGAGACAAAAAACAATTTCCTCATGAGCATCGCTTATTTCCCGAATAAAATAGGGATTTCCGTGGCGGATGTGACCACAGGGGATTATTACCTAACGGAAGTCGAAGACGGTCGTAAGCTCATGGACGAAGTGAATAAATATTTACCTTCCGAAATTATCTGTAACGATGCTTTCCTTGTCAGCGGACTGGACATTGATGATTTGCGCAACCGCCTTGGCATTGCCATATATCCTTTGGAAGCCCACTATTTCGACGACGACGCATGCAGGAAATGCCTGATGCGCCATTTCCATGTCCACGTCTTAACAGGGCTTGGCATTGAGGACTTTCCGGTAGGCATGACGGCCGCAGGGGCATTGCTGCAATATTTATACGATACACAAAAAAATTCCTTATCTCATTTTACACATTTGTACCCGTATTTGACAAACAAGTATATGCTTCTTGACAGTTCCACCAGAAGGAACCTGGAACTGACGGAAACGCTTAGGGAAAAACAAAAAAGAGGCTCCTTGCTATGGGTTTTGGACAAGACAAAAACGGCAATGGGCGCCAGAACACTGAGAAGTTATATGGAACAGCCTCTTGTTAATTTAGAGGAAATCCTTATGAGACAGGATGCGGTAGATACTTTGTGCCACCATTCCGTAGCACGGGATGAAATCAGAGAATATTTAAACCCTGTTTATGATTTGGAACGGCTTCTTGGCAAGGTCAGCTACAAAACTGCCAACCCAAGGGATTTGATTGCTTTCCGCAATTCGTTGGAAATGCTGCCTCACATCAAAACGGTACTGCGCGATTTGGATTGTAGGCTGCTTCAGAAAATAGAAGAAGAGATTGACGGGCTTGCCGATATCTTTTCCCTGATTGACCGTTCCATTGTGGCGGACCCGCCGATTCAGGTGCGGGAAGGCGGAATCATCCAAGACGGTTTTGATGCTACGGTGGATAACCTGCGCCATGCCAAAACAGAGGGCAAAAACTGGTTGGCAGCTTTGGAAGGGGAAGACAGGGAGCGGACAGGGATTAAAAACTTAAGAATCAAATTCAATAAAGTGTTCGGCTATTATTTTGAAGTGACCAATTCCTACCTTAATATGGTACCGGAAGATTATGTGAGGAAACAAACCCTGTCCAATGCAGAGCGGTTCACGACCCCTAAGCTGAAGGAATTGGAAGATACCATATTAAATGCGGAAGATAAGCTATACTCTCTGGAATATGACATTTTCTGCCGTGTCCGCGATACCATTGCGGGCGAAATTGAACGGATACAAAAAACGGCAAAGGCAATCGCTGCCTTAGATGTTTTTGCCTCCTTGTCCCTTGTGGCGGAACGGAACCAATATATCCGCCCGAAGATGAACGAAAAAGGAGTTATCCACATTAAAGACGGTCGGCATCCTGTTGTGGAACAGATGATTGTAAATGAAATGTTTATTGCCAATGATACTTTCTTAGACAATAACAAAAACTGTATTGCGGTCATTACCGGGCCGAATATGGCGGGCAAATCCACATACATGCGTCAGACTGCCCTGATTGTCCTTATGGCGCAAATCGGAAGCTTTGTTCCGGCAAAGGATGCCGACATCGGCATTGTGGACCGGATTTTTACAAGAGTTGGCGCCTCCGACGATTTGGCCAGCGGGCAAAGCACCTTTATGGTAGAAATGAACGAAGTTGCCAATATCCTGCGCAATGCCACACCGAAAAGCCTCCTTGTTTTGGACGAAATCGGAAGAGGAACCTCTACGTTTGACGGATTAAGCATTGCCTGGGCAGTAATTGAGCATATCAGCAACCGGAAATATCTGGGGGCAAAGACCTTATTTGCTACCCATTACCATGAGCTGACCGAGCTGGAAGGGAAGATGAATAATGTAAATAATTATTGCATCGCCGTAAAAGAAAAAGGCGATGACATTGTATTTTTACGTAAAATCGTCAAAGGCGGTGCAGATAAAAGCTATGGGATACAAGTAGCCAAATTGGCAGGTGTGCCGGATATGGTAATCGACCGCGCAAAAGAAATCGTAGAGCAACTAAGCGATAACGATATTATCGAAAAAGTGCAAAGCATTGTAGTGGACAACCGGACGGATAAAAAAACACCGAAAAAAACATACGATGAGGTGGATTTGGAGCAGATTTCCCTCTTCGATACGGTCAGCGACGAGGATGTGCTAAAAGAACTGCAAGAAATCAATATTACGACTTTAACGCCCTTAGATGCACTGAATACTTTATACAGGCTGCAAAATAAACTGAAAAACCGCTGGCAGGGCACTGCGGGCAACGGGGAGTAACATATGGCTCAAATTCAAGTATTAAGCAAAGAAACCATAGATAAAATTGCCGCCGGGGAAGTAGTGGAACGGCCTTCCAGCGTTGTAAAAGAGCTGCTGGAAAATGCAGTGGATGCAAAAGCTACGGCGATAACCGTAGAAATTAAGGAAGGGGGCATTTCCTTCCTTCGGGTTACGGACAATGGATGCGGCATCGATAAGGAGCAGGTTCCTCTCGCTTTTCTGCGACATGCTACAAGCAAAATCCGTACGGCAGACGACCTTTCCCGCATCGTCAGCCTTGGGTTCCGTGGAGAAGCCCTTTCCAGTATTGCCGCCGTATCCCGCATGGAACTGATAACGAAGACAAAAGAGGATTTGACCGGAATCCGTTATCTTATCGAAGGCGGGCAAGAAGTGGAGGCCGAAGAGGTGGGGGCGCCGGAAGGCACCACAATTATAGTCCGGAACCTTTTTTTTAATACACCTGTCAGAAAAAAATTTTTAAAGCACCCTCAAACCGAGGGCGGATATATTTCCGATTTAATGGAACATATGGCCATGTCCAATCCGCAGATATCTTTTAAATATATGAACAATGGGCAGCTTCGTTTCCATACATCGGGGAATGGGAATTTACAGGAAATCATTTACCGCATTTATGGGAAAGATGTTTCCAATGCACTGGTGCCCATCGATATCCAAAAAGAGGGCATCCATATGCATGGTTTTTTAGGCCGTCCGGAAATTAACCGCGCAAACCGGAACTTTGAAATTTATTTTGTCAACGGGCGTTTTATCAAAAGCAGCCTGATTGGTAAAGCTATTGAAGAAGGTTACCGCAAGTATGTCATGCAGCATAAATTTCCTTTTGCCGTATTGCATTTCCATATCGAATCCGAAGAAATCGATGTCAATGTCCACCCTACTAAAATGGAAGTGCGGTTCACCAACCGGATGAAATTATATGATTTTATTGAGCAGAATATACGGGAAACCTTGCATACGCTGGAACTGATTCCGGCCATTTCTTTACAAGAGGCAGAAGAAAAGAAAAAGGGAAAAGAAACGCTAACACCCCCTGTAAGGGCAATCCCGGAACCTTTTGAAGCGGTACGGATAGCCCGGGAAGAAAGTGGATTGGAAAAACAGGTGTCGCAGAAAATTGCCGCAGAAGAAACAATGTCTGCCATATATTCGGTACCCGTTGATGAGGAGGACAATTTTTTCGTTGACAACAGGGAAAAAATACATCCAAAAGCAGAAGAAAGCACCTTCGCAAATGTCGTTTCGGCAAATGCAACGCCTTCTTTTACAGAGACACCGGAGCAACCACCTGTACAAATAAACTTCTTTGAGGAAAAAATGCTCACTCAGGAAGCCAAAAAGCAGCACCATATTATGGGGCAGATTTTTGATACTTATTGGCTGGTAGCTTTTCAAGACAAACTTTTTATCATAGACCAACATGCCGCCCATGAAAAAGTAAAATACGAAAGGCTCATAAAGCAACTGGAAAACCAGCAGGTACAATCCCAGATGCTGAACCCGCCCATTGTCGTTACGCTCTCCGGAAAAGAAGAAAGCGTATGCAAAGAATACAAAAATTTCTTTTCGGAAATGGGTTTTGAAATAGAAGCCTTCGGCGGCAATGAATATGCCATCCGCAGCGTGCCTACCGATTTGTACGGATGCAGCGAAGACCGTCTGTTTACCGAATTGCTGGATGAACTGTCAGAAGGGCCAATCAAAGGCACCCCGGACATTATCCGGCAAAAGATTGCTTCTATGGCGTGTAAAGCGGCTGTGAAGGGAAACATGGCTTTTGGTACATCGGGAATGGAAGCCTTAATTGATGAACTGCTTACATTGGAAGACCCTTACCATTGCCCCCACGGAAGGCCTACCATTATTTCCATGAGCAAATATGAATTGGAAAAAAAGTTTAAAAGGATTGTATAATCTATGACGGGAGAAAAAAAGCCATTTATTATTTTAACAGGGCCTACGGCAGTAGGGAAAACTGCATTATCCATCCAATTGGCAAAAGCGGTAGGAGGTGAAATCATTTCCGCAGATTCCATGCAAGTATACCGGCATATGGATATCGGTTCCGCAAAAATACGCCCGGATGAAATGCAGGATGTGCGCCATCACCTAATTGACATTTTGGACCCCTGGGAAGATTTTAATGTAGCAATATTTCAAAAACTGGCAAAAGAGTGCATACAAAAGATTTATGAAAGGGGACATATCCCTATTTTAACGGGCGGTACCGGCTTTTATATCCAAGCCGTCTTATATGATATTGACTTCACGGAAAATGAAGAAGATACCTCCTACCGAAAAGAACTGGAAAACCTGGCAGCCCAAAAAGGGAACGCCTATCTTCATGGGATGCTCAAAGAAATCGATGAACCATCCGCATTATCTATCCATGCAAACAATGTCAAACGGGTCATCCGGGCATTGGAATTTTATAAAATGACCGGAGAGAAAATATCAGCACATAACGAAACGGAAAGGAAAAAGGAGGCCGCTTACCACGCCTGTTATTTTGTCCTAACCGACGACAGGGATACCTTGTACAAAAAAATAGATGCCCGTGTGGATAAAATGATAACGGATGGTTTAGTGGAAGAGGTAGAACGTTTAAAACGGATGGGATGCCAAAAAGAAATGGTATCCATGCAAGGGCTAGGCTACAAAGAAACCCTGCGGTTTCTGGACGGGGAAATTTCTTTGGAAGAAGCCATCTACTTAATTAAAAGGGATACCAGACACTTTGCCAAGAGGCAGCTTACCTGGTTCCGGCGTGAAAAGGATGTTATCTGGGTACCCAAAAACGAATTTGGATTAGATGCCCGCAGCTTGGAAGAAGGCATCCTCGCCTTTATGTTGGAAAAACTGGAAAAGAAAGGAATCTGCGCAATAATATAGCAAAAGAGGGAAATTATGTCGGAAATAAACAAAATCTATGAATCCCTTGGAATTTCCAAGGAAGTATTGGCCTATGGGGAACATATCCTCAAAGGGTTAGAAGAACGGTTTGCCCGGATTGACCATACGGCAGAATATAACCAACTGAAAGTAATTAAAGCCATGCAGGAAGCAAAAGTAAGCGAAGCCTGCCTTCTTGGAACGACAGGATATGGGTACAATGATTTGGGAAGGGATACTCTGGAAACGGTATATGCCAATATCTTCCATACGGAAGACGCCCTTGTCCGTCCGCAGATTACCTGCGGAACCCATGCCCTTGCCTTGGCGCTTGCCAGTTGCCTAAGACCGGGGGATGAACTGCTTTCCCCTGTAGGCAAGCCTTATGACACATTGGAAGAAGTCATCGGCATCCGCCCCGCCAAAGGTTCCCTGGCGGAATATGGCATTACCTACCGGCAAGTGGATTTGCTGGCGGACGGAAGCTTTGATTATGAAAAAATAAAACAGGCCGTAAACAGCAGGACAAAGCTGGCTACTATACAACGCTCCAAAGGCTATCAGACAAGGCCCACCTTATCTGTCCAAAAAATAGGGGCGCTGATTGCCTTTTTGAAAAAATTAAAGCCGGATATCATCTGTATGGTAGATAACTGCTACGGAGAATTTGTAGAACGGACAGAGCCGGCAGAAGCCGGAGCGGATATGGTTGTGGGCTCCTTAATTAAAAACCCGGGAGGCGGTCTGGCCCCTACGGGTGGATATATTGCCGGAAAAAAAGAATGTGTGGAACATGCCGCCTGCCGCTTGACTTCGCCCGGGCTGGCAAAAGAAGTAGGCGCTTCTTTGGGGATTCTCCCCTCCCTTTACCAGGGCCTGTTTTTGGCCCCCACTGTTACGGCAGGCGCTTTAAAAGGCGCTATCTTTGCCGCCGGGCTTTACGAAAACTTAGGGTTCGCCGTAATCCCGGGAGAAAAGGAAGAACGGCACGATATTATCCAAGCCATCACTTTCGGCTCCCCGGAAGGTGTTATCGCTTTTTGCAAGGGGATTCAGGCAGCCGCGCCGGTAGACAGCTTTGTTACGCCGGAACCGTGGGATATGCCCGGATATGACAGTAAAGTTATCATGGCGGCCGGGGCTTTTGTTTCCGGGTCATCCATCGAATTGTCCGCTGACGGACCGATTAAGCCACCCTATGCAGTTTATTTCCAGGGAGGGCTGACATGGAACCATGCCAAATTCGGCATTATGAAGTCTTTGCAGCAATTATTAGACGATAAAGTAATCCCTTACCATAAATTATTGTTGTAAATACTGCCGCCATATTTTGTCTGAAAATAGGATAATAAATCCTTTCTTCAAGAAAAGTTTGGAAAAAATTAATGGAAATTTATATACATAAAATGTAATGTGTGATAATATGAATGTTAGTTCCCTATGCCCGGAGAAGCAAATGGGAAAGTGTGGAAAATGAACAAAGAAAGCTATACGGCAGAAAACGACATGCCATACGAAAAGTTTCTGCGGCTCGGTTCCCATTCATTGACGGAAGCAGAGCTTCTCGCCATCATTGTACGGACAGGCACAAAGGATCATAAGCCTGTGGAAATCGGCCGGGAAATTTTATCCCTTCCCTCTGTCAACGAACATGGCTTAAGCGGATTGTATTATGTGACGGTAGAAGAGTTGATGGGGATTAAAGGTGTGGGTCAGGTAAAAGCAGTAAAGCTCAAATGCCTTGCGGAATTATCCATGCGGATGGCTATGGCCACCGCCAAGAAGGAACTACAGTTTTTAAACCCTTCTTCCGTGGCAAAATATTATATGGAAAAGCTGCGCCATGAAAAGAAAGAACGAGTACTCCTTCTCATGTTGGATAATAAAGCGCAGCTGCTAGGGGAAGAGGTGCTGTCCGTAGGCACCGTCAGCGCATCCCTCCTTTCCCCAAGGGAAGTTTTTATCGCAGCGCTGAAAAAAGAAGCCGTGCATATTATGCTTCTGCATAACCATCCCAGCGGAGATCCTGCCCCCAGCAGGCAGGACATGAAAGTTACGGACGATATCAAAGAAATAGGCGGCATGATAGATATTCCGCTTATAGATCATATCATTATTGGGGATAACAAATATATAAGCTTCAAAGAAGCTGGGTTACTATAGAAAGGGGTTTATCACTTTGGGAAACAATTCATTCGGTATTGATTTAGGAACGAGCAATATCAAAATTTACAGCAGAAATGACGATACGGTAACCATTGAGAAAAACATGATTGCAATTGAAAATAAGAACACGCTGTTCGCATACGGCAATTCCGCTTTTGAAATGCACGAAAAAGCGCCGGGGAATATCCATATTTCCTACCCCTTAAGCAACGGGGTGATTGCAGATATCAAAAATATGGAAACGCTGGTCAAATATTTTATCGGCGATATATGCAAAAACAATATAAAGCCTGCCGATTATTATATTGCGGTTCCTACAGATGTAACAGATGTGGAAAAAAGGGCCTTCTACGATTTAGTCAGAGATGCCAATATAAAGGCAAAAAGGGTTATGGTGGTAGAAAAGGCAGTAGCAGACGGTCTTGGGCTTGATATTGATGTAAAAAATTCGCAAGGGGTGCTGGTTGTAAATGTAGGTTATGATACTACGGAAATATCCATCCTTTCTCTTGGCGGCATTGTTTTAAGCAGGCTGATAAAAGTGGGCGGCCAGAAATTTGACGACGCCATCCGTTCTGCTATCCGGCGGGAGTTCAGTTTGATTGTAGGCGGAAAGACCGCGGAAAATGTAAAGATTTCCTTAAAAGATTTAGAAAATGCAGGCAAGTCCGCCGTCGTATACGGCAGGGATATCGTGACCGGGCTGCCGGTAGAACGGGAAATCCCGACTCCGCTTGTGGATGAATGCCTGACAGAGAATTTCAATACCATCATTGATAACGTCAAAGTCATTCTGGAAAGGACCCCTCCGGAATTGGCAGCCGATATTTACAGGCATGGGGTTTATCTTACCGGGGGCGCATCCCAAGTAAACCATCTTGCGGAACTTCTGAGCAGCGGAACCGGGCTGAAAGTCCAGCTTTCAGAAAATCCCATGAGCAGCGTTGCTTTAGGCCTTGCAAAAGTCATTAAAGATGATAACTATAAATCGGTAGCATATGCGGTTGAAGGAATGGGTAAATGAGTCCAATAGTAAAAAGAAAAGGAGAGAAGTTTACATTACCAAGTAAATATCTCCTTTTTATTTTAACGATTATTTGTGCGGGTGCTATCATCCTCACATTCAATACAAATATATTCAGCGGCGCCCTTAACACTGCGGTAGGGTATGTCATCATCCCTTTTGAAAAAGGAATCAGCTCCGTAGGCGGATGGCTGTCGAATCGTTCGGAAGAACTGGTGCAGATTCGTTCCCTGCTTTCGGAAAACGAGTCTTTAAAGGCCAAAATTGATGATTTGACGATGGAAAACACAATCCTGCAGCAGGAGCGGTATGAACTTTCTACTTTAAGGGAGCTGTACCAGTTGGATTCCCAGTACGAAGGCTATGAAAAGGTAGGCGCCCGGATTATCGCCAAAGATACCGGAAATTGGTTCCATTCTTTCGTCATCGACAAAGGGGAGGAAGATGGGATTGCCATAGATATGAATGTTATCGCAGGAGGCGGGTTGGTAGGCCGTATTGCAGATGTAGGCCCGAACTGGTCTAAAGTAACCTCCATTATTGCGGATAATTCCAATGTAAGCGGCAAAGTATTGGCAACTTCCGATTATCTGGTAGTGTCCGGCGATCTGGAGCTTTACGGGAGCGGTGTCATAAAATTTGAAAAACTGGTAGACAGCGCCGGCAAAGTTGTGGAAGGGGATAAAATTGTAACCTCCAATATCAGCCCCAAATATCTGCCTAACATATTGATTGGATATATCAGTTCCTTGGAAGTAGACGCCAATAATATCACGAAATCGGGTCAGCTTACCCCGGCAGTGGATTTTGAACATTTGGAAGAAGTTCTTGTCATCCGGCAATTGAAGCAGTCAATGGAAGAATAGGAAGGGGTAGCGGGATTGAAAAGAAAGATTGTAGTCACACTATTGGTTTTTATCTGCTTTTTACTGCAGAGTACCGTATTCCATGCACTTGCTTTCGGAAATATCGTACCAAACCTAATGATTGTCTTAACGGCATCTTTCGGTTTCATGAGGGGAGAAAAAAGCGGCTTGCTGATTGGTTTTTTCAGCGGCTTTTTCATTGATATCTTTTTTGGGGAAGTCCTTGGTTTTTATGCCCTGCTTTACATGTATATCGGCTACACCAATGGGAAATTCAACCGAATTTTTTATCCGGAGGATATCAAACTTCCTATGGTATTGATTACTGTCAGCGATTTGTTTTATGGTATCATCTGCTATATCTTATTGTTTTTAATGAGGGCAAAATTCAATATCGGCTATTATTTTGTCCATATTATCCTGCCAGAAATCGTTTATACCACATTTATTACCATTTTCCTTTATCCGGTAATACTCAAAATAAACCAAAGGCTGGAGTCGAGCGAACAAAGGAGTGCAAAAAAGTTTGTTTAAACAATTGAAAGAAAATTTCCTGAATATGGTTAATATACGCGTCATTATCCTTACGGTACTTTTTATTGCTTTAGGCGGCGCCATGATTTACCGTGTTTTTGATTTGCAGATTGTAAACGGTGAAGATTACCTGAATGATTTCCGTTTAAAAACTACAAAGGTACGCTCCCTGGCAAGCACACGAGGGAATATCTACGACAGGAACGGCAATCTTCTGGCTTATAATGAGCTGGCCTACAATGTAACCATTGAAGATGTGTATGAGTCCGGCAGAAATAAAAATGCCAATTTGAACGATACCATATACCGCCTGATTCAAATGATAGAAAAAAACGGCGACAGCAGCATCAATGATTTTAATATTATCCTTGACAAGGACGGGCACTATACTTTTGCAGTGGAAGACAGGCAGCTGAACCGCTTTCTGGCGGATGTTTATGGTTTCGTCACAATTGATGATATGATGGAAGAAGGCTACAAATATGCCACAAAAACCGCGGAGGAAGTCGTTTATGACCTGTGTGCCAGCGACCGTTTCGGCATCGGGGATTATACCGACCCCGACGACAGAAAGTCCTTCGTGCCCTGCATGGGCTATACAAAAGAAGAAGTCTTGAAAATCTTAGCTGTACGCTATGCCATGAACGCAAACAGTTTCCAAAAATATATTACGACTACCGTAGCCTACAATGTCAGCGACAAGACCGTAGCTGTAGTAATGGAAAACAGCGATAACCTGGAAGGAGTGTCAGTAGCGGAAGATACCGTACGACGTTATGTGGACAGCATTTATTTTTCTCAGATTATCGGTTATACTGGAAAAATCTCCCAGGAAGAGCTGACCTCTTTAAAAGAAGAGAACCCAAAATATGATTTAAACGATACGGTAGGGAAATCAGGGATTGAATATTCCATGGAATCGGAACTGCAAGGTACCAAAGGCTCGGAAGATGTGGTTGTTGACAATGTGGGGAAAGTGATTGAAACGAAAAACCGGGTGGAACCCACCGCTGGCAACCACGTTTACTTAACCATCGACAAAGATTTACAAAAAGCTGTATATAATATACTGGAAGCCAAAGTAGCCAGCATCCTCTTGACCAAAATCCGTAATATCAAAGAGTATACACCGACAGAAAATTCCGGAAGCGGCGATATCCTCATACCTATTGACGATGTTTATTTTGCTTTATTCGACAATAATATTATAGACACCGCCCATTTTACCGAACAAAGCGCCGGGGAAAACGAAAAAGAAGTGTATGCAAGTTTTTTGACACGAAAAGAAGAAGTTATGGTAGGCCTTAGGGAAGAATTAACCGATAAGAAAACACCTTATCAAGACCTTCCGATAGATTATCAGGTTTATGAAAGTTTTATTACTTCCATGCTCTATTCCAATGGTATTATTATAGAAAGCGCCATCGATACCTCCGATGCTACCTATATCGCCTGGACGGATGATGAAGTCATCAGCCTGAACGAATATTTAAATTATGTGATTGCCAAAAACTGGATTGACGTCACAAAACTGGACTTAAGCAGCCAATATTCCGATTCGGAGGAAATTTATGCCCAATTGCTGAATTATATTTTTGAAAATATCAATAATAGCACCGGCTTCAACAAAAAAATATATAAATATATGATAAGGGATAATGCCATATCCGGCAGGCAAGTATGCAATATCCTGTTGGAACAGGGGATTATAAGCATTGAAGAAGAGAAAGTTTCCCGATTTGCAAGCGGGATGGTTTCCCCCTATGAATTTATGTTGGACAGGATACGGAATCTCGACATCACACCGGCGCAACTGGCTTTAGATCCTCATTCCGCATCGTTAGTATTGACGGATGTAAACAGCGGCGATGTATTGGCCCTTGTTTCTTATCCGGGATATGACAACAACCGAATGGCAAACGGAGTGGATGCAGAATACTTTTCCGCACTCCGCAACGATTTATCCACACCAATGATTAATTATGCCACATATCAAAAGACGGCCCCTGGCTCCACCTTTAAAATGGTGTCTGCAACCGCTGGTCTGTTAGAAGGGGTCGTTGACCCTTCCTCATCCGTTATTTGTACAGGAACATTTGATAAAATCGAACAGCAGCCCCCTCATTGCTGGAACCGTTCCGGACATGGCTCCCTTAATTTAGCAGGCGCCATCCAGCATTCCTGCAACAGTTTCTTTTATGAAGTAGGTTACCGTCTGGGAACAATCGGGGACAGATATATGACGGATGTTGGCCTGCGGCAGTTAGAAAAATACGCAGATATGTACGGATTAACCGAAACTTCCGGTGTGGAAATCGAAGAGTCTGCCCCCCAGATTTCGGATATCGACCCGGTGCGTTCCGCCATCGGCCAGGGTACTAACAACTTTACCACAGCCGGGCTTGCGCGATACATTACAACAGTCGCCAACAGCGGAACGTGTTATAATTTAACATTATTGGACAAGTTGACAGACCATAACGGTACACTAATCAATGACTATAAAGCCCAGGTGCGCAATACGATTTCTATGGACAGCAATTATTGGGATGCCATCCATACCGGTATGCGCAGGGTAGTGGAAGGCAAGGCTTATTATAATGATTTGAGCGTCCATGTGGCGGGAAAAACAGGTACTGCGCAGGAAAGCCGGAGCAGACCGAACCATGCCTTGTTTGTCTGCTATGCACCCTATGAAAACCCTGAAATCGCTATGGCCGTCAGGGTAGCCAACGGATATACTTCCGACTATGCGGCCCAGATAGCCAAGGACGTAGTAGCTTATTACTATGATTTAGCCGATGAAGAAGAAATCGCCGGAACGGCAAAAGAGCTTACCGGAGGCAGCCTGAATGCAGACTAAAGGGCTTTAGGCATTCAATGGAACAGCAGTATTTGTTTTAACAGCAGCAAAGCTATGGCATAACGGTTAATGTGGACATGTTTACGTTGCAAAATTGTGCCTGCGCCCCAAAGTTTGCAGGCTGAAAGAAAGGCATGGTTATTAACATGAAAAACGCAGTTATCATCAAAAGTTTTCAAAACGGGATTTCCGTGTACTTAAACGAAGAAATCCCATTCCCCGAACTTTTAGAAGAAGTTATTTTCAAGTTCAGGGAATCCCGTAATTTTTTCAAGAATGCAAAGATGGCTATTTCTTTGGAAGGCCGAAGCCTTTCCGATGAAGAAGAGAGGATTATTTTGAATGCCATCTGCGATAACTCCGATTTACATATCGTATGCCTGGTCGGAAAAGACGAAGAAAAGAACCAAAACTACTTAAAAGCAATACAGCAGCTGGAATACCGCAACAGCGAAGAGGACAACGAAGGGCATTTTTACCGCGGAACGCTGAAAAACGGGCAGATATTGGAAACGGAATCCAGCATTGTGGTTCTCGGGGATGTCTATCCCGGCAGCACAATCGTTTCCACGAAAGACATTGTCATACTTGGCGGTCTCTTCGGAAAAGCATATGCCGGTGGAAACGGCAGCGGAGGGCATTTTATAGCAGCGCTTGAAATGGCACCGGAAAGGCTACAAATCGGTGATTTCAAATATAAAAACAGCAAACAGATGAAGTGGTCGATACGGCCAAAAGTACAGCCGAAAATTGCATACATAAAAGATAACAAGGTTGTGATGGAACCGATTACCAAAGAATTACTAAGCGACTTGCCTTTATAATGGCTTAGGGGACGAAATGATACGGAATTCATAGGAAAGCTGCACATCCCAAAAGTGCAGGTTAACAGGAATGGAGGATTTTTATGAGTGAAGTAATTGTCGTCACGTCAGGGAAAGGCGGAGTTGGGAAAACCACCACTTCCGCAAACGTAGGAACAGGTTTGGCAGCAATGGGGAAAAAGGTCATCCTCATTGACACAGATATCGGCCTTAGGAATCTGGATGTAGTTATGGGATTGGAAAACCGCATCGTTTACAATCTGGTGGACGTCATCGAAGGGAAATGCAGGGTAAAGCAAGCGTTAATCAAAGACAAACGCCATCCCAGCCTTTATTTGATGCCTTCCGCCCAGACAAAGGACAAATCGTCGGTAAAGCCACCGCAAATGGTCAAAATGATTGAGCAGTTAAAAGAACAGTTCGATTATATCATTCTGGACTGTCCGGCAGGCATTGAGCAGGGGTTCCAGAACGCCATTGCCGGAGCAGACAGGGCTTTGGTTGTCACCACGCCGGAAGTCTCCGCTATCCGGGATGCAGACAGGATTATCGGGCTTTTGGAAGCGCATGAGTTCAAAAAAATAGACCTTATCATCAACCGCCTCAGATATGACATGGTAAAACGGGGCGAAATGATGTCGGCAATGGATGTAGTGGACATCTTATCCATACCGTTAATCGGCATTGTGCCGGATGATGAAAATGTGGTAATTGCAACAAATCAAGGGGAACCTCTTGTAGGAAACAGTACAATGGCAGGACGCGCATACCAGAATATCTGCGAACGCGTACTCGGAAGGGATATACCGTTTATTGATTTTGAAAAAACCATCTCTTTTTGGACAAAGGTAACTGGTATATTCCATAAAAATTAAGGAGGTTCGGTTATGGATTTCGGGAGAATATTTAGAAAAAAAAGTTCCAGGGACATTGCAAAGGACAGGCTCAAAATCCTGCTCATCTCCGACCGCGTAAACTGTTCCCCGGAAATGATGGAAATGATAAAAACAGACATTGCAAAAGTGATTTCAAAATACATGAAGATTGATGCGCAGAGCATGGAAATACAAATTACAAAAACAGGGCTTAAAGGCAGGGGAAAGACTCCATCCCTTTATGCCAGCATTCCGATTATTGATTTAAATAAATAATCGCACACACAAAAAGAAGGTAGCAATATGTTAAAACAATACAGAGTACGGGATTACGATTTCAAATTAATTATATTGGTAATGGCGCTTACCATCATAGGTATTTTTGCAGTCGGAAGTGCGGATTCTTCCCTGCAGAAAACACAGATGGCCGGATTTATTTTCGGTCTGTTTCTTATGGTTGTCATTTCACTTTTTGATTATTCCGTGCTGATTAAACTGTATTGGCTCTTTTATATAGCGAATATTATCTTGTTGCTGCTGGTGCGTACCTCCCTCGGCGTAATGGTAAATGGGGCACAGCGCTGGATTATCCTGTTTGGTATTCAATTCCAACCGTCAGAAACTGCGAAAATTTTGTTGATTCTATTTTATGCACAGTTTATAATGAAACATAAGGAGAAAATAAATTCTTTTGGTATTCTTACTTTATGCTGTTTGTTTATTCTTCCTTCCCTGATTCTGGTGTACAAACAGCCGAATCTTTCAACGACCATTGTGATAGCGGTCATGTTCTGTGTCATTATGTTCGTAGGCGGCATTAGCTGGAAGCTGGTAACCGGCCTGCTGGCTGTATTTATTCCGGCAGCGGTTATCCTTTTCAGTATTGTCATCCAGCCAGGGCAGACATTGATAAAACCATATCAGCAGACGCGTATCTTCGCATGGTTATATCCGGAAGAATACTCTACAACAGAAGCATACCAACAATTAAATTCCATTATGGCTATCGGTTCCGGCCAGTTGTATGGGAAAGGCTATAATACAAATGTTATCAGTTCCGTAAAAAACGGGAATTTTATTTCAGAACCGCAGACTGATTTTATCTTCGCTGTTATCGGAGAAGAGTTCGGTTTTATCGGCACCTGTGCTGTCATTATCCTGGTCATACTGATTACGCTAGAATGCTTCCACATAGCAAGCAAGGCAAAAGATTTGGCAGGAAGCATCATTGCTGCAGGAATGGCAGGATTAATCGGGTTTCAAGGCTTTTTGAATATTGGGGTAAACACAGGCCTTTTACCCAATACCGGTGTAACGCTTCCCTTTGTCAGCTATGGGCTGACCTCTCTGGTCAGTCTATATATCGGGATAGGTTTTGTTTTAAATGTGGGGTTACAATGCAAAAAATTTAAGGGATAAAGAGAGGGTATGAGAAATATGAACATTGCACTAATTGCACATGATGCGAAAAAGAAGCTGATGCAGAATTTCTGTATCGCATATAAGGGTATTTTAAGCAAAAATGATTTATATGCAACCGGAACAACCGGAAGGCTGATAGAAGAAGTGACTAATTTAAACGTACACAAATATCTGGCAGGGCATCTTGGCGGCGAACAGCAGATTGGCGCTCAAATTGAACACAACGACATCGATTTGGTTATCTTCCTTCGAGACCCGTTGGCGCCGAAATCCCATGAACCGGATGTGAATAATGTTATGCGTTTGTGCGATGTACACAATATTCCTTTGGCAACCAATCTTGCATCTGCGGAACTGTTAATCAAATCTTTGGACAGAGGAGACTTAGAGTGGCGTGAAATGTACAAATAAGAAAAAGCTGTTTTTCGGCATAGGCATTTTCCTGATAGGGCTTTGCGCCGGATGCGGCAGCAAAACATTCGATATGGCATATTCGCCGAATTATCCGGTCAGCAGCTACCGTATGGATTCGATAGAAGAAAATGAAGATATGGCAGTTCCTTTTGCCAAGGATTTATGCGTAGTGGATAGCGATGTGTCGGAAAATACAGATGTAGATATGTCACAGGCAGGTTCTGCGGCATTATTTTCCATTGATGACAATGGAACGATTTATGCAAAAAGCGCCCATGAACGGATGGCGCCGGCCAGCCTTACCAAAATTATGACGGCATTGGTAGCTTTGAAATATGGTTCGCCGGACGATGTATTAATCGCATCTGCCAATGTCAAAATATCCGAATCCGGGGCTACCACCTGCGGTTTAAAAGAAGGGGATCAGATGACCCTTACGCAGGCATTGCATGCCTTGCTCATCAATTCGGCAAACGACGCAGCGATTATGATTGCAGAAGGGATATCCGGCTCTACGGAAGCTTTCTGCGACTTGATGAACCAGGAAGCCAGGGCCTTGGGCGCAACAAACTGTAATTTTGTAAACCCTCATGGGCTTACCGCAGAAGAACACTATGTCACCGCCTATGACATGTATCTTATTTTTAATGAAGCTCTGCATTACGACTTAATTGACGAAATTATTGCTATGCCGTCCTATACTACAACCTATAAAGACAAGGACGGAAACGACAAGGAGCTTTCCGTCAATTCTACCAATCTTTATCTGCAAGGGCAGAAGGATGCACCAGGGTCTGTTACCGTTATCGGCGGAAAAACAGGAACAACAAACGCAGCAAAAAACTGCCTGATTTTGCTGTCACGCAGTACATCGGGCAAATCCTATATCTCTGTTATACTGCGTTCCGAATCGCGCGATACGCTTTATGACGAAATGACGGATTTATTAGATGAAATCAAGAATTAACTGTTGTCTTTTAAGATAATATAAACTATAATATAGGTAGGTCTATCAATTGATTTGTTCAGACTGAGTTTACTTTAGGAGGGTTCACCGATGGTTCAATTAATAGCAGGCAATAAAGGAAAGGGAAAAACAAAACACTTACTGGACAAAGTAAATGCCGAAGTAAAAACTGCATCAGGAAATATTACATATTTGGACAAGAGTGCAAAGCACATGTTCGAGCTGAACAATAAAGTTCGTCTGATTAACGTTTCGGATTATTTCATAACAAACAGCGACGAATTTTTAGGTTTTATTTGTGGTATCCTTTCTCAGGATCATGACTTGCAACAGATGTATTTTGACAGCTTTTTAAAAATTGCTTGTTTAGAAGGCAAAGATATCAGCCCAGTAATAACAAAATTGGAAAATATCGGAGATGCATTTGGGGTAGATTTCATTTTAAGTATTTCGTTAGACGAAAGTGAGCTGCCGGCAGATATGAAATCAAAAATTGTTGTATCTCTTTAAAGATAAGTAATATGTCCGTTCTAAGATATTATATACAGCTTGAGTCCTTAAGATAAAAGCCCCCGGATTATGGCCGGGGCTTTTATTTATCATGTAAGATAAACAATTTCTGTTGGTTTCCCGCAATGCAGTGGCATAATTTCCTATGATGATGCAAAGGCTCATTCCACAAAGAAAAATATCTTGAAGAAAGCAGGAGGTTTTTCATTGGCCAATCAAAATCCCAATAAAATAACTAAATACAGAAGACCGCTGAATTTAAATATAGGGATGATTATTTTTGCCGTAATTTTCATCTATATCGTTATATGTGTATTTATGTATTTTACTGCCAAGCATGTAGTATGGTATGAGGTACAAGCCGGTTCCCTGTCCATGAACAATACTTATGAGGCCATTGCCCTTAGGGATGAAACCATTGTAACCTCCTCGGACAACGGATATGTCAACTACTTTGCGAGAGAAGGCGCAAGGGTTGCCGTAGGGGATTTAGTATATACAGTAGATGAATCCGGAAAACTTGCGGATTACATAGGCACCAACTCCACTGGGGAGAACTCTTTATCCCAATCCGACTTGACCGCATTAAAATCGGAAATTGTCGGATTTGCCAACCGTTTTGACCGTAAAAATTTTAATTCCGTCTATGATTTTAAATATGATATGGAAGGCACCGTCCTGAAACTCTCCAACTACAATATATTAGAAAGCATAGAATCTGTTCAAAATTCCGATTTAGCCGGTCTTATCAAGCAATGTACGGCTTCCTTGTCCGGAATTATCATTTATTCCATAGACGGCTATGAGGACCTTACTCTGGAAATGATGACAGTGGAAATGTTCGATAAAAAAAACTATGAAAAAACCCCGCTTTTAAGCAATGAATTGATAGCAGCAGGGGATCCTGTGTATAAAATATCCTCTAACGAGGACTGGTCATTAGTGATTCAGGTAGACAAGAAGAGGGAAGAGGAACTTTTAAAAGCGGAATATGTAAAAGTCCGTTTTCTGAAAAACCAGGAAACTTCTTGGGGCAAGGTAGACTCTTTTACAAATGAAAAGGGCGATATTTTTGTAAAACTTACTTTTACAAATTCCATGATTACTTTCTGCAACGAGCGTTTTGTAGATATCGAATTGATTCTGGAAGATGAAACCGGATTAAAAATCCCGAACTCATCAATTGTAGAAAAAGAATTTTTCATCGTTCCAAAAGGCTACGTTACAAAAGGCGGAAACAGCAATTCTTATGGTGTCCTTAAGGAAACCTATACGGAAGAAGGAACGGCTACCACAGAATTTATCGAAGCAACCATCTATAATGAAACAGAAGAAGAATATTATTTGGATGGCGCTGCCCTCCGGATTGGGGATTATATTGTCATGCCAGAGACTTCCGAAAAATATGCCCTCAGCAAACGCGGCAGCCTCATCGGTGTATACAACATCAATAAAGGATATGCTGATTTCAAACAAGTGGATATCCTATACAACAACGATGAATATTCCATCGTCCAGTCAAACACTGCTTACGGGCTGAACGTATATGATTATATTGTCCTTGATGCCACGGCAGTAAATGAGGACGAATTAATCCACTAAGCTTGCCTATAACCAGGTTCCAAACCTAATATCCATTAAGCTTGCCTGCTGGAGCGGCATATAGAGCTGAAGTATAAAAAATGTACCATAAAAATCACCATAAAGCAGTATGAAATAAGGAGATAAACATTTATGGAAGAAAAAATACAAAACGAAGGAAAAGACAGTAGCCTTTCTTTCCTTGCCGAAAATATTAAAAATGTAGGGCAAAATATCCTATCAGCCTGTGAACGTTCCGGCCGCAGGGCGGAGGATGTTACATTAATTGCTGTCAGCAAGACAAAGCCTTTGCCGATGCTTAAAGAAGCTTATCTCTGCGGCTGCCGCCATTTTGGGGAAAATAAAGTGCAGGAACTAGTAGAAAAGTACGAGCAAATGCCAAAAGATATTCAATGGCATATGATTGGGCACTTGCAGCGGAACAAAGTGAAATACATCATAGACAAAGCCTGTTTAATCCACGGAGTAGATTCCCTGCGGCTTGCAGAAGAAATCAGCAAAGAGGCTCAGAAAAAGGGGATAACTGCCCATATCCTGATAGAAGTCAATATTGCCGGAGAAGAAACAAAATTTGGAATCTCCCCTCTGGAAGCAGAAAGCCTTGTCCGGGAAATTTCGGCCTTGCCGTCGATTCAAATAGAAGGTTTGATGATAATTGCACCATATGTAGAAAATCCGGAAAAAAACAGGCAATATTTTGTAGGCTTGCGGCAATTGTCTGTTGACATAAAGAGGAAAAACATTGATAATGTTAGTATGAATGTTTTGTCGATGGGAATGACCGGAGACTATATGGTTGCGGTAGAAGAAGGTGCAACCTATGTCCGGGTAGGTACGGGCATATTTGGGGAAAGACATTATGAGACGGTCTAACGGCCGCAACAAGGAGATAATTTTAGAATGGGAGTAATGGATAAGTTTTTAAATTATATGAAATTAAACGACGAAGAAGACGACTTTTACGACGACGACTATTACGATGAACCAGCGGATGTAAAACCAGCAAAAAAGATTGCTGTAGCAAAAGAAGAGCCTGCAGCAGCGGAAGAGCCAAGAAAAACAACGCCAAAAATTACACCGCTAACAAGACAGCCAAGAAAAATGATAGGCGCCGGAATGGAAGTATGTGTCATCAAACCTACATCGGTAGAAGATGCCCGGGAAATTACGGAAACCCTTTTGGCAAACCGTACTGTAGTGCTGAATCTGGAAGGCTTGGATGTTGATATTGCACAACGCATTATTGATTTTACATCCGGTTCCTGTTTTGCCATCAGCGGCAACCTTCAGAAAATTTCTCATTACATATTTATCATTACGCCAGCAAGTGTTGACATTTCCGGTGATTTCCAAGAATTACTGTCAGGCGCTTTTGATGTGCCAATCAATAAATAAGACGATTACACGTCATCAGGATTTATTTTTATCAATGTCCAAAAGCTTCCCGTTATGGGAAGTTTTTAACGTCATGACATAACTGACTGGATTCAAATTACTTTCAGGGAGGATTTTTTATGGCTCAAAGACTAACGATAAATTATGCAAAAAAGCCTTGCTATGATATCGTATTCACCCAAGATTTCCAAGGGTTAGGCGAGGAATTGGAAACTTTACAAATCAAAGAACGCCGGATTTGCATCATAACGGATTCCAATGTAGAAAAATTGTATGCCCAAGAAGTTCTAAACCAATTAGGCAATCGGTGCAAAAAAGCATCCATATTTTCTTTTCCTGCAGGGGAAGCAAATAAAACACTGGATACCGTAAAAACCGCATACACTTTTCTCATCCAAGAAGGCTATGACAGGAAAGACCTCCTCATCGCTTTAGGAGGCGGGGTCGTTGGGGATTTAACCGGTTTTGTAGCTGCTACTTATTTACGCGGCATAGATTTTGTGCAGATTCCAACCACCTTACTGGCACAGGCAGACAGCAGCATCGGCGGCAAAACAGGGGTTGATTTCGATGGATTCAAAAATATGGTAGGAGCATTCTATATGCCAAAACTTGTCTATATGAATGTTTCTGTATTAAAAACCTTAGAGGAACGGCAATATTTTTCCGGTTTTGCAGAAATCATGAAACATGGGTTAATCCGTGACCAAATCTTTTATATCTGGCTTATCGAAAATATGTATGAAATATGTGATAGGGAGCCGGCAGTATTGGAAGAAATGGTTGTCAGAAGCAGCAACATCAAAAAAATGGTTGTAGAAAAAGACCCTACGGAAAAAGGGGAACGGGCTTTGCTTAATTTTGGGCATACAATTGGACATGCCTTGGAAAAAGCCAAAAATTTTGAACTCTATCATGGGGAATGTGTAGCTCTCGGATGTGTGGCGGCTGCTTTTATCTCTTGGAAACATGAATTGCTTACAATGGACGAATACTATGAAATCCGGGATATGTTTGTTCCGTTTAATCTGCCTATTTCCATTGATAGCATAGATACTGAAGAAGTCTTGAGACTGACTAAGTCGGACAAAAAAATGGAGGCAGGGCAGATAAAGTTTATTCTTTTGAAAAAGGTAGGAAAAGCCGTTATTGACACTACGGTGACGGATGAAGATATATTAAATGCCATCAAAGAAATTTATTTCAGCGACGAAGACTTAGCAGAGTGACGTTTATGAATGGGAACAACAATATGGAAGAAAAACATTCCAAAGAACTATGTTTTTTTATTACAGAGGAATGGGAAAACGAAAGAATCGATAAAGCCTTAAGTGACCTTATCGATTCTTTGTCGCGTTCCCATATTCAAAAATTGCTTAAAGATGGCATGGTAACCGTCAACCAAACGGCTGTAAAAGCAAACTGCCGCTTGAAATGTGACGATGAAATAAAAGTTATGTTGCCCCCTGCCGCCAGCCCGGATATTTTACCGGAAAATATTCCGTTAGATATCCTTTACGAGGATGATGACGTCCTCGTGGTCAATAAGCCAAAAGGTATGGTTGTCCATCCGGCGGCAGGGCATTTGGATGGAACATTGGTTAATGCCGTAATGTATCACTGCCAAGGAAATTTATCTGGCATAAACGGCATTATGCGCCCTGGAATCGTCCATCGTATTGACAAGGATACCACCGGTTCTGTCATCATATGTAAAAATGATTTTTCCCATAACCATATAGCGGCTCAATTAAAGGAGCATTCCGTCGTGCGCAGATATCATGCCATTTGCTATGGTGTTCCCCAAAATCCAACAGGCACCATAAATGCCCCTATTGGCAGGCATCCAACGGACAGAAAGAAGATGGCAATCAACGAAAAAAACGGGAAAACAGCCATTACCCACTACCAAGTGTTGCAAAGCTTTCATGGCTTTTCCTATATCGAATGCCGCCTGGAAACCGGACGTACCCATCAAATAAGGGTGCATATGGCAAGCATTGGGCATCCCTTATTGGGGGATGAACTTTATTCTGGGGGAAGGAAATCCCCATTCCGTCTGGAAGGGCAGTGTCTCCATGCAAAGACCCTTGGCTTTATTCATCCAAGCACCGGCAAATACATTGAGACAGATGCCCCTTTGCCTGCATATTTTCAACATCTGTTAGGCAATATGAAATAATTCTCTAATTTTTGATTTATTGATTTTGGAATTTATTGATTTTGGAGTTTATGACTTTAGGGTTTATTAATTTTTTACTTTATTAATTGGGTGGATATGATTTTGAGGTTTATTAATTTTTTTGTTTATCAATTTATAAATTTACCTATAAACTATTATTTTCAAAGTTTACCCTTGACAAGAAGTTACCCCGAAACAGAAATATTATGAGCAATATATATTTTGTTGAAGTTTTTCAAAATATTATATATAATATTATATAGTACAAAAGAACTAGGAGTATAAATAGAATAAAATAATTTCAATAGGAGGGTTTTATTATGAATACTATCATCACCATTGGACGCCAATTTGGTTCCGCCGGACGGGAAATAGGAGAAAAGGTAGCTGAATATTTCGGAGTAAAATGTTACGATAAAGAATTATTGACAAGAGCAGCAAAGGAAAGTGGTTTTTGTGAAGAGATGATTCAAAACCACGATGAACGGCCCACCAATTCTTTCCTCTATAATTTAGTAATGGATACTTATTCTTTCGGCTATAACGCGTCATCTTTTGTTGACATGCCTATCAGCCATAAGGTATTTTTGGCGCAATTTGATACCATCAAAAAAATAGCCGATGAAGGTCCTTGTATTATCGTAGGCCGTTGCGCAGATTATGCCCTAAGCGAATATACAAATTGCGTACATTTGTTCATATACGGCGATAACGACACAAAAACTAAACGTATCATGAAAAGATATAATCTTACTGAATCCAAAGCAAAGGAAATGATTACAAAAAAGGACAAACAGCGTCAAAGTTATTACAACTATTATTCCTCAAAAAAATGGGGACGTGCGGACAGCTATGACTTGTGCATTAACAGCAGCGTCCTTGGTATCGAAGGAACCGTCAAATTGATTGTACAATTTGTAGAAGATTTTGAAAGCAAAAAATAGTATTTATTATTTATAATTCATAATCAAACGGAGAAAGGCTAATAAAATTTATGGCATGCTTTAGAATACATACAGACCGCCTTAGAAAAGGGATGATTATAAAAAGCGATGTTTATACCAGGACAGGCGCCACTCTTGTACCTAACAATACACCGGTCACAAAAGATGTGGTTAATCTGTTAACTAGGCATTTTATTGATTATGTCATGGTCGATTATCAATCGACCCCTTCCAGCCCGGAAGATATCCCTTCCCCTGAATCCGTTCCAAGGGTCAGGCAACAGCAAATGGAAGAATTTAAAGAAAACTTTCAAATTGCCGAAAATGCGCTTTCTGAAAACCTAAAAAACATTGTTACGAATGAAAAAGATTTGGATGTTCCCCTTCTTCTTGGTATGTTGAATAATATAGTAGAAAATTCAGAAAATGAAGTGAATCTCTGCAATATGCTTTTTGCAATGAAAAAAAGCGCAGAAGGCTTATATACCCATTCTATCAATGTTGCTCTTTGGGGTCAGGTATTAGCCAAATGGTTGAACTTGAAAAAAGAAGACGTTGAACTGGTTGGAACTGCAGGGCTTCTCCATGATATTGGATTGTTAAAACTGACCGGTTCCGCAGAATTGCCTCCACGTTTTACTTTCCATGCGGAAATGGAAGGCGGCCCTTATTCCAAACATGCTATATTAGGATATAATCTATTTAAAGATAAGAATATTGATTCAAGAGTAAAGCAAGCCATCCTGACCCATCATGAGCGTCAGGATGGATCAGGGTTCCCTTTAAAAATAAAACACGAAAATATTAACCCTATTTCCCGTATTGTTGCCATTGCGGACACCTATGATACGTTAATTATGGTGGAAGACGGAATAACTCCCCGTTCACCGTTTTGGCTTCTGAAACGCTTGGAAGATACGGGATACCAGAAATATGATTCTCATATGTTGATGACCTTCATTACACATGTTACCAATAACTTTATCCGGCACAATGTCCGTTTGAGCAACGGCTTAACCGGACAGATTGTTCTGATTAATAAATTTAACTTAACAAGACCGTTGGTTCAGATTGGGAATAGCTTTTTGGATTTGTCAGTGTATAAAGATATTGGGATTGTTGAAATATTGGATTGATTTGAATTGATTTGAGAGGTAGGGAACAAATACATAACTATTCGCAAAAGACAACTTTAACGAATAGTTGACTCGGGGGTTTGGTAGTTTATGGGTTTCTTTAGCCGAGTCAACTAGTTCGTTAAAGTTGGGGGAATTTTTTGGATGGGGGTTCGATGTGGCTTGGAGATTTGTAGCTTGTATGGGTTTCTTTAGCCAAGTCAGCTAGTTCGTTAAAGTTGGGGAATAATTGGCAATCCGAAAATCTTTGCATAATACCTAAAATCTTCTCCATAGTTCAACGTTTTTCACGATAATCTTCAGGGCTGTTGTATTTTGTTACATATTTGTAAGTATAGGAATTTTCCCTTTTATTATTTCTGTTATTGTTCTGTGAAAAATTTTCATTCCTTTTTCCATAATCATTACGGAATTCTTCTACGGCATTGATTTCATTCTCTTTTCTATCTTTGGTCTGGCGTAAAAACATCATGAGGTATAAAATTAAAAAGGCAGCAATTATAATAACAATAATTAGCATTCCCGTATCCTCCTTCTTTGTTCTTTCTTCCTATTCATCTTTTTTACTTTTTATTTCTATATTTTCTATATATTTTTTAATGCACCTATTCTTCCATTTGTTTTGTCTGTTGTTTTGTCTGCATTTTTTTAAATTAATTATTTTCTCTTCATTCTTTTTTTATTTTTTTACTATTTCTATTTTTCTATTTGCTTTATCCTATTTGTTATATATTGCTATACAATTTTTGTTCTACACTTTCTGTTTTTACCTTTAGATTTTTCAGCCATATGATTTTTATATGTTTTCTATGGTAATTAAAATATCTCATCTGAATCCAAAACAATGGTAAATGGGCCATCATTTATCAGGGTAATTTGCATATTGGCGCCAAATTCCCCTTGTTGGGTTTCTGGAAATTCTACCCGGCATTTTTCTAATATATATTGGTATAGCCTGTTTGCCATCTCAGGGGCACCGGCACGGATGAATGAGGGGCGGTTCCCTTTCTTACAATCTGCATATAATGTGAATTGTGATATCATTAATAAATTGCCGCCTACAGTTTTCAAATCCAAATTTGTTTTCCCGTTCTCATCTTCAAAAATACGTATTCCTATAAGTTTCTTTATCATTTTATCCGCAATTTCTTCTGTATCTGTTCCGCAGATTCCTACAAATACTAACAATCCATTCCCAATGCTCCCAATGATAGCTTGTTCTACTTTCACCTCGGCATTTTTTACTCTTTGTATCACAAAACGCATTCTATTGCTTTCCCTCTCCTTCTGCTATATCTTCTTCGCCTTTGATTGCAGCATTTCCTTCCGAAGCCGAAATAACGTTGCTCTCATTTTTATCTGCTTTTTCTATACGGAAAAAATTATGGATGATGCTCTTGGATTTCTGCTTTCCACTCTCCACGGAATTGGCTGATAATTCCGATTCGCTTTCCGCTTTATTGTAAGGGATAAATTCCCCTTTTTCAATGGAACCTACATTTAAATAATGGCTCGTATCGGTAGGAAGCTTTTTCTGGAGAAGAAGTTGGTTGATAAAGGCTCTTATTCCGGCATATAAAATGGCGAAAACAGGAACCCCTACAATCATACCTAAAACCCCGAATAGACCGCCAAATAACGTAATAGCAAAAATTACCCAAAAACCGGATAAGCCGGTGGAATCCCCAAGAATTTTTGGCCCTAATACATTGCCATCAAATTGCTGCAAAGCTAAAATAAAAATTATAAAGTATAAACACTGCAACGGATTTACCATCAATATAAGGAGCGTACTTGGAATAGCTCCAAGATAAGGACCAAAGAACGGAATTACGTTTGTTATACCGACTATTACACTGACCAAAATTGCATATGGTGTTCCCATCATGCTTGTTCCTAAAAAGCAGATAATACCAATTATAATGGAATCAATTACCTTTCCCACCATAAAACCGCTGAAAGTTCGATGAGTGAACCGCACGTCAGAAATTATAGCATTTGCCATATTTGTTTCAAACAATGCATATACTATCTTTTTTGCCTGCCCGGCAAATAACTCTTTACTTCCTAATATATAAATAGAAATAATAAAGCCAATTATCAAATTCCATAGCCTCATTATAAAACTAAGAAAGCTTAAAGATATGCTCCTGATTACTTCATTCATTTTAGGAAGAAGGCTCAAATTAAGAAAATTATTCAATTCTCCTGAATAAGTGTCCATCACTTCAATTACTGCTGCTTCGATATCCGGGTTGTCTGCTAGAAGCTTCTGCAACCATATCGTTAGATTATTGACATAAATCGGGAATTGTAAAATGATGCTTTGGATGCTTTGAACCAACTGAGGGATAATCATGGAAAAGAAACCATATATCAAATATCCCACAATAAATACCGTAAGTAATATTGACACTGCCCTGACTTTTTTCTTGTTCCGTCCGTTCATTTCAACATTACATCGTTTACAAAGCGGTATTAAACAGCGGTTTTCCACACCATTTAAAACCGGTGTGAGCAAATATGCCAAAATCAATCCGTCCAAAATAGGCATAGCAATTGAAAAAAAGGCATGGAATCCATTGGAAAAGCTTTCTCTGTTAAACAATAAATAATAAAACAATATACTTGCAGAAATAACGGCGAATATGGTAAGCCCCCAATGAATGTACTTTTTGTCAATATGGAATTTCATAATTATCTGTCTGCTCCTTTTATTCCCATTTTATCATACTCTTAAAGCTTTTATTCATTATACCATCATCATTACATCATGCCCTTCGGACTGTTCCTTCTGGAGTTGCACATGGCTTGCTTCGGAATTGGTTCTACCTTTGGTCAAACACAAACCGGCGCCGATATAATGTCTACCGACATTATATCACATTCCTATTTACAAATGTATGATTATGGTATAAATTTTTTGATAAGAATGTTATAATAGTTACTGTTTGTATGGTACCCGAAAAAAAGATTGTGAGGAAATATGAAATTACAGCAAGTATTCAGTTATGTTAGAAAAGCGGTTGATGATTATGGTATGATTGAGGAAAATGATAATATTGCGGTCGGGATTTCCGGTGGAAAGGACAGCCTTACCTTGTTATATGCCTTACAGGGATTGCAGCGTTTTTATCCAAAGCCTTTCCATATTCACGCGGTAACTGTAGATTTAGGCTTTCAGAATCTGAATCTGGAGGAAATAAAAGCACTCTGCCGCTCTTTAAATGTCGAATATCATATTGTACATACCGATATTGCAAAAATTATATTTGAAGACAGAAAGGAATCTAACCCATGTTCCTTATGCGCGAAAATGAGAAAAGGGGCGTTGAACGATGCTATTAAACGTGTGGGCTGCAATAAAGTGGCCTACGCCCATCATAAGGATGATGTTGTGGAAACAATGCTAATGTCTTTAATCTTTGAAGGAAGGTTTCATACCTTTTCTCCGGTGACTTTCCTGGACCGTACCGGACTTACAGTCATACGGCCTTTACTATATATGAATGAAGCCGACGTAATAGGCTTTGTAAATAAACATAATGTTCCCGTTGTAAAAAGCCCCTGCCCTGCCGATGGCAATACAAAGCGGGAATATATCAAAGGGCTGCTAAGGCAACTAAATCAAGAAAACCCAGGAGTAAAGGAAAGAATGTTCACCGCAATCCGCAATAGTGATTTGAAAGGATGGCAGATTTTATAATGGACGATAAAAAAAATTACCATGAGGAACAAAACAAACTGAATATCATGAAAATGCGGAATGTTCTTTCCGAACTCCCTTCTTTCTGCAAACAATTTTTCCGTGGAATTGAAAACAATACATCTTCAAGGACACGGCTAGCTTATGCTTATGATCTTAGGGTATTCTTTGAATATATGCATAAAAACAACAGTTACTGCAGCAAAATAGAAATCAAAGATTTTCCTATATCCATTTTAGAAAGCATTACAAGGGAAGATATTGAAGAATATATGGAGTATATTTCTTATTATCAGAAGGACAACCGTGAAATCACTAATGAAGAACGTGGAAAATCCCGTAAACTGGCATCTTTACGCAGTTTTTACAATTATTTTTATCAAATGGAAATTATTGAAAAAAACCCTGCCGTACTGATTCCCATGCCCAAACTCCATCAAAAGGAAATTGTGCGTTTGGATGCCGATGAAGTAGCTCTTCTTTTGGATCAAGTGGAAGATGGCACAAATCTGACAAAAGGGCAGAAAAAATACCACGACAAAACCAAAACAAGAGATGCTGCGCTGCTTACCCTTCTTTTGGGAACCGGAATCCGTGTCTCCGAATGTGTAGGAATTGATATGGAAGATCTTGATTTTAAAAATAATGGTGTCAAAATACGCAGAAAAGGCGGTTACGAAACAATTGTCTATTTCGGAGAAGAAGTAGAGTTGGCATTATTGGAATACTTAGAAGAACGCCAGCATACTATTCCTCTCTCCGGACACGAACATGCTCTTTTCCTATCTATGCAAAACCGTAGAATTACCGTAAGAGCTGTGGAAAATTTAGTTAAAAAATATGCGTCAAATGTCACTACGCTGAAAAAAATAACACCTCATAAGCTTAGAAGTACATATGGCACATCTTTATACCGGGAAACTGGTGATATATATCTTGTAGCCGATGTCCTCGGCCACAAAGATGTAAATACCACAAGAAAACATTACGCGGCTTTAGAAGATGAAAGAAAGCGTAAAGCTGCAAATGCCGTAAAGCTCAGGGAGCCTTAATCCCTTAAACCACAACAGCAATTTTTCAAATTTATGTTTATCCACGTGCCAGATATATCCAGATAGCTCTAGGTACAAATTTATTTTAGATACAGGATTCATTTGAACATATTTATTTGAAATACATATTTATTTGATATGTATATATTCATTTGTAATACAGGTTCATTTGTAATACAATTTAACATTCCTATTTATTTGAAGTACATATTTAATTCATTATCCATTGGAATAACATGGAATAATCAAATACATACCTGCCGTAATAGTATCGTCACGTAGCCCATTCATCTTTTTTACTTCTTTTATATATGCATGGACATCATCCGCATCGGATTCTATATTCTGTAAGGCGATAGACCATAAAGTATCACCTTTTTCTATTATGACGCTTTTATAATATTTGAAAGTTCCCCTCTCATTCCCTACTCTCTCCTCTTTCCTGCTTTCATTCCCTATATTCTCATTTCTAGTAGCCCTATTTCCTGCATTCTCATTCTCTGCATTGGCATAGGATAAGAATACACTTGCAGAAAAAGATAATCCAATTACAAGGCAAAAAGTAAAAATAACTATCAAGAAATGTTGTTTGCGTTCTTTTTGCCGACGTATTTTATTGTTCCATATTCTTCTTTCGCTCTTGTTCATCTTACATCTCCTCTCTTCAATTAAAGCCAAAACTAAATTGAGTTTAAAAGCCAAATAAAAACTAAATCTAAAATAAATATAGTTTGGCTAAACTTTTAGCATTCAAATCATATAATTTATCGAACAAACGTTGCGAACATTAGTTCTTTATGTTGGAATTATATCGAACAAACATTCTCATGTCAATACTTTTGAGGAAAATAATCGAACAAATATTTGGAATATGTGTTTGCTTTTTTTTGTCATCTGTGATATGCTTATAGAAATGATAGACTCGTTACTCATTCCAAGCGGGTAAGACATACAACATGGAGGGATTATAATATGGCATATGGTAAAATTTCCAAAAAGCAAAGTGAAATATTGGAATTTATTAAAGATTCTATACTAACGAAGGGGTACCCTCCAGCAGTCCGGGAGATATGTGAAGCCGTCCATTTAAAATCTACCTCTTCTGTTCATTCACATTTAGAGACTTTGGAAAAAAATGGCTATATTCGCCGTGACCCAACCAAACCGCGTGCCATAGAAATATGTGACGATAGTTTCCAGACAGTAAGGACCGAAATGGTCAGTCTGCCGGTTATCGGGCGCGTTGCTGCTGGCCAGCCAATCTTAGCAGAAGAAAATGTGGAAAGTTATTTTCCCATACCAGCAGAGTTTGTACCCTCCGGCGAGTCCTTTGCCTTAAAAGTAAAGGGTGATTCTATGATAAATGTAGGGATATATAACGGTGACCAGATTTTTGTGAATAGTTGCAACACCGCTTCTAATGGCGATATCGTTGTCGCCCTTGTGGAAGATTCTGCCACAGTTAAAACATTTTATAAAGAAGACGACCATATCCGTCTACAACCGGAAAACGATACGATGGAACCCATTATTGTTGATGACTGTCAAATACTAGGAAAAGTATTCGGAATCTTTCGTTTATGCCAATAATACCGGGCATAAATGAAACATTAACTATATGTGAGTTTCCCCTCCACTTGCAGTGCGATAATTGCTTTTTACCATATGGGAAATTCGGAGAACTTTCCTATATGGTAAAAAATGTCTTCGACACTTCATCAATTTATCTCCTTCTGGCAAGGAACTTTCCTATAAAGTAAAAAACAGAACCTGCCATAAACTGTGAAAAACCCACATATTTACCGGTTCTGTATTCTATACCCTATTATATTATTTGTTCTCTTTTATCTTTTTCTTTAGTGGAACCTTACCTCAATATAAGCCTTAATTTCCTCTACACACCGTTCAAACCCTAACTTGGAGCTATCCAAACACAAATCATAGTTCCTTGCGTCTGTCCATTCGCGTCCGGTATAGAACTTATAGTACTCAGCCCTGCGTTTATCCGTTTTCGCAATATATTTTTCCAGTTCTTTTGTCGGCATACTCACTTTTTTAGCGGCTTGCTCCATACAATAGTCTTTGGGCGCATGGATGAAAACGCTTAATACATTATCATAATCTTTTAAAACATAATCGGCACAACGGCCAATAATCACACAGGACTCCTCTTCTGCCAATTTCTTAATCACTTTTGCCTGATAGTTGAACAAATTATTATCAGAAACAAAATGGTCGCTTTCCGGAGGAATCAATTGCCCTGTATAGACATTCTTTACTACTTTAAACAAATTTGTCATCTTTATCTTTTCGTCTGCATTCACAAACAGCCTTTCATTGATACCACTGTCCTCCGAAGCCAGTTTTATCAGCTCTTTGTCATAATAGTGGATGCCCATATCATCTGCCAGCATTTCACCAATGGTACGCCCGCCACTACCATACTGCCTGGCAATTGTAATCACTACTTTCCTATTCATACTTCATACCTCCCTTTATAGGTATATTTCTTATAGACAATTAATGCTAATTGAAAAATCTTCAAAAAGAACTTTCAATAAAAATCTTTCTACGGATTCTTCTAAAAAAGATATTAGAAAATCCTCTTGTAGAACCTTCTCCAAAAATATAGTTCTAAAAATGGTTTCAAAATCTGTTTCCAAAACCTGTTTCCAGCAGCCGATTCCGCTCTCACGCCTCGCCAAGATATGCCTTTTTAATGGAATCGTCGTTCAGAAGGTCTTTTGCATTGCCTTCCAATACAATCCTGCCTGTTTCAAGGACATAAGCCCTATCGGCAATGGAAAGCGCTTTTTTGGCATTCTGTTCCACAAGAAGAACCGTCGTTCCTCCGGCACTGACACTTTTGATAATATCAAAAATCTCATTGACAAAAATAGGTGAAAGCCCCATAGACGGCTCATCCATCAATATGATTTTTGGATGGGACATAAGCGCCCTGCCCATAGCCAGCATCTGCTGTTCACCGCCGCTCAATGTGCCAGCCATCTGGTTTTGGCGTTCTTCCAGACGGGGGAACCTTTTATAGACAGTTTTTAAAGTTTCTTCAATTTCGTTCTTATCTTTTCTCGTATAGGCACCCATACGGAGATTCTGCAATACGGAAAGCTGGGCAAATACCCTTCTGCCCTCCGGCACATGCGCCATCCCTTTAGAAACGATTTTATATCCCGGAACTTTTGTAATATCCTGCCCCTCAAATGTTATGGTTCCGGCTTTTGCGGGAAGCAAGCCGGTAATTGTATGAAGCGTCGTCGTTTTGCCGGCGCCATTCGCCCCGATAAGCGCAATCACTTCACCTTCATTTACGTCGAAGGAAATACCTTTAATTGCCTGAATCATACCGTAGTATACTTCCAGATCCCTGATTTCGAGCATAGCCATTCCTGATTTCCCCCTATTCTCCTAAATATGCCGTGATTACTTGCGGATCGTTTAAAACAGTGCTTGTTTTGCCTTGGGTTAAGATTCGGCCAAAGTTCAGCACAGTCAATTCTTCACAAATACCGGAAACAAGTTTCATATCATGTTCAATCAGCAATATCGTCATATCAAATTTATCCCTGACAAACCGGATTGTATCCATAAGTTCCCCTGTTTCATTGGGATTCATGCCGGCAGCCGGCTCATCGAGCAAAAGAAGCTTCGGCTCCGTTGCAAGAGCGCGGGCAATTTCCAGCTTACGTTGTTTTCCATAAGGAAGATTGGATGCCAGATAATCTGCCTCCCCATCCAATTCAAAAACTTTCAAAAGTTCCAACGCCCGCTCATCCATTTCCCTTTCCACTTTATGATATTTGGGAAGACGGAGAATCCCTTCTACCGTAGAATAATGGTAATGGTTATGGAGCCCCACCTTTACGTTGTCAAGTACCGTCAGTTCCTTGAATAGGCGGATATTCTGGAATGTCCGGGCAATCCCTGCTTTATTGATATCAATTGTCTTTAAACCGGTGATATCACGCCCTTCCAGTTTGACAATGCCTTCATCCGGTTTGTATACCCCGGTAAGTAAATTGAAAACCGTTGTTTTACCGGCTCCGTTTGGCCCTATCAAGCCGTACAACTGCCCCTTTTTAATTTCCATCTGAAAATCATCGACAGCCCTAAGCCCACCAAAAGAAATGGTTAAATTTTTCACTTCAAGTAAAGACATCTTATTTAACCTCCTTCTTTTTGCTAAAATGTTTGGAGAAATATTTTTCCCTCAGCCGCTCTTTCCATTCGATAGCTTTCGGGCTCCAGTTAAATAGCATCATTGCAATCAGGACAATCGCGTAAATCAGCATACGGTAATCGCTAAGCCCCCTTAAAAGTTCCGGAAGCAGCGTTAGGATAACCGCCGAAATAATGGAGCCCCTAATATTGCCAATGCCTCCAAGGACAACGAATACAAGAATCATAATCGACATATTATAGCCGAAGTTCTTCGGCAAGGCCGTCAATGTAGATAAATTGTGGGCATAAAGCACACCGGCTACTCCTGCGATGGATGCGGATATGGAAAATGCCATTAATTTATACTTTGTTATGTTAATCCCTATGGATTCCGCTGCAATACGGTTATCGCGTATCGACATAATCGCCCGGCCATCTCTGGAATTTATCAGGTTCAGGATAACGATAAGCGAAATAAAAATCAGGATAATACCAATCGTAAAGTTAGCATCATGAGGCGTTCCTGTTATTCCTTGCGCACCATTTACAATAACCTGGCCTTCTTCGCCCAGATGCAGGGAAATGGAATCCTTCATAGAAAAATGGAACCCATTTTTATCTTTTCCTATATAAAGCACATTGACCAAATTTTTAATAATTTCTCCAAAAGCCAAGGTAACGATGGCAAGATAATCCCCTTTCAGCCTTAAAACCGGTATTCCAATTAAAATGCCGAAAACTCCGGCAACAGCAGCGCCAATCAGAAGTGCAATGAAAAACCGCAGACCATCTGGCATCGCACCATCCGTGCATTTGGAAAAAAATGCGCTGGCAAATGCTCCTACACACATAAAACCTGCATGTCCCAAGCTAAGTTCCCCCAAAATTCCGACCGTAAGGTTCAAAGAAACAGCCAGCATCACATAGATACAAAGAGGAACAAGCAATCCTTTCATCAAGCTGGAAATATTTCCGGTCGCTAAAAGTATCTGCACGGCAATATATACAACCAACACTATTAGATATGTTATAAAATTATTTTTCGCTGTTTTTGTCATTTTTATTTTTTTCATGGAATCCTTTACACCTTCTCTTGTATATTCTTTCCTAATATGCCCGTCGGTTTTACAAGAAGGACAATAATCAGAACCGCAAAAACAATGGCATCTGCCATCTGCGATGAAATATACGCCTTTCCAAGAATTTCAATGATACCTAAAAGGATACCGCCAATCATCGCCCCGGGAATCGAGCCAATCCCACCAAATACAGCCGCCACAAAAGCTTTAATTCCAGGCATTGCCCCTGTATAAGGAGTTAAAGACGGATAAGCGGAACAAAGCAATACCCCTGCCACTGCAGCAAGCGCCGAACCGATAGCGAAAGTAAGGGCAATTGTACCGTTTACATTGATTCCCATAAGCTGTGCCGCACCTTTATCCTCCGAAACGGCAAGCATTGCCTGGCCTGCCTTCGATTTATTGACAAATAACGTCAGGCAAATCATTACAATTACGCCGGCAATAATAGTCACTATCGTCTCCCCGGATATAATAAGCTGCCCTCCTGCCAGTTTGAGCGGGCTGATAGACACTACGGAAGTAAAAGACTTTGTATTTGCCCCAAAAATAAGCAATGCCACATTCTGAAGCAGATAACTTACGCCGATTGCCGTGATTAACACTGCCAACGGAGAGGACGCATTACGTAGCGGTTTATATGCTACACGTTCAATTACGATACCGAGCGCCGTACATATTATCACCGCAATCAGAATACCCAAAACAGGTGGAAGCCCTAATGTACTCACTATGGTAAATACTGCAAAACCACCCACCATAATAACATCCCCATGAGCAAAATTCAGCATCTTGGCAATACCATATACCATGGTATACCCCAGAGCAATAATTGCATATACACTGCCAAGGCTGATACCGTTCACCAAATAAGAAATAAAACTCATACGAAAACCATGCCCTTCCCATAATTTACAAATTTTGTTCCTACAATCCAAAATCCGCAAAATAAAATTTTATATTACAAAACAAGATTATAGCATTAATCCCCTATAGAATCAAGAAATATAGCAGGTACAAAAAGGGGATGCAAAAACTTTACCTTCCGTAAAGCCTTTGAGCATCCCTCTTTGACTGCATGGCTAATTACATTGCCGTATAAACACCATTTGTAATCTTAACAGCTTTTGGTTCCTTATTCGGCTCGCCGGAAGCATCCCATGTCATCCCTACGCCGGTAAGTCCATCCAAAGTGATGCCAGTCATTGCACCCTTCATTGCCTCGCACATTGCGGACATATCCATATCCGGTGTAATCCCTGCTTTCTCGCCTGCTGCTTTCATTGCATAGATTGCATCATAAGCATCTGCTGCAAACTGGTTCGGTGTATCACCGAATTTTTCCTTATATGCACTTACAAATTTTTGTGTCAGTTCATCTTCTGCATCTGCTGCAAAAGGTGTAAGAAGCATAACGCCTTCTGCCAAAGCGGTATCAAAATTCTCTACATTAAGGATACCATCCAAACCATCACATCCGAAGAAAATCGGTGCATAGTCCATAGTCGATGCCTGTGAAAGAATCAAAGAAGCTTCTGTATAATAAATCGGCAAAAATACCAATTCTGCGCCGGCATCTTTTGCTTTCTGAAGCTGTACGGAGAAGTCAGTCTTATTGTCTGCGGTAAATGCTTCCGCAGAAACGATTTCAAAAGACTGATTTGCCGCTTCTGCTACAAACTTCTCATAAATTCCGGAGGAATAAATATCGGAACTATCATAAATAATTGCAATTTTGGAAGCAATTGCATTTTCACCGATATACTGCGCGGAAGCTGCCCCCTGATTCGGGTCTGAAAAACATACGCGGAATGCATTATCATATTTTACACAGTCTACCGAAGAACCTGAAGGCGTAAGCTGGAACATATTGTCCTCTGCCGTTTTTTCAGCTACCGCTACGCTACAGCCGCTGGTAACCGTACCCATCAGCATCTGCATACCCCAGTCTTTCAATGTATTATATGCATTCACGGATTTCTCAGCGTCACATTCGTCATCTTCAAATTTGAATTCAATCTGAACTCCGTTGATACCGCCCGCCGCATTGATTTCATCTACTGCAAGCTGTGCCGCATTTTGTACTGCAGTACCGTATACAGCTGCGCTTCCTGTCGTAGGGCCAATGCCGCCGATTTTAAAAACACCTGAAGCGGATGCCGTATCATTCGATGCTTCTGATTCCGAAGCTGCATTGTTTGCTTCCGATGAAGAATCTGCCGCCTGTGTTCCGGCATCTGCATTTCCACAGCCTGCAAATAAAGTTGCAGTCATCGCAGAAGCCATAACAACGCTCATTATCTTGTTGAACTTTTTCATAATTTTTCCCTCCTGAAATATTTTAAACAGCTTAAAACCGCTATTTCTGAATTATATTACTCTTATTCATTTTTTTTGTCAATGATATTTTAATCATTTTATAAAAAAAAAGTTTATGTTTATGCATGAAAAATCATTTTCCGGTTAAAATAAGGGCGAGAGGAAACTTTTCAATTAAGAATGATTATGAATGGAGGTTTTTAAGATGAATCATAAAGCATTGGATTTTACCGCCTTGACAATAGCTATCATAGGCGCTATCAATTGGGGATTAATTGGTTTTTTCAGTTTTGACCTTGTAGCCTTTATTTTCGGCAATATGTCATGGTTTTCAAGAATTGTATATGCATTAGTCGGCCTCTGCGGAATCTACCTCGTTTCTTTTTATATGTATGCAGGAAATTCAGCTAAGGAATCCACGTAAAACTCAATCACTTTTCGGTTTCTGAATTTAATATCCATGAGCAATCATACAGAAAACGACTCTGCAAAAACGACGCTGGTATCCACCGGCGCCGTTTTTGTATTTCTCCTATACAGATTTATTCATCTGCACTCTTTACTATAATTGTATTCATCCATACCCCTTTTTTCATCAGGACATATCCTATCATACATTTTATGATATCAATAAACTGGCAAAAGAAATAAAGCGGTATAATATTCACTCCCGTAAATCTGGATAAAACATATGCCAGCGGGATATTGATTACCCAAACAAATACGCTGTCAAAGAAAAAAGTAATCAGTGTCTTTCCACCAGAACGAAGCGTAAAATAAGCTACATTGACAAAAGCGTACAATGGCATACACAAAGATGAAACTATAATAAATCTTGCCGCCAACACGCGGATTTCCTCTGTAGTGTTGTATATCATGGGGAAAAACGGTGCTGCAAAGGACAAAATAATCCCTATTGCCGCACATCCGCCTACCGAGAAAAACATTAGCTTCCGCACAGTATCTTTTGCTTCCTCCATTTTTCCTGCCCCTAATAGCTGCCCGATGATAATGCCGACGGAATTTCCCAAGGCAATAAACACTACATTAAATACATTAGATATAGTAGAAGAAATATTAAAAGCAGCAACGATTGAAAGCCCTCTTACGGAATAACATTGCATCAGCACTGCCTGCCCGCTGGACCACAAAGCCTCGTTCACCATAAGTGGAAGTCCCGTTACCAGCACCTTTCCAACCAGTCCACTGGGAATCCGCAGGCTCCGGTAAGCACCTATGATAAACGGATTTTTTTCCGTATTGCGGTGTATCCATCCGGCGATAATCGCCAGCTCCGCAAAACGTGATACCGTCGTAGCAATAGCCGCACCTTCCACCCCCAATGCAGGCATACCAAATTTACCGAAAATCAGTATGTAGTTTAATATTAAGTTGATAAAAACGGCAACAATCCCTGCTTTCATCGGCAACATGGTTTCCCCGGTTTCCCGCAGTGTTCCGGAATAAACCTGAATCATTGCAAACGGCACCAGTTCTACCATCATGATCCGCATATATTTACGGGCATAAAGCATGGTCATATCCAAACTGCTTTGGTTCCCGGTTTCATGCAGATACAACCCAATCAGACGGATGCCGAAAACAGAAAAGGCAAGTAACCCCACAGCCGTAATGAATGAAACAATGAGCAGTTTCATACGGAAGGTGTCACGTATCCCCTTCTGGTCTTTACAACCGTAATACTGTGCCGTAAAAATACCCGCTCCGGATACACCGCCAAAAATACATAAGTTAAAAACCAAAATAAGCTGATTGACAATCGCCACCCCGGACATCTGTTCCGTACCAATCTGCCCTACCATTATATTATCCAAAAGGCTGACAAAATTTGTAATTCCGTTTTGTATCATAATCGGAACGGCCACGGAAAGAACCATCAGGTAAAATTTCTTGTCTCCGATATATTTTCTCATGAAATGATTATCCCTTTTATTTCCTTCCTTTCATATTCTTTTCATTTATTCTTCAAACTCTTTCAAGTCAATTTGCTTCCCGTCTCTCCATATCCTTTCTAAGTCATAAAAAAGACGGTTATCCCTATCGAATATGTGTACAATAACATCCAAAAAGTCCATCAATATCCAGTTGGCGGCATCGTATCCTTCTGCCTGTTTCAAATCGACCCCTGCCCTCCCCAAACATTCTTCCACGGCATCGGCCAGCGCCTGATTCTGGTTACGGTTTGTTCCATTCGCAATGATAAAATAATCGGCGATTACGGAAACTTCGCTGATATCGATTACTTGAATGTTCTCTGCTTTCTTTTCGTCCAATGCATGAATCGCAAGACGTGTCATTTCTTTACTGTTCATCCACATATCCTTTCTTACTGCCCCTTGGCAGTATAGCTGTACCTTTCGGCTTTGTTCCCATTATTTTTGTTTCCGCCCGATTGCCTTCAGCTTTTCCTGTTATCCATATATTCCTTGTAAAAATCATAAGTCTTCTGCGTCATCGGATCCACATCCCCATCCACCGTCCTTAAATAAACTAACGTATCTTCCAAAATACGATATAAAGCTTCATCCAAATCAGTAAAAGCCAGTTTCCTGATTTCTGTAAGATTCGGTGCCTGTTTCCTCCCTGGCTCAATATAATCCGCCACATAAATAATTTTCTCCAGCAATGACATATCCGGCCTTCCGGTCGTATGGTTCAAAATAGCATTGACCGTATCGCTGTCATGGACATGGAATTTCTGCATCGCAATATAGCTTCCTACTTTTGCATGCAGCAAAAAAGGATTCTTCCGCTCAATCTTATTGACGCTGATATGATGTTTTTCACATATGGAGAGTCGCTTGTCATTGCTCATACATTTAGCACAATCATGTAAAAGGCCTGCCGTCTGCGCCTTCATAATATCCTCGCCGTACCGCATGGCAAGGGCTGCCGCCGTATACTCTACCCCAAGAGTATGTTCAAAACGTTTGGAATCTAAGGTTTTTTCCATTGATTTCCGAATCTTTTTCAGGTTTGAAGATTTGCTTTCCATCTTATCAACCATACTCCTTTCCCGACATTTATCCCATATATAACCGATGCTTTTCTATATAAGAAATCACATTGTCCGGAACCATATATCGGATGGATTTCCCATGATGGATTCTATTGCGGATATCTGTGGAAGAAATCGATATTTCATCCATTGGAACCAATCCGATTTCGGCTCCGTATTTTTCTTTCAGGCAAGCCATCTGCTCTTGTAAATCGCTGTTGTCCTTCCCGTTACGGACAGCAGCAAGAACCACACAGTTTTGGAAAATAGTTTCCGGACGCCTCCATGTCTCCATAGCAAAAAGGCTGTCTGCCCCCACAATAAAATAAAATTTTGTTTCCGGCTCGGCTGCCCGTAAGGCTTCCAATGTATCACAGGTATAAGAATTACCCTCCCGTTCCACTTCCACTGGCGAGAGCAAAAAAGAAGGGTTGTCCTCTATGGCAAGCTGGGTCATCTCCAAACGAATCCGTTTATCGGCCATTTCCATTCCCTTTTTCATATAGGAAAAACCACTTGGAATGAAAAGGACTTCGTCCAGTCCAAACGTATCCTTTGCATTCTCCGCAAGAAGCAGATGGCCTATATGGATTGGGTTAAAGGTTCCACCCATAATTCCCGTTTTCTTTTTCCCTTTTTCCATCAAAAGTATCCCCCCGTAAGAAAAATACATTTATATTATCAATCTTAACAATGAAAGATTACTGCGGCAAGATAATTTTTTTATTTTCTTTACTTTCCTTATACAAAATTATTTTTCTTCCAATCACCTGAACCACTTGGGAACGGGTACGCCCTGCTAACATTTCGGCAATCTCCTTTGGGTCATCCATGCAATTTTTGAGTACGGCAACCTTCACCAGTTCTCTTGTGTTAAACGCCTCCGCTACCGCTGCCGTAAACTCGGGGGTCAGGCTGGACTTTCCTATTTGAAATATAGGCTCCAAGCTATTTGCCAGGCTTTTTAAATAACTTCTCTGTTTACTCGTCATATCTCTTACTCCATTCTTTTTCTATTTGTAATAATCAAAAGAAAACCCATACATACGGACAGTATCCCCTTCATGAATGCCCAATGCTTCCAGTTCCTTTAAAATGCCATTGTTTTTTAAGAAATTCTGGAAAAAAGTAAAGCCTTTCTCCGATTCCAGATTCGTATATCCAAGCATTTTCTCAATACGGGGACCCTCCACCACATAAGCCTCTTCTTCTTCGTCATAAATGACCGTATGGGGTTCCTCCGCTTCTTGCAACGTTTCGGGGAAATACTCCTGTTCAAAAATAACCGGTTTGTCGTCCATTCCTTCCAAAAGGTTGTTGACCGCATAGAGCAATTCCCTCACTCCTTTTCCGCTGATAGCGGAAATAGGGAATACCTTAATCCCTTTTGGTTCAAACTCTGCTTTTATCCTTCCGATAGGGTCTTCGTCGTTTCCAACCCCTATATCGCTTCCAATCATATCTATTTTATTGGCAGCAATAACCTGAGGCCGTCCTGCAATCTCCGGATTGTAGGCTTCCAACTCTTTGTTAATGGCATAAACATCCGCAACGGGGTCACGCCCTTCCGTAGAAGCCGCATCCACAATATGAATCATCAGCTTCGTCCTTTCAATATGGCGCAAGAACTCGTGCCCGAGCCCCACGCCTTCCGATGCCCCCTCAATAAGCCCGGGGATATCGGCAATCACGAACCCTTTGGCTTCCTCCAAATCCACTACCCCTAAGTTCGGGTTTAAGGTTGTAAAGTGATAATTGGCAATTTTAGGACGTGCATTGGTAACACGTGCAAGGAATGTGGATTTCCCTACATTCGGAAAACCTACCAGCCCTACATCCGCAATCACTTTTAATTCCAATTGCAGTTCCAGCTCTTTCGCTTCCTGCCCTGGCTGGGCATATTTCGGCGCCTGCATCGTGCTTGTGGCATAATGCTGGTTGCCGTTTCCTCCCTTTCCTCCTTTCAAAATGACAATCCGCTTATTTTCCCCTGACATATCGGTAATAACTTTTCCGCTTTCCCCTTCCTTAATCACAGTACCATAAGGCACTTTAATTACAATATCCGCACCATTTTTTCCGCGGCAGTTTTTCTTGCCTCCATTCTCGCCGTTTTCTGCGGCATATTTGCGGATATGCCGGAAATCGACCAAAGTATTCAGCCCTTCGTCCACTTCAAAAATAACGCTTCCTCCGTCTCCTCCGTCTCCTCCGTCCGGCCCACCGTTCGGAACATATTTTTCCCGGCGGAAGGATACATGCCCGTCACCGCCTTTTCCGCTCTTGATATATATTTTCGCTCTATCTGCAAACATTTCCTTCCTTGTCCTCTCCTTATATTAACAAACGCTGCCACACTTTGTGAGCCAGCTTATTGCAACAAACGCTGCCACACCTCACAAGTCACTTTATCGCAGCAAATGCTGTCACATTCGCAAGACCGCTTATTACAACAAACGCTGCCATATCTCACAATCCAGCTTATTGTAACAAAAGGGCTTCAAACTAAGTATGTTTGAAGCCCGGTTCGTTCGTATTAATTCTCTACAGGATATACGGAAGCTTGTTTTTTGTCTCTTCCTTTTCTTTCAAATCTCAATATGCCGTCTACCCGTGCATACAAAGTATCATCACCACCCCTGCCTACATTAACGCCGGGATGAATCTTTGTTCCACGCTGTCTGTATAAAATATTTCCTGCCTTTACGAATTGTCCGTCAGCCCTTTTCGCACCAAGCCTTTTGGATTCGGAATCCCTGCCGTTCTTCGTCGAACCAACACCCTTTTTATGAGCGAAAAATTGAAGGTTCATATTTAACATGGTCTTACACCTCCTTGAATTTAAGTGTCAAATACTGTTCGCCATATTGTTCTGCAATATGCGACAAACCCAGTATCATGGATTCCATAAGAAGCTCTCCTTTTTCGGACAGCGGTTTTTTTAGGCGGCAACGTATCGCTCCAGCACTGCTGTCTGCAACGACTTCCATATCCTCCCCTGCCAACTCTTCCATAGAATTGACGGTATTGATTACCAAAACAGATATGGATGCGCATACGATATCTTCCCCTCTTGCCGCAAAACCGGAATGCCCTTTGCAAGTAAAGCCCTTATACTCTCCATTTTTTGATTTCCTGATAATAACTCTTGTCATTTTCCAGCATTACCTAAAATGTTAAAATATCAACAAAAAATGTTTATGCATTGATTTTATCAATTTTAACCTGAGTGTATGCTTGTCTGTGTCCATTTTTCTTATGATAGCCGGTTTTTCTCTTATACTTATAAACGATAACCTTTTTCCCTTTGCCCTGCTCCATAACGGTAGCGGACACAGTCGAATTAGCTACATCGCCGGCAACCTTAAGCCCATTATCGCTGATAGCGATTACCTGGTCAAATGTTACAGTGCTTCCCGGCTCTACATCAAGCTTTTCCACTTTGATGACATCGCCTTCAGAAACCTTATACTGTTTTCCACCTGTTGCAATAATTGCGTACATATTGCACCTCCTATAATACAGGACAACGCCTGCTTTACTCGCTAGAGACGGCGGTATCCGAACCAAGGTGCATTTATGCACTCTTCCGTTCGATACACTTTTGCCTATCTATGCGGCATACTCCGTTAGTTTAGCATTTTGTACCAGGAATGTCAAGAAATTTTTGTTTATAGGCTTAATAGGATTAATAGTTATGTTTAATAGAATAAGATTGTTAAAGATTCCACTACTCAAAAAATATCCCACTGCACTAAAATATCCCACTGCACTAAAATATCCAGCTGCACTAAAATTATCCCATTACACCAGCCCCTTGGTAAAAAAATAAGCGATGATTTGCGCTCTGGAGCTGAACTCCGCAGTTTTCAGTAGATGCCCCACTTCCTCCTTGCTGTAAAACCCGGCTTCAATCCATTCATTTTCCGAGGTATGATCTTCAAATTCCCCTTGTGCCTCCAAGAATACAATATGGGTCTTTGTATCGGAAATCGCTACTGCCGCATATGAAGCCGGAAGGATATCAATAATCCGTTTTACCTTCAGCCCGGTTTCCTCATACAGTTCCCTCGCCGCACACTCCTCCAAAGTCTCGTTTCCTTCCAGCATTCCGGCACATAAATTATATATGGTTTTATTTACTCCCATGCGGAACTCCTTCAGTAAAAGAAGCTTGCCTTCGCTTATGGCCGCAATGGATAGACCGCTGGCTCTTTTTCCGATATCTTCCACAGAGGAAAGTTCCCTGCGGCTGACAATTTCGTATTTTTTCTCTTTCCCTGCCTTATTCTCATAGGTAAGCTCATAATTCTTCAAATACCTGCCATCTTTTACTTTCTCCATCTTTATCAGTTTCATGGCCTTCCTCCCTGTTTTAGCCCTTCTCCCGGAAACCGCCCCTTTTGCATAAGCAGAAGAACCGGCTGTTATGGCACCAGTCAAGCATCCGCTTCCCGGCTATTTTTCCGATTGCTCACGGATATCAAATTGTTCCCATAAAGGTTTACTTGTTTTCATCCTTGTGATTTCCACCAAGCCAAGCGGAGTAATATCTATCAGCTTTGTCCTTACCGGATCTCTTTTTAGTAAATTCCCGAAAACAGACATTAATTTTTGATTATGTTCCTCCGGCCGCATACTGATAAAATCAACAATGATAATACCCGATATATTGCGCAAGGAAAGCTGTCTGGCAATTTCCTTGGCCGCTTCCAGATTGATGTTTAAATATGTTTTTTCCATATCCTTTCCTGCAATCATTTTCCCACTGTTTACATCTATTACAGTCAAGGCTTCCGTAGGTTCTATAATAAGATACCCTCCGGACTTCATCCACACTTTTTTGCTTAATGCTTCCCTAAGCCTGGTCCTGACACTGTACAGCTTATATAGCTGCAATCTGTCATCCTGATACAGCCTCACATCCGGAAGGCAAAAACCGGGGTTCTCCATACGGTAATTCACAATCCGCTCATAAATCTCCGGTTCATCCGTCACAATTTCCTCATACTGCCCCCCATACTCATCCCGCAGTCCAGTCAAATAGGCAGGCAGGTTTTCCGAAAGAAGAGAATAACATGTGCGGCATTTTACCTTTTCTTTTATCTGCTGCAATTCTTCCGACAGCCTCCTGATTTCTTCCGTCAACGGGGAAATATCCTCCGTTAGGCAGTTTGCATTGGTGCGGATTACAATCCCGCATCCCCTACCATATTTCTCCGGAATATCCTCTTGTTCTATAGCTGTCTTTATCCGCCTTTTCACTTTTTCCGACAGTTTCGAGGAAAACGCTACTCCCGGTTTTCCCGTAGATATCACGCAATATTTCCCATCCAGCGATAAAGAACTGGAAACTGTGGGAGTTTTTGTTTTCGAGGCCTCTTTATAAACCTGAACCGCAATCTCATCCTCCGGAAGAATCCTGCCGTCGTAAGGCCTGTTGGACAAAAGCGGCTCCCTTATTCCGTCCAGACTGAGGAAGCAAGGAGAGCCCGGCTCAATTTCCACAAAAGCCGCATGAATATTTTTCAAGACTCGTTTTACTTTTGCAATATAAATATTCCCTAATAAATTCCCCTTTTCTTCTTCCGCATTTGCATGGATAAGGCGGTTTTCCTGAAAGAGCAAAGAAACTATTTTACCCTGGTACTTTATAATAATGTATTTTCCATTCATTTCAGAACTCCTTGCCTACTGCATCCAACGGGATAAAGTGATGCCCGTCCTCCGCTCCTGCTTCGGTAAAAGTCTCTTCCCTCGTGATTTCCAACGCAAATTCTTGGAGTTCTTCCCCATTGTTTTTTAGGAAAGCTTCCATCACCAGACCAGGCTTAATATTGCCGGAACTGCTGGCATTTACCACCATATGGGCTATGGCGTCTTTTCCTTCCCCTGAAGCCCATAAACGATAAATAGATGATTTTAAATCCAATTCCGTTTCACCTTTTTTTGTTTTTTTCTTTACCAAAATGGATGGCATCTGGTAAAATTCTGCCAACCGACCTGGCCAGTCAAAATCCGGGGCGTACCCTTCCCTGAATTTCACTGAGTATTCGGCTGCCGCAACGCTTGCCATCGCGTTTTTCGTTCCATCTTCCAGCATTGTAATGTGAAGAACCTTTATCCCTTCCACCATAGCTTCTTCCAATCGCCGTTTCATATCTTCAGAACCGTTATGGGATTTCACTTCCAAATCCAGATATTCCCCGTTGCTGCTCAATCCTACCCCCAAAGGGGCTGCAAAAGACATAATCTGGTGGGGGCTGAACCCTTCCGAATAGGCTACATCAATGCCTGCCCTTCTGATTGCCTTCTGAAAAAATCTCATCACATCCAAATGCCCGATAAAACGCATCGCTCCTGACTTCGCAAATTTTATCCTGACTTTCATTCCTTTTTCCTTTCCCAAACCTGCTTACTTATTTTATTCCGACTTATGGCAGTCAAGTTCTCAAACCATTTTTTCAAAACAAATGCCGCCCCCAAACCGGTTTGCCCCGCATCCTTGACATGCGCTGCGGCAATTAGGGGATACGGTTTCTGTCAAAGCTTTTTCCCATTCCCTCTTTAAAAAGTCTTTGGAAACGCCACAATCAATAAAATCCCACGGGAATATCTCATCCATACCTCGTTTTCTTGTGGTATAAAAGGTAATGTCAATATCACATTCTTCAAAAGCTTCCATCCAGATATCATTTTTAAAATACTCGCTCCATGCATCAAAGATGCAGCCCCTTCGATAAGCCTGCTCAATTACTTTTGCAATCTTTCTATCCCCTCTGGCAAACACTCCTTCCAAAACGCTGATATCCGCTTCATGCCAATTATACTTAATGCTTTTTTGGTTCAGTTGTTCCTTAATGGATGCCCGGGTAATATAAGCTTTTTCCAAAAATTCCTCTTTGGTACACATAGCTGCCCATTGGAAAGGGGTAAATGGTTTTGGGATAAAAAAGGAGGTGCTGGCCACAATCTGCACTTTCCCGTTTACCCTCTTTTCTTTTGGAACCGTTTCATAAAATACGGCTGCAATCTGATTTGACAGCTCGCCGATTCCCCGGATATCTTCTTCGTTTTCCGTAGGAAGCCCTAACATAAAGTATAGCTTTACCCTTGTCCAGCCTCCCTCAAAAGCAAGCGCCGCCCCTTTTAAAATGTCTTCCTTTGTCAATCCTTTATTGATAACATTCCGCAACCTCTGGCTTCCGGCTTCCGGCGCAAAGGTTAAGCTGCTTTTCTTCACATCCTGTACTTTGCTCATTACATCCAAAGAAAAAGCATCAATCCGCAAAGAAGGCAGGGAAATATTAATTTTTTTGCCACTGCACTCCTGAATGAGGAAATCAATCAATTCCGGCAGTTTCGAGTAATCGCTGGAGCTTAAGGAACTTAAGGATATCTCTTCCTGCCCTGTGCTTTCCAACATCTTTACAGCGTATTTCTTAAGCATGTCCAGACTGCGCTCTCTCACCGGACGGTAAATCTGCCCTGCCTGACAGAAACGGCAGCCACGGATGCATCCTCTTTGTATTTCCAGCACGACCCTGTCCTGTGTCACCTTAATAAAAGGAACCACCGGCTTTTCCGGATAAAAGGTATTGGAAACATCCATTTCCACTTCTTTCAAAATTGTCCTGGGAATCCCTTCCTGCACTGGCTCCATAGAAAGAACTGTTCCATCTTCTTTGTATTCAACTTGGTAAAACATGGGAACATACATCCCCGGCAGCTTTGCCGCCTTTTCTAAAAATTCCGTTCTGGAAGCCCCATTTTTTTTGCACTCTTTATATAAATCCAGCAATTCCCTGTAGCGAGTCTCCCCTTCCCCGATATAAAAAATATCAAAAAACTCTGCAATCGGTTCCGGATTATAGGCACAAGGCCCGCCCCCAATCACAATCGGATGCTCCCAGCTCCTGTCTTTTGCATGTAAAGGGATATGGGATAAATCCAAAATTTGCAATATATTGGTATAACACATCTCATATTGTAGGGTAATAGCCAAAAAATCCATATCTTTTACCGGTTCCTGAGATTCCAACGCAAAAAGAGGGATGTTTTCCTCCCTCATAATTTTGTCCAAATCCACCCACGGCGAATATACCCTTTCACACCATACATCCTCGAACTGGTTAAACATATCGTATAATATTTGAATCCCCAGATGAGACATCCCAATTTCATACACATCAGGAAAGCACATGGCTACCCTGACAGATACATTTTCCTTATCCTTGACCACCGCGTTTACTTCATTGCCGATATATCGTGCCGGTTTTTCCACACGCAGCAATATTTCATCCTTCAATGCCAGTTTTCCCATAATACTCCTATCTACTTTCAGACAATTGCTAAGTAAAAAAACTTCCTGAATCTCTTATCAAGATTATCCACCAAAACCCTTTCGTATGAATCCTCAACAGTTTAGAGCCTTTGCAATCGTCTTTGTCTTTTCATTCCTTGCTAAATAGAGTATACGGGAAATTGTCCTCAAAATCAAATACAACTTCATCAAAACCGGCATCAAAATCTTTATTGATTTCTTCCCTTATCATATCCGTAGAGAAGCCGCCGATGTTGCCGGAGCCGGAATCCGCCACAAGGAAAACGCAAAAAAGGGCTGCGGAAAGCATGAGGCGTAGCTTAAAAAAGGAAAAAGAACCCCTTTGCATTGGGATGCTGCCATCTTCCAATGCATATAATTCTTTTTCCCTTCCATCATAATATCCTTTTGCATAAAGCGGCAGTTCCTCTCCCGCTTTGCTTTCTACACCGTATAAAATCCTTTCCCGGTTCCTCATTGCCATCCGGTTATCTTGGCTCTCTGCCCTTATCGAACGTATTAGCTGCAACTTTTGGTTGGTTGAAACTTTTCCCATTCCATCTGCCCTTCAACCATTACTTATCACAATCTATGCAGCAAAGCAACGTTTTATGATTGGACAGAGAGCGCTTTTCCTGTTATGAAATTATAACTTATAACCGGAATTTACCTGCTTCTTCGTTCTGGCGATGGCTCAGTTCAACCAACCCTTGCGTATCCGCAGTACATTCGCCGATTGTCTGAGACAATAGTGCCATGCTGGCGCTTGTTTCTTCCGTAGATGCCGCATTCTCCTGCACTACGCTGGCCAGACTGTTGACAGAATCCGTAACAATCTGCTTCAGGGAACCTAAAATCTCCGTCTGCCCGCCGATTTCTTTTGTTACCTCTTCTACCATTGCAACTTCTTTGCTCAGATTCATAAATGCTGTCCTTGTCTCTTCCAGACATTTCTGCTGTTTTTGTACATTTTGTGTCACTTCATCCATTTTGCTGACAGAGCTTTCCACATTATGGATTAATTCTTTTACAATTCCTTCAATTTCTTTTGCATTGCCCGAAGACTCTTCGGAAAGGTTCCTGATTTCTTCTGCTACAACAGCAAAACCTTTGCCTGCGTCCCCAGCCCTTGCTGCTTCTATACTGGCATTCAGCGAAAGCAGGTTGGTCTGGTTTGCCAATCCCTTGATTATCTCTATTGCCTTATTGATATTTGCCGCAGAATCGTTGTTCTTATTTGTCTGTTCAGAAACCATTTCAATCGCTTCAATCGTAACTTTAGTAATCCTATCCAATTCATGAATGCTTTCGGAAGCGCCGGACGAATGCCCTATCATAGCGGACACTGCCTCTTCCAGTTTATCCACACCGTTTTTCTCCACTTCGATAACGCCGCCAAGCTCTACAATCTTTTCGTTTACCGTCTCAGTCTCATTCGCCTGGTTGGTAGCGCCCTGTGCCAAATCTTCAATCGCCTGATTGGTATTCCGGATGCTCTCTGAAATGTATTCAAATTTTGTACTGAAATTTTCACTGCTTTGGTTCAAAGCTTCTCCGGTATGTATCATACTGCCCAGCATACTTGCCAGCGACTGGCGGACATTATCCAGCGAACGCGCCATCTCCCCGATTTCGTCAGACCTTCTTAACAAGGCAGGGCTCACCGTAAAACTTAAATCGCCCATTGCCGACTGGCGCAAATGCCCTTCTACCAGTTTAATGCCTTTTGTAATCCTCAGCCCACTCAAAGCGGATACCGCCAATGCTGCAAACAACATGAGGACCGCCGCAACGCTGTAGACCATAAGCATCTGCGAAAATTCCTCCTGGATATAATGCTTCCTGTCATCAATCTTAGCATTCATATCGTCCACATAGTTCCCCGTAGCGACCGCCCAGCCCCAAGGCTCAAACATCTCGGAATAAGCAATCTTCGGGGCAACCGTTACACCGTCCGACTTGGTAAAATAAAACTCATTGTATCCCCCGCCCGCTTTTGCGGCTGCGACTACGTTCTGTGTCACTTTCACACCGTTTTGATCTGTCAAATCATATCTGTCCGTTCCTTCCTGCTCTGTTAAAATCGGATGCATCACCAGTACATAATCCGACCCATCTATCCAAATATATCCTGATGCATCATCCCGGTAGCGCATTGCACGGACTGCTTCCGCAGCCATTTTCTGTGCCTCCTCTTCTGTCAGTTCGCCTCTCTGGCTCTGGTCGTAATAACTTTGTACTACGGCCAATGCCCCTTGTACCTGGGATTTAATCTCCATCGAATAACCATCTGTCATGGATTCCTCATACACTTCCATCGATTCATCCATTGACTGTTTCAGATAATGGATTCCCAGAAATGCCAGTCCAACCGTCGGAATGGAAACCAAAACAAAAATAATCAGAATCAACATAAATGTCAGGCTCCGAAATCCTTTTGTTCCCTGTGCCCTAGTAACTTTCTCTTCTCTCATGCATTGCCTACCTTTCTCTACCGTTCAAACTATATAAAATTTATAAATTTTTAATATTTTTATTATACATTTTTTTGAAATAAAGGTCAATGCTATTGTGCAAAATTCCCAAAATAAAAAGCAAAAAAAATGACGTATGTAAAAAATTGACAAACCAGCTTTTTACATACGTCAATCCAGCTCATTCGATTAAATCGGACAATGGGCGGAAACAATAGCCCATGCTTTCCCATTTCCCCAACAATTCATCCAAAACCTCCCCATTTGTCTGGGAAGTGCTGTGAAGCAGCACAATTGCCCCCGGGTGGATACGCCCCGTCAGTTTCTCGAAAGCCTCCTCTTTGGAGGGCTGCTTATCCTGATACCAGTCCACATAGGCAAGGCTCCAGAAAAATGTTTTATATCCCATTTCTTTTGCCATCCTCAAATTTTCCACGCTGTATTTCCCCTGTGGAGGCCGGTAATACATGGAAAGCTCTTTTCCGGTAATTTCCGCAAACAACTTGGAAACATCTTCCATTTCCTTACGGAAAGAATCCATATCCGATATTTGTGACATATCCAGATGATGGTAAGTATGGTTTCCTACGCAATGCCCTTCGTTCACCATACGTTTTACCAATTCCGGCGCCGATTCCAAGTAATGCCCTACCACAAAAAAGGTGGCCGGCGCATGGTGTTTTTTCAGCGCATCCAATATCGGTTCCGTATTCCCGTTCTCGTAGCCTGCGTCAAAAGTAAGATAAATAACTTTCTCTTCCCCATCCCCTACATAATAGGCGTCGTATTCCTTTAGTTCTTCCGCTGACGCTATCCCGATAGGCTTCATTTCATTGCCATACCCTCCCAGCCCCCAGTTCTCCGAAGCCGAAATATGGGAAGAGCCAACCGAATTTGCAGCGTCTCCATCCTGGAACCGGAAAACGTCTACCAGATAACCGACGCCTCTTCCAGCAAAAAACATCGCGCACAGCAGGAAAACAACGAAAATAGTTTTTTTGTATTTCTTTAATAACTTCACAATAAGCAGTTCCTGTCATATTCTTTTTAAACTATATGAAATCCTCCTGCAATCTATGCTTCGCTTTTCCATGCAGCAAGCCATAGGCATACCGCATGTACTTACTTTATGCCTTTCCCTATATGCCTCATCTTTTTGCCAGTTCCTCTATAATCTCTTCCCAACTCACTCCTTTTTCCGCCATCAACACCATCATATGATAAAGGAAATCGGCAATTTCATATTTAATCTCATTGGGATTCGGGTTTTTGGAAGCAATGACAATTTCCGTCGCCTCTTCCCCCAATTTCTTCAAAATCTTATCCAGCCCTTTTTCAAACAGATAGTTCGTATAGGAACCCTCTTTTGGGTGAATCTTCCTGTCTTCAATTACATGCATTACCGATGTAAATACTTTAAGCGGATTTGCCTCTTCATATTCTTTCCGTACAATTTCATTGAAAAAACAAGAATGGCTTCCCGTATGGCAGGCATTCCCTACTTGGGAAACCTTCGCCAAAATCGTGTCCATATCGCAGTCCGCCGTCAATGACTTTACATATTGATAATGCCCGCTGGTATCCCCTTTTATCCAAAGTTCATTGCGGCTCCTGCTATAATAAGTCATCTTTCCGGTATGGACAGTCATCTCATACGCTTCTTCATTCATATAAGCTACCATCAGCACTTCATCCGTTTTATAATCCTGCACCACAACCGGCACATGCCCGTCCGAATTTAACTTAAAATCCGCCCACTGGAATGCCGCTTCAAAAGTATTCACCTTAATCCCATTCCCCTGACATAAAGATTTGACTGCCGAAATCTCTTTTGCATTTTCATTAATGGCAAAGCCGGTAATGCCGCATATGGATGGCGCAGAAAGGATTTCAATCAGTTTATCCAAAGAAACCTCGGGAAGAAGAGCCAATATCTGTGCCCCACCCATCCATAGATTAATGCTTTCCCTCAAAGCTGCCGCATTTACCAGAATCAATTCATCTACGTATTCTTCCAGCAATTCATGATTTGCAAGGATTGTCTCTATTTCCTCATAACATGCAGCTATCTTTTCTTTTCCGAATTTCTTGGACACCTCTTCGGTAATCGTTATATTCCCCGGCTTGGAATAATTCAGGGCAGCCTTCTTGCACCCCGCATATAAAAGCTTTTTCACATCCTCCATACGGTGTATATTCCCTGCCCCGATTACCGGTATTTCCGCAGTCTGACAGATTTCCTTTATAATATCCAACGCTTCTTCATGTTCCGCATCCCCTTTTGACATATCGAACACCAGAAGTTCGTCTCCATGATTATCGCTGTAATATTTTGCCAGACCTACCGGATTCGTATCAATAATCGTAATATCGGATAAATCTTTTACTGCATTCCCTTTATATAAATAAATGCAGGGAACCAGTTTCTTGTATTGACTGCCCATATATTCCTTTCTCCTTAGAAATTGCCTTAAAAATTTTTCTTAAGTTAAACTCCCTTTCGTACTAAGTACATTCTGAATCCGCGCATCCTTCGTTACCGCCTCATCCATTGCCTTGGAAAATGCCTTAAACATAGCTTCCGCCATATGATGGCTGTTGATGCCCGAAAGCATCTTTATATGCAGATTCATCCCTGCGGAATAGGAAACCGCATAGAAAAATTCTCGGATAAGCTCCGTATCCAAATCCCCTATCCTTTCCGACGGGTATTCACATTCATAATTAAAATAAGGCCGCCCGCACAAATCCACTGCGCACAAAGCGAGCGCGTCATCCATAGGAAGAATACAGGAACCATAGCGTTTTATCCCCGCTTTATCCCCCAAAGCTTCTCTTATTGCCTGCCCAAGGACAATTCCCGTATCCTCGATTGTATGATGCCCGTCCACATGAAGATCCCCTTCTACCTTCACCATCAAATCAAAAAATCCATGACGGGCAAACCCTTCCAGCATATGATTAAAAAAGCCGATTCCCGTACTGATTTCACCCTTCCCTGTTCCGTCCAGGTTTAAGGTTAGGGAAATATCCGTTTCTTTCGTTTTCCTTCCTATCGTTGCGCTTCTTGCCATATTCTCTCCTACCTTTGCCTTTCTTCAAACCTTACTTTAATCGAATTTGCATGAGCCGTCAACCCTTCGCTATTTGCAAACAATTCAATATCTTTATGTACCTTCCTAAGGGCTTGCTCCGAATAAGATATAATACTTGTTTTTTTCATAAAATCATCCACATTTAGCGGCGAGAAAAATTTGGCCGTTCCGTTCGTAGGCAGGATATGGTTCGGCCCGGCATAATAATCCCCCAGCGGTTCCGAAGAATACTCCCCTAAGAACAATGCCCCTGCATTCCTTACCTTTGTCATTACCGCATAAGGATCGGCCGTTAGTATTTCCACATGCTCCGACGCAATCTCATTGGCTGTCTCCACCGCATCTTCCATCGTTTCCGCCAGCAGGATATATCCGTAATTTTCCAAGGACTTCCCGATAATTTCCTTTCTGGATAGTTGTTTCACAAAGGCATCTACTTCAGCGTCTACTGCCTCTGCCAATTTATCGCTGGTCGTTATAAGGATAGCGCTTGCCAGTTCGTCATGCTCCGCCTGGGAAAGCAAATCGGCCGCCACATAACGGGGGTTTGCCGTCTCATCCGCAATAATCAGGATTTCGCTTGGCCCGGCGATGGAATCAATGCTGACATAGCCGAAACAAGCTTTTTTCGCCAAGGCTACGAAGATGTTCCCCGGGCCCGTTATTTTATCCACCTTCGGAATACTTTCCGTGCCAAAAGCCATAGCCGCAATAGCCTGCGCGCCTCCTGCCTTATATATTTCGTCCACTCCGGCAATATCCGCCGCTACCAAAGTGCCCGCATATACATTCCCGTCGGCATCCGGCGGCGTTGTCATAATAATCTTCTTTACCCCGGCTACCTTTGCCGGTATTACATTCATCAGCACACTGGAAGGATACGCTGCCTTGCCCCCTGGCACATATACCCCGGAGATACCTATCGGGGTGATTTTCTGTCCCAGCAGTGAACCGTCTTCCCTTGTTTCTATCCAAGAATTATGCAGCTGCTTGGCGTGGAATGTGCGGATATTCTCCGCCGATTTTTTCATTACCTCCACTAGCCCGGCATCTACTTTTGTATAAGCCTCTGCAATTTCTTCCGCCGTTACACGAACACTTCCTGCACTTACTTTACAGTGGTCAAATTGTTCCGTATAGGCAAACAAAGCCTTATCCCCTTCTTCACGGACATTGGAAATAATCTCCGCCACAGTGGATTCGTACTGGCCATAATTATTGGGGCTCCTTTTTAAAAGGTTGTTCAAAATATCCTTTTTTGTCTCTGCTGTCAATTTTATGGTACGCATATTTCACCTCATTTCTGCTTTCTCACTCCACACTATAGTTCAATTTTACCGTAATAGAAGCGGTCTTCTGTCTGGAACTGGTATCAAAAGACCCTCCATAACTATAATCCGAATTTGTATTCTGGGCCGTAATCTGGAAAACCCCCAAATTGGCAGTTAACAGTTTCCCCGTCTTTCCTCCGGTGCCTGCCGCCATAATATCGATTCTTTCTTTTGCATTTTGGGTGGCTTCATCAATAAGCTGCAATTTTAATTCATCTAATTTCGTATAATAATATTCCGGCGCTTCGGACGTAAATTCTACATTTGCTTCAATCAACTGGGTAATGTCTCTGGAAATGGAATCCACTTTGTCCACATCGGAAGAAGTAACGGAAATCTGCTGCTCCAAATCATATCCGTCCAGATAATAGCCCACTTCGTACCCTTCTTCATTGTATTCGGTACTCCATCTTGGCGATATCCGAACAGAGCTGAACTGCATTTCCTCTTCCGTCACCCCGTTCTCCAAAAGATAATCTTTAATAATCTTGGCATCATTTTTTACTACACTGTATGCACCCTGTGTCGTTTCCCCATAAGCGGTAAAACTGCCTCTCCAAACAATCAAATCAGCTTCAAAATCACAGCTTGCGGAACCGGTTGCCGTAATCCCGCCACCGCCCGATGTCTTCTTGTAATCCACCATATTCCCCGTTAGAATGGATACACAGATAATCGCACAAATTCCCGCGATACATGCTATTATAATTCCCTTATACTCTTTTAAGTCCATATCCACACCATACCTTTCCCACTTGCATCTTCAAGATACCAATCAACAGCCCTTTCCCAAGCGGCCCATCCTATCTGTCATTCACTGCAAATGCCCCCTTATGTCATGAATCAGCTCCTTGATTCTCTCTGTCTGCATCTGCATACTTACCTGATTTACAATCATACGTGCGGACAAGGGGCAGATTTCTTCCAACACGGCAAGACCATTTTCCTTCAGTGTAGAACCGGTCTCCACAATATCCACGATAACATCCGACAGCCCTACCATCGGTCCAAGCTCCACGGAACCATTCAAACGGATGATATCCACGGTCTGATGTTTTTTATTGTAAAAATAATCTTTGGCAATGTTAGGGTATTTGCTGGCAACCCGTATCCGTTCATGATGCAGCAACAATTCCCTTGCACTTTCCGGTCCGCATACGCACATCCGGCATTTTCCAAACCCTAAATCCAATACTTCATATACTCTTCTGTTTTCTTCCAAAACCGTATCTTTTCCTACCACCCCGATATCGGCAGCCCCGTATTCTACATAAGTAGGCACATCGGAACCTTTGGCAAGAAAAAAGCGGAACTTTTTTTCTTCATTGACGAAAACCAGCTTTCTGGAACTTTTGTCCTTCATTTCCTCGCAAGTAATACCCATTTTTTCCAACAGCTCCATTGTTTTATTCGCCAGACGCCCTTTTCCCAAGGCAAACGTCAAATAACGTGTCTCTCCCATTATCCCTTTTCCGTCCTTTCCTCCGTTTTCCCCTGTGGAATCAATACGGCTTTCTTCCCTTCCGCCCGAAGCGATTTTGCTTTCTCTAGCATTTCTTTATAGGATTCTTCCGTATATTCTATCGCCTCTGTCCCCGGCAAAAGCGGAATCTCCACGTTCTGACGCCCCAAAGCCGCCATCAAATCATCAATCACTACGGCAAAACCAATGGCAGGCGCCTCTTTCCCGAAACGACCAAGAAGGGTATCATATCTTCCTCCTTTTACAATGGCATCCCCTACGCCATATGTATAAGCTTTGAATATGACGCCTGTGTAGTAACGGTATTTGCTCAACATCCCCAAGTCAAACGAAACATAGCTTTCCACCCCATAACAGCAAAGCACTTCATACAACGCCTCTAACCGCCGGATAGCGCCTAAGGAACGCTCGTTATGCACAAAGGCCTTCGCCTGTTCCAAAGCCTCATAAGTGCCGAATAAGTCCGTCACTTTCAGCAAAGCATCCCAATATTTCTCCGGCACCTTTTTCTCCCGAAGAAGTTCCTCCGCACCGAAATAATTTTTCCCGGAAATAAATTCCCTCAATTCCAGTTCTGTCTCTTCGTCCAGCCCGGCTTCCATGCAAAGCCCCTTAAAATATTCCACATTCCCCACGCTCAATTGGAAATCTTTTAAGCCGGCAGCAAGCAAAGCTTCTATGACAAGCGCCGCCATTTCCCCATCCGCTTCCGTGGACGAATCCCCAATCAGTTCCGCCCCCATTTGGGTTGCTTCTTTTAATTTCCCCTGTAAATCGGAAGTATTTGTAAACGTATTCCCTACATAGCAGAACCGGATCGGTACATTGCAATCTGCAAAATACTTTGCCGCACATCTGGCGATAGATGGGGTAAAATCCGGGCGCAATACCAATGTATTCCCTTCCTTGTCAAAAAATTTATACAATTCCCTGGAAGGTGTAGTTCCTACTTCTTTTGAAAAAACATCGAAAAACTCAAATGCCGGGGTCTGGATATCTTCGTATCCATAGCTTCTTACCTTTTCCAATATCAAGTTTTCCACCCGAAGCTTTTTTGCATATTCATCCCCATAAATATCCCTTACCCCTTCCGGCGTATGTACCAATTCACTATGTCTGCCCGTCATACATTTCATATTTTCAAACCTGCTCCTTTCCTGCTATTCCCATGTCCAATGAGTCAAACGGCTGCCTGGCGCCTGTAAATGCCGCAAAACGCAAACTTTGCGCTGCCAGTTTAAGCCCCGCCTCTTGAACCGTTTTTCATTTAATGTTCCGTTGCCTGTGGCTAGGTGTCTGCCTCCCGGTCATCCAAATCCCTTTGTATCATATCCAGATAAGGCACAAAAACATTGTTCTTCCTTGGCATAATATACGCGGGGTTCAGCTCTTCAAACCGGAAGCTCTTCCTCCCTCCCTCTTTTGCCCTGTCCCAAAAAAACCGGAGCATTTCATAAGGTAGATAATAGAAAATCTCTTTGTGCGTATAATAAATGATGAAAAAAGCGATTCCGCCCTGCTTTTCAAATAGGCGCATGAACTCCACCTGATGTTCATGGATATTCTGAAGGGCAAAGGTGTCTTTTGTACATTCCTTGGCGTCAAAACAGACCGGGATGCCCTGTACGGCACCGATGTAGTCAACGGTACTCTTCTGGTCAAAATAAGCAAGGGTAATCTGTCTGGTTTCTTTGTCTATCGTAATTGGGGTAATTGGCGTTGGAATCTTTTGTATCAATGCCAGCCCGTTCTCCAAATATTTCTCATTCGTACGGTTAATCAAATCCTCCAAAGTAGAGCCTCTTAATCCTCTGGAATTCCAAGTTGCCATCCCTCATTCTTCTCCTTCGTCCAAAAGCCGGAAAATTTCCGGTGGTTCCGCCTTAAGTACGAGTTCTGACATATCTTCCCATTCCCCATCCATCTTTGGAAATTCCAAACGGCTGGCATGTAAAAGCTGTGTATGGATTCCGTACTTTTTCTTATACAAATCATTAAACTCAAAATACCCGTATTTATAATCCCCCAGGACGGGGTGCCCAATACCAGCCAGATGAATCCTAATCTGGTGGGTTTTTCCGGTCACAAGTTCCGCCTCCAGCATCGTCATATTCCGGTAATTCTTAAGCGGTTGATATACCGTCTTAATATAAGAAGCATCCTTATCCCCTCCATCTTTACATACGGTTACACGGTTTATCTGCCCGTCTTTTTTCAAATGCCCTTCTATCTCTGCGCCTTTGGTTACTACCCCTTTCACAAACAGGCAATAAAATTTACGCAAGCTTCTTTCTTTCAGCAAAGCGCTTATCTTCTGGCTGCCCTGAAGGGTTTTCCCGCATAAGACCAGCCCGCTGGTATTCCTGTCCAGCCGGTTGCAGACAGATGGTTTAAAGGTATGCAGCTCTTCTTTTGTTATTTCCCCTTTTGCAAGAAGATAGCCAATCAACCACTCGTTTAAAGATAAATCATCGGACGCTGCCTTTTGGGTCAATAACCCCGATGGCTTGTTAACTACAAGCACATGCCGGTTCTCAAAGACAATTTCAAACGCCCCGAACTTCCTATAAGCTTCTTCGTATTGAAGGCATCTTTTTTCCCATATGGATTCCTGCTGTGATATTCTCTGCAAAGCATCCCCTGAAAGGGCATCCCTGCCCGCTTCCGATACCCTTCCGCCGAATTTTACAATTGTATCTTCGGAAAGGAACAGCGCAACTTCATCTTCCTCATGGAGCATCTCGCTGCCCGACGCCTTCTTCCCGTTTAAAGTAATATTTTTTTTCCGGAGCATTTTATAAAGGAAACCGGAAGTGGATTTTGACAGATATTTACGTAGATATTTATCCAGACGCTGCCCGGCTTCCTTTTCTTTTATAGTAATCTTCCTCATAGAACTTCTCCAATCCTATCTTTTATAACGAAATAGCCAACAGATTTTCCACAATCTCCGCCATCTTCCCATGATCCGTTTCTTCCTGTTTCTTCAGGTTATGAAGCCCTTCACAGTATTTCTCAATATCATCAAATATTTTTACCGCCACGCCACTGCATCCGCCTTGCTTCAAATAAGTATCCAAATGTTTTTCGCAGGCTGCACTGTCCGCCTTTTTACTTTCCATATAGCCGCAAACCACATGATTCCGGATTGCCATATGGCTAACCGGATAATTTTTCGTATAAGAAGTAAAAAACATATCGTACAGCTCCGTCAACCCCTCTGCATGCCTGCTGATTTTTTCCTTTGCCTTTTCAGAGCAGCCCGTAGCCCGCAGGAACATAATCATATTCACCATACTTCTTCCTGCCGGAAGGCAGCCTAATATAGCGATAACGGTAAGAAGGCTTTCCTTCGTTCCCAAAACCGCTATCCCTATCCCAAATATGGAAAGGGATAAGGCAAATAGGCAAATGGTACGGATACTGCTCCACATTTTTTGCCTTTTCATATATCCATACTGCCCTTTGGCTATTTTTTTCCCTGTCATTCGCCCCTCTTCTCCTCTTTGCCGTTTTCTCATTTCAATAGGTTCATAACGTGCAAAATCCATCCGTGAGGAACAGTCTTAGACAATATGCCAAAAGCCTTAATGGGAAGGCTGCATACGGAAAGAGCCCTTCTGTCATGGGAATCCAGCAATGCTTCTTTCACAACACGTTGAGGGGAAACTAATGTCAATTTTTTTACCGCCAATGTGGAGCCGTATTTCTCCGCAATATCAAAAAATTCCGTTTCCACCGGTCCTGGGCACACTGCCGTCACCCATATGGATTTCTCTTTTAATTCTTCCCGCAAAGAACGGGAAAAGCTTAGTACATAGGATTTTGTGGCTGCATAAACGGCAAAATTCTTTTGCGGTGCAAAAGCCGCACTGGATGCCAACTGGATAATCCGTCCATTTTTGCATATATAAGGAATACATTCATATGTCAGCCAGGTCAATGCCTTACAATTCACTTCCAGCATCCCGATTTGTTCTTCCATGTCCAAATCTTCAAACCGGCCCATCAACCCGAAACCGGCGCAATTGATGAGCATACGGATGGAAACGTTTTCCCTTTCCAGCAACTCCTTAAAAGCCCGGTTGTCCTGCTCTTTTGCCACATCCATAGAGATTATTTTTGCCGGAGTATCCAAAAGCTTTGCCAATTCTTCCAGACGTTCTTTCCTTCTGGCAATCAGCCATACTTCATCCAGTCTATGCATGATTTTGTCCAATTGGAAAGCAAATTCCTGCCCAAGGCCGGAAGAAGCCCCCGTAATAATGATAATTTTCTTTTTTCCCATTTTTCCCTCATTTCTGCGCAGCTTTGCTATGCTTTCTTTTTATGCACATTGCGAATCGTCTTCTTTTTCTTTTCCCTTTTTTCCTTCTTCTGTTTTTTCGGCACGTATTCTGTCTTGTTTTTCGGCCGAATCAGGCATTTTTTCCCAAACCCAATTAAGTCTTCCCGACCGGCCTTCGTCAACGCTTCATAAACCAAATCACAATTTTTAGGGTTCCGGTACTGTATCAATGCCCTCTGCATCGCTTTTTCATGGGGGTTATTACATACATAAACTTTTTTCTTGCTTATCGGGTCAATCCCCGTATAGTACATCACTGTAGATATGGTAGAAGGCGTTGGGTAAAAATCCTGCACCTGCTCCGGCATATACCCCAAATCCCTTAAATATTCCGCCAATTCTACCGCTTCTTTCAGCGTAGAGCCTGGATGGGAAGACATCAGATATGGCACAAGAAATTGTTTTTTCCCTAATTTTTCATTTATTTCATAATATTTTTTAACAAAAAGCTCATAAACTTTATTGGACGGTTTCCCCATTTTGGAAAGTACCGCATCCGAAATATGCTCCGGCGCCACTTTCAATTGCCCGCTCACATGATGTTCCACCAATTCCGTAAAAAAAGCATTGTCCTTATCTTCTAAAAGATAGTCAAACCGTATCCCTGAACGGATAAACACTTTTTTCACGCCGGGGATGGCGCGCAGTTTTTGTAAAAGTTCCAAATAATCGCTATGGTTTACCGTAAGGTTCCCACAAGGTTTCGGGAACAGACATTGTTTGTTTTTGCACACTCCCATCTGCATCTGCTTTGCGCAGGATGGATGGCGGAAATTAGCCGTCGGTCCCCCCACATCATGGATATACCCTTTAAAGCCTTCCTCCTTTGTCATTTGTACCGCTTCTTTTAGAATGGAATCATGACTTCTCGCCTGCACAATCCTTCCTTGATGGAAAGTCAGGGCGCAGAAATTGCAGCCGCCAAAACAGCCCCGGCTGCTGATTAGGGAAAATTTAATTTCCGAAATGGCAGGAACCCCGCCTTTTTCTTCATACGAAGGATGATATGTCCTTTGGTAGGGCAAATCATAGACTGCATCCATTTCCTCTGTAGACAAAGGTTTTGCAGGAGGATTCTGCACCACATACACATTGTTCGGATATGGCTCAATTAAATATTTCCCGTTAAAAGAATCGGTATTTTGATATTGTTTGCAAAAGCTGTCCGCATATGCTGCAGGTTTGCTTCTCATTTCATCATAAGAAGGAAGCTGCAAGCTGTCATATATGCCTGAAATATCCTTTGTTTTATAAACTGTTCCTGCGATAAACGTAATATCCTTTACTGCGATGCCGCTATTTAAAGCATCCGCAATCTCTACAATCGAACGTTCCCCCATTCCGTAAGAAATCAAATCGGCCTGAGAGTCCAACAAAACGGAACGTTTCAGCCTACCGGACCAATAATCATAATGGGCAAGCCGCCTAAGGCTGGATTCCACTCCTCCCAAAATCACCGGTACATCCTTAAAAGTCTGCCGGATAAGGTTTCCATATACCACAGACGCATAATCCGGCCGCTTCCCCACCTCGCCGCCCGGCGTATAAGCATCGGTCGGCCGATGTTTTTTCGACACAAAATAATGGTTGACCATAGAATCCATATTCCCTGCCGATACGAGAAAGGCAAGCCTTGGCCGCCCCAAAACGGCAATGCTTTTCTCATCCTTCCAATCCGGTTGGGAAATAATCCCCACAGAATATCCATGAGACTCTAAGATACGGCTGATAATCGCATGTCCAAAGGACGGGTGGTCCACATAAGCATCACCTATCACATAGACAAAATCCAACTGGGAAATTCCCCGCTCTATTAAGTCCTCTTTTGAAATTGGCAAAAATCCATTCATGATATCCTTTTCCTTCTGCTGTTTTTGGACAAACCGGTGAAATCCTCAATATAATAATCGGCCGCCAACATTTTTTCTTCTTTCACCGTAATCGAATAAGCGTCTTCCACGACACACACCTTCATCCCCGCCGCTTTTCCGGCCAAAATCCCCGGGATAATATCCTCAAATACAAGACAACGCCCCGGCTCCACATTCAGCGCATTCGCCACCGCCAAATAAATGTCCGGCGCCGGTTTCCCTTTTGCCACATCACACCCTGTCATAATGCAGGAAAAATAGTCTTCCAGCCCATGTACGGACACGATATTCTGAACCAATTCCCTGGAATTGCTGGTGGCTATCCCAAGCAATATTCCCTGTTCCCTGCAAATTTCCAAAAAATCATCCACGCCCTCTTTCAAAGGCACCTCATTACTGTATTTATCCCATGCCATCGCATTCCAATCCGCCTTAATCTGCTGGATAGAATCCGGAAGCCGGAAACGCTCCTTAAAGTAACACGCCGTTTCGCTAAAACTCATCCCCTCGATGGCCTCTTGCAAGTCTTCCGGCAATTCGATGCCGAATTTTCCAAGATATTCTATGTCTATCTGTCTCCACATCCACATGGAGTCCACAAGCGAACCGTCCAAGTCAAAAATAACCGCATCTATATTTTCAAGCATTTCCTCAAACCTTTCCGGCATACTGCCTACAAACCGTTGAAATAACCAGTCAAAAATATGCTTTGTATATCTTACCACAACTTTTCAAAAAAATATAGGGGCGCGTACCCCATTTTACAAAAACAAACCCCTAATAATAAATCAGGGGTTTGAATCTTTTATTCATTGTGGGCAAATCCCTCCATTATTGCTGTGCCAAAATTCCCGAAATTTTTTGTATCATTTCATCTTCTTTCAGGCGGAATTTTATTTCCACACGTCTGGAAGATGCCATATCTACGGAATCCGTAGGGTTTCCCAAGGTATCCTTTTGATAGATAGGGCTGCTCCAAGACTTTCCGTTAACGGTAAGGATTTTCTGCAATTGTTCAATTTTTTCCTCGCTTAAACCGTTCTTTTGGTTTAAACAGAAATCGGCTACGGCATTAGCCCTTGCATAAGATAATTCCATATTGCTCTGGTAGCCGCCGTCGGTATCGGTATGCCCTTCGATGATGATTTCCGCAATGTAACCGCGGAATTGATCCTGTAAAAGCACATCCAAATAAGTAGGGATAATTTCTTTTAACGTTTCTTTGCTGTCCGCCGTAAGGGTAGCGCTGTTGTAACGGAACAACACATCGGAGGAAAACGTAATGGAACCGGTTTGGGCATCCACCTTCATGCTGGAATTGTTAAAAGCTGTCTGCAAAGCGCCAATAATATCCGTCCGTATCCCTACAATATTTTGAAGTTCATTTTTTGTGGTTGTCAGCTCATTTTTTGCATTTTCAATTTCCAGGTAAGCATTGTTCAGCTCCTCCTGCGTTAACGCTGCCTGCGCATATGCCTGCTGCAGCTCTGTCAAAGAAGATGCCAGTTCTTCGTTGGACTTTTCCAGCTCAGCTTTGGAGTTTTCCAAATCCGCGATTGTCACATCCAGCTTTGCCTGCGCTTCGCTGAGTTCTAAACTCGTTTTATCCAAATCGGCGGTCTTTTGCTTGTAAATGGAAAGGGTTATGGCTATCATCAATACGAAAATCAACAACAATGCCGCCATCATGTCCGAATAGGACTGCCAATAGCTGTGTTCCGCAAAAGCCTCCCTGTTCTTTCGTTTATTTTTCATAAAGGCTCCTCATCTGGTCAAAAGCATACAATTGGTTGCTAATTTCATCGCTCATCTCGTTGCATGTGTTCACCAGTTTTTCCTTCTGCTCCCTTAATTCCCCCGCAAATTTCTCCTGCCTGTCCATCACCTTAGCAAGGGCAGACTGGACATTTTTGTTTACTTCTACCAATGCGGTAACCGCCTCTATCAATTCCGCCGCATTTGCCGCACTGACGGTCTGCGCTTCGCCTGCCGCTTTTAAAGTATTGCCCAGCTTTTGGAAGTCCGTTCCTAAAGCAGTCTGCATTTGCCCGGTAAATTTATCTACGATACGTTCCACCCCTGCAGTCTGTTCCGCCGCGCTGCCTTTCATCAACTCAAGCATCTGTTTTAACGCATTGGACATGCCTGCCTGATAAACCAGCATCGTTGCGGAATTTTCATCTTCTCTGGCAGGAACCGGCTGTGCCGCTTGGCGGAACATGGATAAAAATTCATCTAGTTTCCCATAAGCGTCTGACATAATGCTTCGGTATACAATATTGAACACCAGAGAGAAAAATATACCATATACGGAAGTGTGGAAAGCCACCTTCATGCCGGAAAGCAAAGAGCCTACATTATCGGAAATCGTATAAATATCGTTCCCATGAAAAGAGCCAAGCCCCATAGACAATCCAAGGAAAGTACCTAAAATCCCAAGCCCTGTAAGGGTACCGGAAATCCCTGAATTGAAAAAGTTCATACCTACCCTGTCTAAAAGATCCTCGTTAATATATTCTTCCAAATCACAAGGACCGGCAACTCCCCTTTTCGTCTTCAATCCTTTCATGCGCTGCCTGTATTTATTGAAAGCTCCTTTTAATTCCTCGTTTTTAAAGACATCGCTCCGGTTCTGATAATTCCCCCAAACATTTTTTCCGCCCGACTCTTTATATTCTTTCTGAAGGCGGAAAGTAACATCAACCAATTCATCGGTCACATTGTTCAACCGCCCAAAGCTGACAGCGGATATCACAAACAGCACACCGATGATAACCAGAAAACCAACGTTAATGAACAGATTTACCAAAGAAACATCCCCGCCTGTAAACACACCGTTTACATATAGGATAAAAGCCACAACAATGGCATATAAAAGGAATAGTACATAATATAATCTGTTTTTCATTTGCACCCCTATCCCGTGCCTACGTTTGATGCTACTTTTACAACATTCTTTGTCCGGCACGTTATTTTCTACTGTTTTGCATTTTTACAGCTTCTTTAACGTACCATATTTTTACCTACAGCTCAATATATTTAAAGAAATCTTAATTATTTCGCCATAGAATCTTCTACTTTATACGCTGTTTTGGCATATAAAACTACAACATTCCATACCTCAGCGGCCGCAATGACCGCCGCAATGTCCACAATCCCCTCCACATTGTATAGACTTCCCGTTTTTTCTATCTTTTATCAAGCTTCTTGCCGCCAAGGCAACGGCGCAAAGAATAACTGCCCCAACCAAAAACGTTCCCATATCACACCTCCATCTTTTGCCGCTTTATTTCGCAGGCATCCTTTTATCTATGCTTTTCCAACTCGGTTTTAATGTGTTGCCTGCTTTATACGGCCGTATCAAAAGATAAGCAAATCCTGCAATCAGAAGAATGGCAGAGGCTGTTCCAAAGCCAAAAACCCCTGTTGCAACCCATGTTCCAACCTGATATATGCAAAAAGATACCACGTATGCCAAAACTGTCTGATATCCAATAGCAAACCAAAACCATTCCCTACTATTCATTTCTCTTTTTATCGCCCCCATAGCAGCAAAGCAAGGTGCGCATAAAAGGTTAAATGTAAGAAAAGAATAAGCTGCAGCCATCGTCATGCTTCCTGAAAGCATCCTCCAAATTTCTTCCCCTTCTTCCGCCACTTCCGCAAAGCCAAACACAATACCGAAAGTCCCTACCACATTTTCTTTTGCCACAAGCCCGGTAATCGCCGCTGTTGCAAAACGCCAATCGCCCCATCCAAGAGGACGGAACAGCCAGCTTATTCCATCCCCCACAGCAGCCAGAATACTGTGGTTGATTTCCATATCCTCCAACATGCAAAACCTGCCGTCTACAAATCCAAAATAAGTACAAAACCAAATAACAATAGTCGATAATAAAATAATCGTTCCCGCTTTTTTGATAAAGGACCATCCTCTTTCCCACATGCTCCACCATATGCCGGAAACGGAAGGCATATGGTAAGCAGGCAGCTCCATCACAAAAGGCGCCGGTTCCCCTGCAAACATGTTTGTTTTCTTCAATATAATCCCCGAGCAAATAACAGCCCCAATCCCAACGAAATACGCGCTGGGCGCTACCCACCAGGCTCCGTGGAACAAAGCGCCGGCAATTAATGCAATAATCGGAAGCTTCGCGCCACAAGGGATAAAAGTAGTCGTCATAATGGTCATTTTTCTATCCCGGTCATTCTCAATGGTACGGGATGCCATAATCCCGGGAACGCCACAGCCGGTTCCTATCAACATAGGGATAAATGACTTGCCCGAAAGCCCGAATTTCCGGAAAATCCTATCCATAATAAAAGCAACTCTTGCCATATATCCACAGTTCTCCAAAAATGCCAGAAAAAGAAATAGCACCAACATCTGGGGAACAAAACCGAGGACAGCCCCTACCCCTGCCACAACTCCATCAAGCACTAGGCCCTGCAGCCAACCGGCACAATTTATTGCATTTAATAAAGATTCTATGCCTGCAGGAATACCCGGAATCTCCATACCAAAAAAATTCCATTCATCGCCGAACAAACCATCATTGACCCAGTCAGTCGCCCATGACCCTACTGTAGAAACAGAAAAATAATATACAATAGTCATAACAGCCGCAAAAATAGGCAATGCAAGGAAACGGTTTGTAACAATCTTATCAATTTTATCGGATACCGTCAATCCGCCTCTTCCCGCCTTGCTGACACATTCCTTTATAATAGAAGAAATGAAATCATATCTCTCTTTGGCAATTATGCTTTCCGCATCATCATCCAGCCTATTTTCCAGCTCCTTAATCATATCTTCTATATCCGGCATACACTCCATCCTGGCTGCAATTTTATCATCCCTTTCCAGCAGCTTAATGGAAAAAAAACGCTTTTGCCCTGCAGGGATATCCTCTCCTATCCTATTCCCTATCTTTTCCAATACCTCTTCCACTGCCTCTGAAAACCGATGAAAAGACACGGCATAGCTTCCTCTTTCCGCTGCCCCAACTGCTTTCTTTGCCGCCTCTTGGATTCTTGTTCCTTTCAATGCGGAAATTTCCACCACTTCACAGCCAAGCCGTCTGCCAAGTTTATCAATATCTATTTTATCCCCGCTTTTTTCCACCACATCCATCATATTAACGGCTATCACCACCGGAATCCCAAGCTCCATAAGTTGTGTACTTAAATATAAGTTCCTTTCAATGTTCGTTCCGTCCACAATATTCAAGACAACATCCGGCCGCTCCCCTATCAGATAGTTCCTTGCCACCACCTCTTCCAAAGTATACGGTGACAAGGAATAAATGCCCGGAAGATCTACAACGGAAACATCCTTATCCTCCTTTAATTTCCCTTCCTTTTTCTCTACCGTTACGCCCGGCCAGTTTCCAACAAACTGGTTGGAACCGGTAAGCCCATTAAATAAAGTTGTTTTGCCACTATTAGGGTTTCCTGCCAATGCAATTTTTACCGACATATCCTACCTCCATCTTCTACAGCTTTTGATTTTCAAAGTTCTTTACAGCTACCTTGTATTAGTTGCAACTAACTATTGGATAAAAAACTATTCCACCATAATCATCTCGGCATCCGCTTTCCGAATCGACAATTCATATCCTCTCACCGTCACTTCTATTGGGTCGCCAAACGGCGCTGTTTTACGGACGAATACTTCCACACCCTTAGTAATCCCCATATCCATGATACGCCTTTTTACCGCTCCTTCACCAGCCAGACTTGCCACCCTTACTTTATTCCCACATGGAATTTCCCTTAATGTCTTCATAGCTGTTCCTCCTTATTCTACCATAATTTTATTTGCCATATCTTTTCCTATGGCGATTCTGGCATTCTTTACATTTACAATCATATTGCCTTCCGTCTTAGATACGACAGTCACTGTTCCGCCGGCTACAAAACCGAGATTTTCCAAAAATTTTCTTGTCTCCTCTTTCCCGCCAATTTTACGTATAATTGTGGCTCCTCCTGTATTCACCATTGATAACGGCATCTTTCCTCCTCTTCTTTCTATGTAGATATTTTGCATATTGCTATAAATGATTTTGATTATCATTTTCTCTTATTGGTTAGTATAGTCTAACTGCAAGAAATTGTCAAGGATTATTTTCATTTAGCCCTTAACCTTTTTTTCGTTCTGATTTTTCCCGTCATGCTTTCTACCACTAATTTAAAAACTTTTGTTTGCGGCATCACTGCCCGATTAAACGGAAAATCCCCTTGATGGTAATGCTCCATCAAAATGCATAATGCCTCATACTTCTCTTCCTCTTTTACCATCTCCATATATCCCCGCCCAATCACACTTTCATATTCCATTGCGCAGTTTCCGCTCTCTTTTTCCGTTACCAGCTCATGTCCGCAGTCCATCTCAAAGCTCGCCCTGTTATCCGCATTCATCAATGAATACTTTGTTCCTTCTGTGGCTCCATGAAAATATAATTCCACTTTTTCATCGTCCATTACCTTCATCCCAAAATTTAAGGGAAGAATATAAGGGAACCCGTTATCGTTCAATGCAATCCTGCAAACATCGCACTTTTCCATAATTGCTACCATTTCCTGAAATTCCTT